>Ga0070708_100000058_pt1 | contig 72705 bp, 73 predicted proteins | sample KBSK5503metaG_FD_65469 | JGI IMG/M metagenome (GOLD analysis project Ga0070708, IMG submission 65469) | Corn, switchgrass and miscanthus rhizosphere microbial communities from Kellogg Biological Station, Michigan, USA - KBS K5-50-3 metaG | ecosystem: Host-associated > Plants > Roots >... | reverse complement strand
GTGCTGTGAACGGGCGAGAACCGTCGGGGTCCATCAGTCACTGAATGACTGACAACCCACAACGGACAACGGAAAACGCTGAGTGCGGAAAACTGACAACGGACAACGTGACCGCGACACAAGCAGATCCTTCGCTGCGCTCAGGATGACAACTGCGCTCAGGATGACCACTACGGCACGGTCGCCGGCGCCGCGATGAACTCAGCGACGCGCTCGGCGACGGCTCTCGTCGTGGCCGCGGTCGTTCCCGGACCCGCTAGATCGGCCGTGACCAAACCGTCGGCGATAGTGCGCTGTACGGCGTCCTCGATCGCGCGAGCTTCAGCTTCCCAGTTTAGCGAATAGCGAAGCAAGAGCGCCGCGCTCAGGATCGTTCCAATCGGGTTGGCGCGCTGAAGGCCGGCGATATCGGGAGCGGAGCCATGGATCGGCTCATAGAGCCCGGTGCGGCGCCCGGAAGCCTTGCGCGCGCCGAGCGAGGCTGAGGGCAGCAGCCCGATCGATCCGCTGAGGACGGCCGCCTCGTCGGTGAGAATGTCGCCAAACAGGTTGTCCGTAACGATCACGTCGAAGTCCGCCGGCTGCTGCACGAGACGCATGGCGCAGCTATCGGCGAGCATATGGTCGAGCCGAACATCGGGGAACTCGTCGGTCATGACGCGAGTCGTCACGCGTCGCCAGAGTCGGGACGTCTCGAGCACGTTCGCCTTGTCGACCGATGTGACGCGCCGACGCCGTCCGCGCGCCAGCTCTCCGGCGACTCGCACGATCCGCTCGACCTCCGCGGTCGAGTACGAGCAGACGTCGGTCGCGCGCTCGCCACCGTCGACGACGACGGTCTCCTTCACCCCGAAATAAATCCCGCCGGTCAATTCACGAACGACGACGAGGTCCACATCATTCAGCGCGCCTGGGCGGAGCGGCGACGCGTACGACAGCTGTGGGAAGGGTTTGACCGGGCGAAGGTTGGCGAACACGCCAAGCGCGGCACGAATGCCGAGCAGACCCTGCTCGGGTCTCACGCTCGCCGAGGGATCGTCCCATGCCGGGCCGCCGACGGCGCCGAGCAGCACGGCGTCGGCGCGCAGGCAACTCGCGATCGTTTCGTCGGGCAGCGCGATGCCCGTCGCGTCGATAGCCGCGCCCCCGATGAGTGATTCAGAGAAGTCGAATGTGAGATCAAAGCGACTCGCCGTAGCCTCGAGAACCATCTGAGCCGTGGCTACGACTTCCGGTCCGATCCCGTCGCCGGGGAGGAGGACGATCGCGGCGTGCCGGGGCGGTATCGGACTCGGTTGTTTCATTCCCGTCCTCCTTCTGCGACCGTCGACACCAATTGGGCGTGCGACGTCTCGTAACGGTCGATGTCCGCAGTCGCATCGACCAGGACGTCGAGCTCGTCGACGCCGTGCAACAGGCAGTGCTTGGCGAACGGCGCAATCGGGAAAGTCACCACGGCTCCATTTGGGAGGGTGAGCGCCTGCGCGTCGAGATCGATCGTGACTCGCGGTTGCTCGAATTCCGTACCTGCGTCCACGTCTCGGACGAGCACCTGCATCGCGTCATCGTCGACTTCAACCGGGAGCAGTCCGTTGCCCAACGCGTTGCCTCGAAAGATGTCCGCGAAGGCTGTGCTCACCACGGTCCGGAACCCCGCGCCCATGAGCGCCCACACCGCGTGTTCGCGCGACGATCCGCAACCGAAGTTTCGCCCGGCCACAAGAACACGCGCTCCGGCCGCGGTCGGCGCGTTCAGCGGGAACTCCGGGCGCGGAGCTCCCGATGCGTCGTATCGCCAATCATGGAATGCGAGATCTCCGAGACCGGATCGTTGAATCGTTTTCAGAAACCGCGCGGGAATGATCTGATCCGTGTCGATGTTGTCGTTGGCGATGACGACGTATGACGTCGTGAGCGGCTCGAAGGGCGTCGTCGGCATCAGTGCGCACTCCTGTCGGCGAATGGTCGCGGGTCGGTGACGACGCCAGCGATGGCACACGCGGCCGCGGTGATCGGACTGGCCAGCAACGTCCGGCCTCCCGGACCTTGCCGTCCCTCGAAGTTCCTGTTGCTTGTCGAGACCGCGAGCTCGCCGGGGCGGAGCTGATCGCCGTTCATCGCGATGCACATGGAGCAGCCGGCCTCGCGCCACTCCGCGCCCGCCTCGAGAAAGACGCGATCGAGACCTTCCGCCTCGGCCGCTTGCTTGACGGCGCGAGAGCCGGGGACGACGAGCATGCGGACGCCCGACGCCACTCGCGCTCCGCGCATGACTGTCGCGGCCGCACGAAGATCCGAGAGCCGTGAGTTGGTGCAGCTTCCGAGAAAGACCGCGCCGATCGGCGTGCCGGCGAGCTCTTGCCCGGGGCTGAGCGACATGTAGGCGAGTGCTTGCGTCAGCGCATTGCGGTCCTGCGCTGATGCAAGCGCGCTGGGATCGGGCACATGGCCGCTGATCGGCATGCCCATTCCGGGATTCGTACCGAACGTCATCATCGGCTCGATCGTCGCGGCGTCCATCGCCACCGTCGCATCGAACGCGGCGTCGTCGTCGGAGCGAAGCAAGCGCCAACGAGCGATCGCCGCGTCCCACGCGACGCCGGTGGGCGCGTGCGGCCGTCCCGCTAAGTACTCGAATGTCGTATCGTCGGCGGCGATCATTCCGGCTCGTGCGCCGGCTTCGATCGACATGTTGCAGACCGTCATGCGCTCGTCCATCGACAAGGCCGCGATCGTCGAGCCGCAGTACTCGATCACATGACCCGTTGCGCCGCCGACGCCGATCTTGGCGATGATCGCGAGGATGACGTCCTTCGCGCTCACCCCCGGCGCGAGCCGGCCGTCGACGCGAATCCGCATGTTCTTCGGCCGGTCGTACAACACGCATTGCGTGGCGAGCACGTGCGCGACCTGCGACGTCCCAATGCCGAAGGCGAGCGCACCGAACGCCCCATGCGTGCTCGTGTGGCTATCCCCGCACACGATGGTCATTCCGGGCTGCGTCAGGCCGAGCTCTGGCCCGATCACGTGAACAATGCCTTGTCGCTCGTGGCCGAGCGGATAGATCGGAATGCCCGCGGCGCCACAGTTGCGCGCGAGTTGCTCGAGCTGCGTCCTCGCTTGGCCGTCGAGGACCGGCAGGCCTGAGGTGTTTCCGGCGATGGGCGTCGTCGGTGTCGAATGGTCCATGGTCGCGACGGTTCGATCGGGATGTCGCACGCGAAGGCCGCGTTGGGCCAGCTGCGCGAACGCCTGCGCCGATGTCACTTCGTGCACCAAATGCAAGTCGACGTAGAGGATGGCAGGCGTCGTCGGCGTCGCGGCGCGAACGACGTGCGCGTCCCAGACCTTCTCGGCCAGCGTGCGAGGTCGGTCGATCGAGTCGGCGATCGACATGAGCGTATTGTCATCGACGCGTTCGGCCGCTTCACTCGATACCTTGAAGCGTGCGAAGGCCGCCGCCAGGGCGTCGTCGCTCAGTGGTCGGCCGAGTGTCTCGAGGCGTTTCCGCAGCGCGTTGCGGCCGGAGTGTTTGCCGAGCACGAGGCGTGTTCCGTCCACGCCAACTGATTCAGGAGTCATGATTTCGTAAGTGGCCGGGTTCTTGAGCATTCCGTCCTGATGGATCCCTGATTCATGCGCGAATGCATTCGCGCCGACAATCGCTTTGTTCGGCGGTACGGCGATGCCGGTCGATGCTGCAACGAGCCGGGAGCTGCGTGCGAGCTCGCGCGTGTCGATGTTCGTGCGGCACCCGAACACGGTGGGCCGCGTGCGTAGCGCCATCACGATCTCCTCGAGCGAGGCGTTCCCGGCTCGCTCGCCGAGTCCGTTGATCGTGCATTCCACCTGACGCGCGCCGGCACGAATGCCGGCAAGGGAATTGGCGACGGCGAGGCCAAGGTCATCGTGACAGTGCGTGGAGATCACGATGTCGGGATAGCCCTCAGCGACGCGGCACACGCGCTCGATCAGCGCGCCGTATTCGTCGGGCGTGGCGTACCCGACGGTGTCGGGGATGTTGAGCGTTCGGGCTCCGGCGTCGAGCGCGACGCGCAGCACGATCTCGAGGAATTCGGGGTCCGACCTCGTGGCGTCCTCGGGTGAGAACTCCACGTCGTCGACGATCGACCGGGCATGGCGCACGGCTGCCTCGACGCGTGCGAGCACGTCGTCCCGCGTCGCTCGAAGCTTGTGCGTGATGTGAATGTCCGACGTCGCAATGAACGTGTGGATACGCCGGCGGTTGGCGGCCGCAAGAGCCGCTCCGCACAGATCGATGTCGCGGACGCTAGCGCGTGCGAGCCCGCAAATCACTGGGCCGCCGGGCGTCCCAACGTCCTCCGCGATCATCGTCACCGCCTCGACTTCGCCGGTCGATGCCGCCGGAAACCCGGCTTCGATCACGTCGACGCCGAGCGTGGCAAGTTGGCGCGCTACCTCGAGCTTGCACCGCGGAGACATCGAGCAGCCGGGCGCCTGCTCCCCATCGCGGAGCGTCGTGTCGAAGACGCGTACGCATGTCGTCGCGGACTCGACCGGTGCCCTCGAGCTGCGTGCAGCGACCGTTGCCTGCATCAGGGACACCCGTCGGCTTGAGGAATCGGCGCCGGCTCCTGCTCGCCCGCGGGCGGCGTGCGCGACGGCGGCTGGGGCGGACTCGCATCCGAGTGGCGCGTACCAGTTCTCGCATGAGAATCCTGGCCGCGACCGCGGTGGCTTGTGCTCAGTGGTGTGTATCGGAACGGCGACGACTGATTCATGGTGCTCGCTCGGTTGAGGGACATCGCGGCCACTCATTTCGTCGACGCGAGCGAGCACTCAACAACAAAAAGGCCCCTCCCGCGTCGCGTGCGGGAGGGGCCGATGACTGGTAGCGGGCGCTACAGGGTCCGTCCTCCCATGCACGAAAGCCCCCGACCAATAATCAGGCCGAGGGCGTCGCTAAGGAGGAGGCTGTGCGCATGTATCACAAAGTTCATGATAATAGTCTTGGCGTTTTCGTCAAGTCGTGACTTGCGCAACGGCGAATGTGGAGATAATGTGTCTTTCACATGTTCGCCGCTGCCTCTGTCCTCGCGATTCTTAGCCTCGCCCTCCTCGTAGTTATCGAGGTCGGGCTTATTCGCGTGTCGAGAGAGGCTGGAACGGCGTAGCAGCGTAGGTCCGCCGCCCTCTCGAAAACGGGAGGGGCGGCGCGTTCTTCGGACAACGCCACAGCCCGTCCCCATTCGGACGGGCTTTCTTCGTTCTGTAGTGCCCGGAGACCGATATGCGATCGCACACCATTACGCGTGGCACACATCGCGCGCCCCATCGCAGCCTGCTGCGGGCCACGGGTCAGATCCGCGGCCCTGAAGACTGGGACAAGCCGATGATCGCCGTGTGCAACTCGTACGTCGACATCGTCCCCGGACATGTTCATCTCCAGGAGGTCGGCCGCTTCGTGAAAGATGCCGTACGCGCCGCCGGGGGTGTGCCGTTCGAGTTCAACACCATCGGCGTCGACGACGGCATCGCGATGGGGCACGACGGCATGCGGTACTCGCTGCCGTCGCGCGAGCTGATTGCCGACGCGGTCGAGACGATGGTGCGAGCGCATTGCTTCGACGGTCTGATCTGCATTCCCAATTGCGACAAGATCGTTCCTGGAATGCTCATGGGCGCCGCGCGTGTGAACATCCCGACCGTGTTCATCTCCGGCGGTCCGATGCGGGCCGGGCGCGATCGGAGCGGCGCGAAGATCGATCTCATTTCCGTGTTCGAAGGAGTCGGAGCGCACGCGTCTGGTCGCATTGACGACGCGCGCCTCATGGAGCTCGAGGAGCTCGCCTGTCCTACGTGTGGAAGTTGCAGCGGCATGTTCACGGCGAACTCGATGAACTGTCTCTGCGAAGCGCTGGGCATCGCGCTCCCCGGCAACGGCACCCTGCTCGCGCGCACTCCCGAGCGAGATGCCCTCGCGCGATGCGCCGCGAAGCGGATCGTCGAGCTGGTGGGCGAGCGCGTCTGCTTTCGAGACATCGTCACGGAGCGGGCGCTCGACAACGCGATGGCCCTCGACGTCGCGATGGGCGGATCGACCAACACGCTGCTCCACCTCCTGGCGCTCGCGCATGAAGCGGAGATCGATTATCCGCTGGCGCGCGTCAACGTCATCGCCGAGCGGACGCCGCATCTGGCGAAAGTCTCGCCCGCGTGGGATGGGGCGCGGCAATGGCACATCGAAGACGTGAACGACGCGGGCGGCGTGTACGCGATCATGCGCGAGCTCGCCAAGAAACCAGGAGTCATCGACGAAGACGTGCCCACAGTCGCCGGAAAGGCGCTCGGCGTTCTGCTCGCGGGTGCGGAGAACCGCAACACCGACTGCATTCGCCCGCTCGATCGGCCGCACTCGGAGCGTGGCGGACTGGCGGCGTTATTCGGCAGCCTCGCGCCCGCAGGAGCGGTGGTGAAGGTCGGAGCGGTCGAAAGCCACCACGCGACGTTTCGCGGGCCGGCGCGTGTGTTCGATAGCGAAGAGGCCGCGACCGCCGGCGCGCACGACGGAACGATTCAGCCGGGCGACGTCGTGATCGTTCGCTACGAAGGTCCGCGGGGCGGCCCTGGCATGAGAGAAATGCTCTCGCTTACGAGTTTACTCAAGGGTATGCCGCTCGGCGAGTCGACCGCGTTGATCACCGACGGACGATTCTCCGGCGGCACGCGCGGGCTGTGCATCGGTCACGTCTCGCCCGAAGCGGCCGAAGGCGGCCCGATTGCGCTGGTGCGTGACGGTGATCCGATTGGCATCGACCTCGCGGCGCGCCGACTCGACCTCGACGTCTCTGACACAGAGCTCGCGGCGCGACGGGGCGCGCTCACGATTGGCCGGCGAGCACCGACGCGAGGCTGGCTGTCGCGATACGAACGCATGGTGGGAAACGCGAGCACGGGAGCGGTGCTGACATGAGCCATCTGTCATGCGAACGCACAGGCGCCGAGATCATGTGCGAGGCGCTCATCCGGCACGGCGTGGAGGTCATCTTCGGGATTCCCGGCGGCGCGATCATGCCGTTCTATCACGCGCTGCCGCAATACGAGACGCAGCTCCGGCACGTGCTCTGCCGGCATGAACAAGGCGCCGGGCACGCGGCCGAGGGATACGCACGCGCGAGCGGTCGCGTCGGCGTGTGCGTCGCTACGAGCGGTCCCGGCGCAACAAATCTTGTCACTCCGATTGCCAACGCCTGGATGGACTCGACCCCGCTGGTCGCCATCACCGGGCAGGTATCGTCGGCGCTGCTCGGCAGCGATGCGTTTCAGGAGGTCGACTTCGTCGGTCTCACGCTACCGATCACGAAGCAAAGTTACCTCGTGCGCGACGCGAATGATCTACCGCGCGTCTTCGCCGAGGCGTTTCATCTCGCAACGAGTGGGCGGCCGGGACCTGTCGTGATCGACGTGGCGAAGGACGCACAGAAATCCCGATTGACCCCGAACTGGATGGTGCGGCTCGATCTGCCGGGATACGCCGATCACCGGCTCCGCTCAGTCGATCTCGCTGGACTGCGCGAAACGGTCGACTTGCTCGCCACGGCGGAACGGCCGCTCATTCTCGCCGGCTACGGCGTGATCCAGTCCGGCGCGCACGGCGAGTTGATCGAATTCGCCGAGCGCACCGGGATCCCCGTGGCGACCACCTTGCACGGACTCGGAGCGTTTCCGCAGGATCATCCGTTGAGTCTTGGCATGGCGGGAATGCACGGCGGAGTGCACGTCAATCGCGCGATTCAGCGATGCGACCTACTGATCAACGTCGGTAGCCGCTTCGACGATCGCGTGACGGGCAAGGCATCGACGTTCGCGCGAAGCGCCCGCATCGTGCACATCGACATCGAGCCGGCGGAGATGGGCAAGACCGTACGCGCCGACGTTGCGATCATCGGCGATGCGCGACGCGTCCTGACGGCGCTGACCGCCGCGACGAGTCCGCGATGCGCGCGAGAATGGCTGGCGCAGGTGCGGAGCGTCCAAGCGCGGCACGAGACGACCGCGATGTACGGGCGAAACGCGGACGTGGATCTCACGCCGCACGATCTATTTGCCGGCCTCCGGCGCGCGCTGGCGACTCGCGACGACGCGCGCGTCGTGACGGATGTCGGTCAGCACCAAATGTGGGCCGCGCAGCTCCTCGAGTGGCGTCGTCCGAGATCGCAGCTCACCAGCGGCGGCGCCGGCACGATGGGCTTCGCCGTCCCGGCCGCACTCGGCGCGGCAATCGCTTGTCCCGATGAAACGATTTGGGTCGTGGTCGGCGACGGCGGCTTTCAGATGACGAACCAAGAGCTGGCGACGATCGCTCAAGAGGACATTCGCAATCTCAAAATTGCGATCGTGAATAACGGCTACCTCGGGATGGTCCGGCAGTGGCAGCAGCTGTTCGAAGGACGGCGATACAGCGGGACGCGGCTCTCGAGTCCGTCATTCGCGAGGCTCGCTGAAGCGTATGGCATCCGCGGCGCGACGGTGGAGCACCGTGATGACGTCGATGCCGCGATCGCGGCGGCGTGGGAGCATCCTGGCGCAGTCGTGATCGATTTCGTGGTCGAGCGCGAGGCCAATGTGTTCCCGATCGTGCCGCAGGGGCGGGCGATCGGCGACATGATGACAGGAGGCTCGCGCGATGTCGTCTCCGTCGAATGACTCGCCGGTGCATACGCTGATCGTGAAACTGCACCATCGTCCCGGAGCACTCGACCGCTTGGTGGGCTTGCTGCGCCGCCAAGGCTGCGTCGTGACGACGCTGTCATTCGCGCCGAGTCATGAACCGAACCTCGCCGACGTGACGGTGATGTTCCGCGGCGGCCACGCCAAACGTGTCGCGCAACAGGCGCAGCGTCTAGTCGACGTCGTCGAGGTCGGCGAGCGCGTGGGATGATTCGTTTCAAGTTCGTTCAATGGCACACCACACACCGGCTGACTCGTTCCGCCAAGGAGAGATGGGAATGGCTAGAATGTTTTATGATGCCGACGCCGACGTCGATCGCCTGCGCACGCGACGCATCGCAATCATCGGATACGGGAGCCAAGGACGCGCCCACGCTCTCAACCTGAGCGACAGCGGTCTGGACGTGCGTGTCGGGCTTCCGCTACGCTCGCGCAGTCGCGCCGCCGCGGAAGCCGATGGCGTGCTGGTGCTCGAACCGGGCGACGCAGTCCGCGATGCCGATCTCGTCATGGTCCTCACGCCCGATACGACGCAGGCGGCGGTCTACGAGGAATCGATCGCGTCGAATCTCGCGGCGGGGAGCACGCTGATGTTCGCGCACGGATTCAACATCCGCTTCGGCGAGATCGCGCCGCGCGGTGACATCGACGTGAGCATGGTCGCACCAAAGGCTCCAGGGCATCGGGTGCGGGAAGTCTTCGTGGCGGGCGGGGGAGTGCCCGCGCTGGTGGCGGTTCACCAGGATTACTCGGGTCACGCGCTCGCCGACGCGCTCGCCTACGCCAAGGCGTTCGGCAGCACCCGCGCTGGCGTCCTTCTGACGACATTTGCCGAGGAGACCGAGACCGACTTGTTCGGCGAACAGGCGGTCCTCTGCGGCGGTACCGCGGCGCTCGTGAAAGCGGGCTTCGAGACGCTGGTCGAGGCAGGATATCAACCGGAGGTTGCGTACTTTGAATGCTTGCATGAGTTAAAGCTCATCGTGGATCTGCTCTACCAGGGTGGCCTCAACTACATGCGACATTCCATCTCGGACACCGCGGAGCATGGCGACTACCACGCGGGCGGTCGCATCGTGACGGCCCAAACCAAAGCCGCGATGCGCGACCTGCTCGCCGCGGTACGCGACGGGTCCTTTGCGCGCGATTGGATCGCCGAGAACCGAGCCGGACGCCCAACCTTCGAGGCCCGGCGCGCCGCGGAGTCGGAGCATCAGATCGAGACCGTCGGGCGCGCGATCCGCCGGATGATGCCGTTCCTCGATGCGAAGGAAGTTCTGCCAGGCGTGCGCGGTGCGGAGCGCGAAACCCTCGTTCCCACCTAAGGAGCCGGCCCGCTCGACTACGCCATCACTTCGCCGAGGATGCGCAGTGCGGCTCGTACCGCGCCGCGCGCCGGGATGACGACGTCCGTTCTGAGCTGACCACCGGGCACCGCCGATTTGAGGCGGTGCTCGAGTCGCTTGCGGAGCGTGGTGCCACGGGACAGCATGCCGCCAGACAGCGCGATCGGCAGCGCCGCTCGTTCGTCGCCGAAGAGCTGTCGCGCCAGCGCGCGCACGTGCAGCACGAGCTCTTCGACGGCGAGGCTCGCGATGGCGTTCGCGCGCAAATCGCCCGCGTCGGCGACGCTGAGCACGATCGGCGCGAGCGACGCAAGCTGCGCCGGATCAGCGTTGGCAGCCCAGCCAATTAGATCCGGTGTCTCGTTGACCTGCGCCGCGGTGAGAATCGCACCCGTGAGCGCCGTCTCTGGCTCGCGGCCGTCGGCCGCCGCGGTGACCACCGACAAGGCGCGACGGCCGATCCACGCACCGCTGCCTTCGTCGCCACACACCGGCCCCCACCCTCCGCAGCGCGAGGTCGCGCCCGTTGGCCCACGACCGAAGGCGACCGACCCGGTGCCGCTGATCAGCAGAACGCCGGGCCCATCGGCGAATGCGTCGTCGAGCGCGATGCTGAAGTCGGAGTGAATCACGAGCTCGGCGGCGAGGTCGCGGCCCACGAGTGCTTGCCACAGCTCGTGGCGCTCCGTCTCGCGTCCCGCGCCGGCCACGCCGATCGAAAGGACCCGTGGCGTGACGTGGGTCATCTCGCACGATGTGAGCACGTCGCGCACGACGTCCGAAATAACGTTCGCCGAGTCTTCCGCTTTCCCGGGTCGCACCGCGCTGCCCGGGCCGACCGTCTCGGCGATGATGTGGCCTTGCTCATCGGCGACCATGGCGTGCGTCTTCGAGCCGCCGCCGTCGATTCCAATTACGATGTACGTCATGTTGTCGCGATCCGTGCGGGCTGCGCAGCGACGTGCGTCAGCGATGAGAGAATTCCAACGAACAGCGTGATCGCCGTGCCGATCAGCACGAACCACGGGTAGGCAATCGTCGATAGCGGCGCCAACGTCATGGCCCACTCGGGAACCGCCGCGCTGATCTGCTTGGCGAACACAATCACACTCATCGTCGCGATCCCGACCGACATCCCGATGATGGCATCGCGCTGACGCGCGCGCCGCCAGAAGATAGCGAGAAAGAATCCGCCGAGCAGTCCCCCGTAGGTGAACGACGCGATCGACAGCGCGACGACGACGACCGACGTTTTTGGATTCTGCGGGAAGAGCAACGCGCCGCCCGTGAGCACGATGCCCCAGAAGAGCGCGAAAAACCGGCCGACGCGCAACGTTCGCGGATCGTCCGGCGAGCGACCCGTGAGTGGCAAATAGATATCATGCGTCGCCGCGGCGGCAAGCGAGTTGATCGCGCCGGAATGGGTGCTCATCGTCGCCGCAAGCACCGCGGCCAAGAGCAAGCCGACGAGCCCGTGCGGCATCTGGTCGACGATGAATGTCGGGAAGATCGCGTCGGGAGACGGAAACGCTTTTCCGCGGTAGAAGCCCCAGAGGCCGACGCCGAGGATCAGAAACAACGCGAACTGAATGATCACTGCGACGCCGCTGCCGATCACCGCGGCCTGCGCTGCCTTGAGCGAGCGCGCCGAGAGCAGTCGTTGCACGATGAGCTGGTCCGCCCCGTGCGACGCCATCGACAGAAACGCGCCGCCGATGATTCCGGCGAACATCGTGTGCGGTTGGTCCAAGCCGGTGTACCAGCTGATGACCTTGAACTTCCCGACCGGTGCGGCGGCGGAAATGATCGAGCTCCATCCACCAGGCGTGAGGTGACCGATGATCATGATCGCCGAAAGGCCGCCGAGGAGATACACCGACGCCTGGACGATCTCCGTCCACACCACGGCGCGCATGCCGCCGCGGATGGTATAGATCACCGTCAACGTGCCGAGCACCAAGACCGCCACCGGCATCACCGCCGCGCGCGGAAGCAGCGGCCCAATGATCAGCGCAATCGGAACGGCCGTCGCGTACACGCGGACAGAATCCGCCATGCCGCGCGTGACCATGAACACGACCGACGTAAAGCGCCGCGCGGCGATGCCGAATCGTTGCTCGAGCAGCGCGTACGCCGTGACGAGGTTCCCTTCGTAGTAGCGCGGGAGCAGCGTGTAGGCGAGGACGATGCGCCCGACCAGATATCCCGTGGCGATCTCGAGGAAGCCGAGATTACCGACGTACGCCAAGCCTGGAATGCTGATGAACGTGAGTGCGCTCGTCTCGCTTGCCACGATCGAGAAGAGCACCGCCCACCACGGAATTTCACGGTCGGCAACGAAATAGTCCTTGGCGTCGCGCTGGCGCCGGCCGACATAGATCCCGAGCAGCGTGATGCCGACGAGATACGCGATGATGACGATGAAGTCGAGCGCGTTCAGGCCGCGCATGCAACTCCGCCGTCATTCCACCACATACGCCTCCATCGCGAAGTACTCGGCGAGACCAAGCCGATCGAGCTCGGCCGACGTGCCTTTGTTGCGCGCCTCGACACGCTGCCAGAATTCGCGCTCGTCGTAGCCCCCGGGGAAGGGTGCGGAATCCTTCTGCGATTGATGCTTGAAGATCGCCTGAATCTTGAGCCGCAGTTCTTCCTGCGATAATGGCACGAGCCACGTTGCTTCGTGAATCGGCCACTCCTGCCAGGCGCCGCGATACAACCAGACTTCAGGTAGACCCGCCGAGCCGTCGGCCGCCGTCGATTTCGACCGTTCGGCGGCGCCGATCTCGGCGAGCGCGCGATCGATCGCCTCCTTGCACATGCGATGCGTGCCGTGCGGATCGGAAAGATCGCCTGCCACGAAGATCAACTCCGGTTTGATCTCCTCGAGCAAGCGACGCACGATGGCGACGTCGGCGGGACCGATCGCATCCTTCCGCACCTTTCCCGTTTGATAAAATGGCAAGTTGAGAAAGCGCGCTGCGCTCCGCGGAAGGCCAACCGTCTCGATCCCGCTCACGGCCTCCGCCTCGCGGATGATGCGCTTGATGTCCTGCACCTCCGGAATATCGACCTCGCCCGGCGTCTTCCGCTCGAGACATTCGTGCACTTTGCACGCGAGTTGTTCGGTCTTCTCGCGGCCGATTCGTCCCTCGGTGGCGAGTCGTTCGAGGAAGTCCACGTAGCGACGCACGTCGTGGTCGAACACGGCGATGTTGCCGCTCGTCATGTAGGCGACGGTGATCTCGTTGTCGTTCTCGACGAGCTTGCGCAAAATGCCGCCCATCGAGATGACGTCGTCATCGGGATGGGGCGAGAAGCAGATGATCTTGCGACCCATCGCCAGCTTCGATTTCCCTCGAATCTTGGCGCCGAGGATGTTGAAGACCTTGCCGTTGACCTCGCCCGGCGATCCGAACTTGGCGACGAGCGACGACATGCGCGCATCAGCGTAATCGCGCTGTGTCAGCTTGAGAATCGCCTTGTCCGTTCGCTGCGACAGCCAGATGACCGCGCGAACGATCAACTCCTGCGTCCAGTGCACCTCGTCGATCAGCCACGGCGTCTTGATGCGCGTCAACTCAGCGGCGGCGGCACGATCGAGATAGAACGTGGTGTTCGGGTGTCGTTGGAGGAACGTCGCCGCGACCTCGACGTCGATCTCGCCCTCGACGGCGCGCTGAACGATGCTCGCCTTGTGCTCGCCGGTTCCGATGATGGCGATCTCGCGTGCTTCGAGAATCGTCGCGATGCCCATCGTGACGGCCTCGCGCGGCACGAACTCCTCGCCGAAGAAATCCGCTGCGGCGTCCTTCCGAGTGACGGCGTCGAGCGTGACGAGTCGCGTCCGGCTGTCGGCGCCGGACCCCGGCTCATTGAAGCCGATGTGTCCTGTCTTTCCGATGCCGAGAATTTGAAAGTCGATCCCGCCGGCGCGCTCGATCGCGCTCTCATAGCGATGCGCCGCCTCCTCGATCTCCGTGCGCGGCACGTCGCCGGGCGGCAGATGCACGTTCTCCGGCTTGATGTCGATCTGCGAGAAGAGATTCTCCCACATAAACCGGTGATAGGAGTGGATGCTCTCCTTCGGCATCGGGTAGTACTCGTCGAGATTGAACGAGATGACGTCGGCGAAGCTCAACCCGGTCTCTCGATGCATGCGGATCAACTCGCGATAGACGCCGATCGGCGTCGAGCCGGTCGCGAGCCCTAAGACCGTTTGCTCGCCCGCGGCGTTTCGCTCACGGATGAGCGTAGCGATCCGATTGGCGACGAGTCGCGCGATGTCCCCATGGTCGTCGACCACGACCGTCCGAATTCGTTCGCCCTGATACGTGGTGTGCGAAACACGAGAGAGGGGGGCATCGCGATCGCTTGAATCGCCGCCCCCCTCTCTGTGGTTCACGACCGCGTCCCGGCGTCCGCCAGCGACCGACCGTTCCATGCTTAGACCTGTGCCGTCGAGTTACGCGGAGAAAGAACTACCGCAGCCGCAGCCGCCGGTTGAATTCGGGTTCTTGAACGTGAAGCCCGAGCCCTGCATCGACGACACGTAGTCAATGGTGACGCCGTTGATGTATTGCGCGGAGAACGGATCGACGAACACTTTCCAGTCGCCTTGCTCGACGATGAGATCGTCTTCGGCTGGTTCGTCTTCGATGAGCAGGCCGTACTTGAAGCCGCTGCAGCCGCCGGGTTGGACGCTCACGCGGAGCCCGCCCTTGGCTGGTTCGACGTTCTCCTGCTCCATGAACTTCTTCACCTCGATGGAGGCGGCCGGAGTGACGGTCACCAACACCTCGGGTTGATTCATCGTGCTCATTGCGGAGCCTCCAATAAGAGCAGCCAAATGCTGATGGCAATGGTACATACGTAGTATAGCGCCGTTCCGAACCCGTGACAACGGGAAAGCACGCCACTAGCCTAGTCGGCCGCGATCCGATCCTCGGCGATAATGGCGGCGCTCGGCGGTTCCGGCTCAGAGCGGAACGACCGGGCGATCCACGCGAACGCGATCGTCGCAATGGTCAACAAGATGAGACCGGCGCCCCATTCGCCGAACACCAGCTTTCCAATGCCAAACAGCGTCGAATACACCGCCACGATGCCGGCGACCCAGTTCGTCCAGGCAAGCGCGCCGCCGGGAATCTGCTCTCGGCCGAATCCGATCTTCTCCGACACCGCGGCCCAGCCCGGTCCGCCCGGTCGAACCCGTCGGTAGAAGGAGGCGAGCACGGCGTCGTCCTCGGCCGGCGTGAGGTAGGTGACCGCGAGCCAGATCACCGTGCTTACCGCCACCGTGATGAGCATGATGATCGAGTCGTTGCGCGGATCACCGATCGGATACCAGCGGCCAGGCACGGTGAGGAAGCAGATCGCCGAAACAGCGAACGAGGCGAGCATCGCGCTGATTTCGGACCACGCGTTGATGCGCCACCAATACCAGCGGAGAATGAGGACCAATCCCGTGCCGGCACCGATAGCGAGCAGGAATTTCCATGCACCCTCGACGGACGACAGCTGCCACGTCACGAGCGTCGACAGCAAGAACAGGATGATCGTTGCCAGCCGCGAGACGCCGACATAATGCTTTTGGCTCGCGTCCTTGTTCAAGAATCGTCGATAGACATCGTTGACGAGATAGGACGCGCCCCAGTTGAGCTGCGTCGCCACGGTCGACATGTACGCGGCGGCGAAGCCGGCCATCATGAAGCCGCGCCAGGGTGTCGGAAGTAGATCGACGAACGCTTGAACGTACGCCGCCTCGTGATCGTGACTCGGCCCGATGCCGTTCGGGTAGAGGATCACCGTCGCCAAACCGGTGATGATCCACGGCCACGGTCGCAACGCGTAATGCGCGACTTGGAATGACAACACGGCCAACACGCCGTCGCGCTCCGATCGCGCCGAGAAAATGCGTTGGGCGATGTAACCGCCGCCGCCCGGCTCGGCGCCCGGGTACCACGCCGCCCACCACTGAACGCCAAGGAATACCGCCAACGTGAGAATTGGCATCCAGGCGTACTCGGTGATTCCGCCAACGCCGAATGAAACCGGAAGAACCGACAACGCCGCGGTCTCAGTGCCGAAATGTGTGGCCAGCTTCGCCTTCATGGCCGTCATGCCGCCGACCGCGCTCACCGCGAACACGGCGAGCACGATCACCGCGGTCATCTTGATCACGAACTGCACGAGGTCGGTCCACAGCACAGCCCACATGCCCGCCGCCACCGAGTACGCCATGGTGATGACGAAGCAGATGCCGACCGCGATCACCTCGCCGGAGATCGTCGTCCCGCCCAGCCGCACATCGCGAAGGCCGAGTGAGATCGTGAGAATCTTGATCATCGCCCGCGTCACCCAGCCGAGGATGATGAGGTTGATCGGGATCGCGAGATACAGCGCGCGAAAAACACGCAGCGATGCAGCCGGTTTTCCGCTGTAGCGAATTTCCGCGAACTCCACGTCGGTCATGACGTTGGCTCGCCGCCAGAGTCGCGCGAAGAAGAACACCGTGAGCATGCCGCTCATCAGCATGTTCCACCACAACCAGTTGCCGGCGACGCCATGCGACGAGACGAGTCCGGTGACGACGAGCGGCGTATCGGCGGCGAAGGTCGTGGCGACCATCGACGCGCCAGCGAGCCACCACGGGACCGCGCGACCGGAGATGAAGTACTCACTCAAACTCTCGCCGCCCTTCTTGGTGAACGCGAAGCCGATCCCGGCCGAGAGGAGGAAGTAGCTCGCGACGATCGCCCAATCGATGACGGTGAGGTTCATGGTTTGGAGGGCGAGAGGGTGGAATTGAGGACCGTCGCCATCACGGCGTCGGCGAGCTGGCGCCGCACCGCGGTGATCTTGTTGTTGGCGCGCGTCGGGTTGACGCGATTGCTCAGCAGAATGATGAAAATGTCATGCGGCGGATCGATCGCGATCGATGTGCCGGTGAATCCCGTGTGTCCGAACGCCTGGGTCGACATGAGACTCCCGGCCCATGCGGCCGACGGTGAGGTAAATCTCATACCAGGCAGATCGGGTTTCTGCCAACCGATACCTCGATTCGAGAACGTCGAGTCGACATACGCGGTGAATTGCCGAATCTGCGCGGACGGAAGGACACGACTTCCCGCGATCTCGCCGTCGTTGAGATACATCTGGGCGAACTGGACCATGTCGTGAGCCGAACTGAAGACTCCAGCGTGCGCTGACACGCCGCCCAAGTAGTACGCGCGCTCGTCGTGCACCTTGCCGCGGACCAGCCCACCACGTCGCGGATCGACTTCGGTCGGCGCGATTCTGCCGAGCAGGGAAGCGGGCGGCTTGTACATCGTCTCCTGCATCCGGGCTGGCCCAAAGACGTGCGCGTGCACATAGGCGTCGAGCGTCTCGCCTGACACTTTCTCGAGCACCCGTCCCGCCATGTAAGCGCCGATGTCGCTGTACACCATCCTCACGCCGGGAAGCGTGTCGAGCGGCGTGGCGAACATCAGCTTGGCCAAGCTGTCGGGGTCGTGCGTGATCTCGTCGTACGCCTTGAATGAAGGCAGTCCGGAGGTGTGGGTGAGCAACTGGCGAATCGTGACGCGCTCTTTGTTCGGCCCCGTCCATCCGGGGAAATAGCGCTGCACCGGCGCGTCGAGATCGACTTTGTGCTGTGAGACGAGCTGCATCATGCCGCTGGTCATGCCAACAACCTTCGACAACGACGCCAGATCCCACAGCGTGTGCTCATCCGGCGCCGGGCTCGGCGCCCAATCGATGTGCCCAACGGCGTACTGTGCGATGACGCGCGATCGCGTTCCGACGACGGCGATCGCGCCCGGAAATGCGCTGTCGGCGAGCGCGCGATCCAAGACGTTTTTGACTGAATCACGAATTGCGGGATCCGCCGGGGATGGTATCGCGGCGACCTGTCCGCCACCTTCCATTCCGGGTGCGGGAGTGCGATGACACCCGGAGACCAGCGCCCCGGCGACCGCGACGAGCATCCAGGAGCGAATGACATGGGTCAGCGGCGTCATCTGAGAAATCTCATGGTAGTGATCGGGGCGACGGCGTGCGTCCGGCACGGCGCCCCGGCCGGAGCGAGACAGGAACTCGTACGGCCGGGGATCACGGTTCTGCTCGAGGACAGCCTCGCCCTCATTCGCGCTCAGCGAATCGCGCTGCTCACCAACCAAACCGGTGTCGACGCGAATGGCGTGTCGGATATCGAGCTGCTGCGCGGTGCGCGCGCGCGGGCGGCGGGTGTCACGCTCGTGCGTCTGTTCTCGCCCGAGCACGGCATCCGCGGTACGGAGGACCGAGAACACATCGAGAGCGGAATCGACGAACGCAGCGGATTGCCGGTGCATTCGCTCTATACCGTCACGACGGTCGCGCCACCGGACAGCTTGCTCGTCGACCTGGATGCTATCGTGTACGATCTTCAAGACATCGGCACTCGGACGTGGACGTACGTGGGAGCCATGGTCTACGCGATGCGAGCGGCTGCGCGGCGTCATCTTCCGATTGTTGTGCTCGACCGCCCGAACCCGATCACCGGCGATCACGTCGATGGTCCGATGCTCGATACGGCGTGGTCCAACGCGGAAGAACATACACCGCAACGACCGGGCAAGGCGTACGCATTATACCCCTTCCCCCTGCGCCACGGAATGACGATCGGGGAGCTCGCCCTGTTCTACAACAGCGTGCTCGGGATCAATGCGCCGCTGCGCGTCATTCCCATGACCGGCTGGCGTCGAAGTATGTGGCTCGATCAGACCGGCCTGCCGTGGGTGCGCCCCTCGCCGAACCTTCCGACGCTCGCGAGCGCGCTGGTCTATCCGTCGCTCGTTGCGTTCGAAGGCTCGAACGTCTCCGTCGGCAGAGGCACGAGCGACGCATTCCAGCGTTTCGGCGCCGCATGGTTGAACCCCGCGAGCACGGCGGAGCTGCTCAACGGGCGGAACTTGCCGGGAATTCGATTCGTCGTCGACTCGTTCACTCCAATGAATCCCGGCGATGCGAAGTACAACGGTGTCCGTATTCCCGGAGTGCGTATCGATGTCGTCGATCGCGATCAGGTGCAGAGCGGTCGCGTGTCGGCCGCGATTCTCTGGGCGATCCTCCAAACGAATCGCGACTCGTTTCGAATTTCGACCCGAGCGTTCGATGAGCGGTTTGGGAGCACGGCAGTTCGAGAGGCGATCTTCTCCGGTGCGGATCCCGACGTCGCCTTGGAGGCGCAGCGATACCAAGTCGATCAGTTTCTGCGGTCGGCGCAACGCTTCAGAATTTACCGATAATGCCGCAGTGACCTGCTGTCGTCCTGAGCGCCGTGAACGATCTGTCTCTGTGAAAAGGGGAGCGGCCCCGTCCGTCGCGCACACGTCTTGCACTCGATCTCGCCACGAGCTCCAAGTCTTCCAGAGGATTCTCGAATGAACGCACGCACCCTCGCCTTCGCACTGTCGCTTGCCGCCGTGACGGCGTGTGGTCCACGTCAGGTCGACATCCGCACCGCTCCGGTCACGCAGGCGCAGGTCTCGGTGCAGGTAAATAACACGCTGACACAGGCCGTGAACGTGTACGTGCGCACGGGAGGCACGGACACCTTCCTCAAGCAGGTCGGAGCGAATTCATCGGCGACGATTCCGGTGCAAGGATTCGCGCCGGGAACGAGCGTGACGCTCAAGGCGGTCACGATCGACGGCATGAAGACCTACTCTCGCGACAACGTGACGCTCAGCGGAACGTACGTCTTCCCGCTGCCATAGGCGCTAGCGAGCTCGCCGGTTGCTACAACTCCGTGGAGGGGATACTTTTACGACCGGAGCCGGGCTCCGGCCTGTTGGGGGTTTTGCTCCTTCCGTCTCGCCGCGTCGGCACCTCGGCGCTGCATCGAGCCCCCCGCGTCCAATCGGAGCCGCATGAAGCTTCTTCCCGACTGGCTCAAAAACGGGTACTTGAAGGTCATCGATCCGGTCGCGAATTGGCTCGTCCGGCGTGGAGTCCACCCCAACACCATCACGGTCATTGGGACGCTGTGCACCGTCGCGGGTGGAATCATCTACGCGACGGGGCACATCAAGACGGGTGGCTGGTTTCTCGGAATGACGGCGCTGTTCGACGTGCTCGACGGCACCGTCGCGCGCCGGTCGAACAAGAGTTCGACCTTTGGCGCGTTTCTCGATTCGACGCTCGATCGCGTGGCCGACGGCGCCTTGCTGGGCGGACTTGCCGTGTTTTACGCGCTCAACCCGGTGCACCACAACGTGCCGATGATGTCGGTGTGCTTGCTTGGCTTGATCGGCGCGTATCTGACGTCCTACATCCGAGCGCGGGCCGAGGCGCTCGGCCTCGACGCCAAAGTTGGGATGCTGCAACGGCCGGAGCGTATCGTGTTGCTCTCGGCCCCACAGGCCTTTTTCGGATTGGCCCTCAACGGCGTGATCCTCGGCCTGATCATTGTCTTCCTCACGGTCACTGCCTGGATCACCGTCGTGCAGCGCATGTACTTCGTGTATCGGCAAACCTCCTCACGCGGCGGGGCTGCGCCCATTCCGCTCACCACTGAAAAGACTTTTTGGCTGCGCCGCCGTCGTCGAACAGGCACGCGCCCATAGCGTCAAAAAAGGAGATTCAATTCGTGGCTTCGCCGACGATTCGCCCCGCCAGCGGCAAGCTTGGCATACTCACGCCCGGCCTTGGCGCTGTCGCGACGACCTTCATGGCCGGCGTGGAGAGCATCCGTCGCGGGCATTCCAAACCCATCGGATCATTGACCCAAATGGCCACGATCCGGCTCGGCAAACGCACCGAGAATCGGTCGCCGCTCATCAAGGACTTCGTTCCACTCGCGGCACTCGACGATATCGTGTTCGGTGCGTGGGATCCGATTCCCGACGACGCGTACACGGCCGCGAAAAAGGCCGGAGTCCTCGAGGACCGTGATCTCGAACCGGTCGCCGAGTTCCTCCGCGCGATCAAGCCGATGCCCGCCGTGTTCGAGAACAAGTACGTGACGCGCATCCACGGCGAGAACGTCAAGAAAGGGAAGAGCAAGCGCGATCTCGCCGAGCAGCTGCGCCAGGACATGCGGGACTTCAAATCGAAGAACAAGTGTGATCGCCTGGCAATTGTCTGGTGCGCATCGACGGAGATCTTCATCAAGCCCGGTCCGCAGCACGCCACGATCGAGCAGTTCGAGAAGGCGATGGAGCGAAACGACGAGGCGATCTCGCCGGCGATGCTCTACGCGTGGGCCGCGATCATGGAAGGCGTGCCGTACTGCAACGGCGCGCCGAACCTGGCCGTCGACACGCTCGCGCTCCAACAGCTCGCCAACGACCGCGGCGTCCCGATCTCCGGCAAGGACTTCAAGACCGGGCAGACGTGGATGAAGACGGTCATCGCGCCGGGACTCAAGGCGCGTATGCTCGGGCTCGCGGGTTGGTACTCGACAAATATCCTCGGCAACCGCGACGGCGAAGTGCTCGACGATCCAGCGTCGTTCAAGACGAAGGAAGAGTCGAAGCTGAGTGTGTTGCACACGATCCTTCAACCCGAGATCTATCCGGAGCTGTACAAAGACTTCGCGCACGTCGTTCGCATCAACTACTACCCGCCGCGCGGCGACAACAAGGAAGGCTGGGACAACATCGACATCGTCGGGTGGATGGGCTACCCGATGCAGATCAAGGTGAACTTCCTCTGCCGTGACTCGATCCTCGCCGCGCCGATCGTGCTCGACTTGGCGTTGTTCTCGGACTTCGCCCATCGCGCCGGAATGAAAGGCATTCAGGAATGGTTAAGCTTTTATTACAAGTCGCCGATGGCCGCTCCCGGATTGCAGCCGGAGCATGATCTTTTCATCCAACAGACGAAGCTGAAAAACACGCTCCGGCATCTGATGGGTGAGGAACAGATCACGCACCTCGGACTGGAGTATTACCAGTCCTAACAGGGAGACGACCATGCAGCGCTGGGTCAGGGTCATTCCGGCGGCAGCGGTGGCCGCGATCGCGGCGTGCGAGAGCGGTCCCAACACACCGCCCCCGCTCCGCTTGATCTCGAAGACGTACTCATTCACCATCGCGCCCGATCAAGCGCCGCCACCCGCTCGCGACGACATCCACTACTCGATTCAGGTTTTCGATCGCAAGACGCGACAACCGATCGAAAATGGCGAGGGACAGCTCTTCTCGAGCAACGGGCAGGGCGCGAAGACGTGGGACGGGATGGCCTACGGGCCAGAGATCGGCACGTATCACGCCAAGCTGAATTTCGTCATCCCAGGGACATGGGCGGTCGCGATTCGTTTTCGTCGCGACCCAAACCTTCCGCTCGAGCGAATTGATTGGAGACAGGACGTGATGAACGAACGACCTTCGGCTACTCCCTAATGCGACATTTCTATCGAAGCCACCTGCCATTGGGCGACGTGTTGGCGGCCGCCGACGAATTCTTCCCAAGCATCGGCCTCGCACAGCAAACGACCGCACCAAAAACGCGAACCTACTCCGGCCCACTCGGCGCACTCAAGCTTTCCGTGAAGGCCGAGGGTGGCCACTACACCTTCGTGCAGGCGGAAACAGATCAGATGGGCGAGAGCCGCATGGACCGCAACGTGAAGCGGTTCTTCGTGCGCCTCCATCGATCGGACGAGCCGACCCACGAGCTCACGGCTAGCTACTAGTGCTGTTAGGGGTGAGGGCTGAGGGTGGAGGGCAGAGGGGACGTGAACGGCCTTTTGCCGCTTAAGTTTGGGTCATGGCACGTCCCAACACTCAGGCGGCGCAGCCGCCACACCGACCTTCCGCCCTCGACCCTCAACCCTCCACCCTGCTTTCCAGAACTCAGCTCCTCGACCTATACAAGGGAATGCGGTTGACGCGGACGCTCGAGGAGCGTCTCGTCGCGCTGTATCGACAGACGAAAGTTGTGGGCGGCCTTTTTCGTTCGCTGGGACAAGAGGCTGATGCGGTTGGATCCGCCTACGCGCTCGAACGACGCGACATTCTCTCGCCGCTCATTCGCAACCTCGGCGCAATGCTGGTGAAAGGCGCGACGCCGGTCGAGATCCTAAAGCAGTACATGGCCAGGGGTGATTCGCCGACGCGCGGCCGCGAGCTCAACATCCATTTCGGCGACACCGAACGCGGATTCATCGGCCAGATCTCGCCGCTCGGCGACATGGTCTGCGTCATGGCCGGCGTCACGCTGACATTCAAGATCCGGCATGAAGACCGCGTCGGTCTCGTATACGTCGGCGAGGGAGCGACATCGACGGGCGCCTTCCACGAGGGGATCAATTTCGCGGCGGTACAGCGATGCCCGCTCGTCGTGATCATCGAGAACAACGGCTACGCGTACTCCACCCCTGTGTCAAAGCAGACGGCCGCGAAGCAATTCGTCGACAAGGCTATTGGCTACGGCATTCCGGGCGAACAGGCGGACGGCAACGACATCCTCGCTGTGTACGACGCGACCAAACGCGCGGTCGATCGGGCGCGTCGCGGAGACGGTGTTTCTCTGATCGAGTTGATGACGTATCGGCGGAAGGGGCACGCCGAGCATGACAACCAGTCCTACGTGCCCGCGGGAGAGATCGACCGGTGGGAGCGCGAGAACGATCCCATCACACGCTACGTCGCACGCTTGACCGGCGAATTCGAGTTCACGGCGGCGGACATCGACGCGGTGGATGAACGAGTTCGGCGCGAGGTCGACGATGCGACGGACATCGCCGAGCGATCGGGCCCGCCCGACGCGCTCGACGCGCTCCTCGGCGTCTACGCCGATCCGCCGGCGGCGGAACCACTGTGGTTCCGCGAAGGATCGATGGGCGCCGTCGAGGTGCACGAGCGGCCGGAAGGGTGGGGCACCTTCAACTCGTCCGGTGAGAGCCACTGATGGCCGAGATCACGTATCTCGAAGCGATCCGCGAAGCGCTGTTCGAGGAAATGGAACGCGATGTCAACGTCATGTGTCTGGGCGAGGACATCGGCGCGTACGGTGGCGCGTTCAAAGTCACGGAGGGACTGCTCGACAAGTTCGGCGAGAACCGCGTCATCGATTCGCCGATTTCCGAGATCGCCATCGTCGGCGCGGCCGCTGGTGCGGCGCACATGGGCATGCGTCCCGTCGTCGAGATGCAATTCATCGATTTCATGGCGAACGCATACGACATGCTCACCAACTACGTCGCGACGGCGCGGTATCGCGCGTTCTTGCCCTGTCCGATGGTGGTGCGCGGTCCGAGCGGCGGATACGTTCGCGGCGGACCGTTCCACTCGCAGAATCCCGAGGCGGGGTTCATCCATACGCCCGGTCTCAAGGTCGTGTATCCGTCGACCGCCGACGACGCCAAAGGTTTGATGAAGGCCGCGATTCGGGACGACGACTGCGTGTTGTTCTTCGAGCACAAGTATCTCTACCGTCGTATCAAGGCGGAGATGCCGAATGGTGATCATGTGGTTCCGATCGGCAAGGCACGCATTGCGCGCGAAGGTCGTGACTTGTCGATCATCACCTACGCCGCCACCGTCTGGAAAGCGCTCGAGGCCGCGGATCAACTCGAAAAGGAAGATGGTCTCTCTCTGCAGATTCTCGACCTGCGATCGCTCGCTCCGCTGGACGACGACGCGATTCAGGCGACGGTCCGCAAGACGAATCGCGTGCTGATCGTGCACGAAGACACGCGGACCGGAGGGCTCGCCGGTGAGATTACGGCGCGAATCAACGAACGCTCGTTCGCCTGGCTCGACGCCCCGGTGCTTCGCGTGACGGCTCACGATGTTCCCTTGCCGTACGCGCCAGCGCTGGAAGACTACGTCCTGCCGCAGACGGCGGACATCGTGCGAGCGGCACGGACGCTCGCCGCGTACTGAGATGGCCGATTCCGAGGGGTCCCCGCCAGACGCGAGTCCGCACTATCTTGGAGTCGGATGTGTTTCGGTCCTTGCTGGGCTGGCGGGCGGTGGCATGATTGCCGTCTTGATCGCGAAGGTGGTTGGCTTCGTGATCCGATGTCCGTCGGAGGCGGAGACGGGCGCGCCCTGCAACTGGTTCACGTACGCTGCGTTCGGAGCGATCGCAGGGGCGATCATTCTGCCGACGCTGACGGTTTCATTGCTTCGACGTGCGCGCAAGCGCGCGCAAAACTCGGAACGAGGGTGATGCGGTGGCACGCGTAGACGTCGTAATGCCCCAGATGGGCGAGTCGATCGCCGAAGGCACGCTGTCCAAATGGTTGAAGAAGGTTGGCGACCAAGTGAAGCGTGACGAGCCGATGTTCGAGATTTCGACCGACAAGGTCGACGCCGAGATTCCGGCGCCGTCGAACGGCGTGCTGGCCGAGATTCTCGTCACGGAAGGACAGACCGTCGCGGTGCAGACGATCGTCGCTCGATTGGAGACGGACGTGGGTGCTGCGGTCGGAGCCGCGCCACCGAGTGCGGCGGCTCCAGCGTCGGCAAGCGTCGCTGCCTCCGCAAGCGTCGCAGCGGGGGCGGGGGCCCCCCCCCGCAAAGAATCTACCGCCGCCACTCCGCCCGCATCCCACCAATCCGCCGCGGCGTCAACCACTCCGACGCACACCAACGGCGACAATTCCTTCGAGGAGCGCCTCCGCACTAAATCATCGCCGCTGGTTCGCCGCATGGCGGCCGAACACGGTATCGAATTGAGCGCGCTCCACGGCAGTGGAATCGCCGGCCGCGTCACCAAGCGCGACCTGGTCCAGTTCCTCGAGTCGGGCGCCCCGGTGCCCACAACGCGGCCGGCAGTCGGCGCCCCGATGCATGGTGGCCCGCTGCCCGAGCCGTGGCCCGGCGACACCGTCGAGCCGATGTCGAAGATGCGACAGCTGATCGCCGAGCACATGGTTGTGTCGCGCCATACGTCGGCGCACGTGAGCTCGTTCTTCGAGGTCGACTTCACACGCATCGCACGCATCCGTGCGCAGAATCGCGCCGAGTTCGAGAAAACGACCGGCGAGAAGCTGACGTATCTGCCGTTCATCTTGAAAGCGGTCACCGACGGTCTCAAGACTCATCCGGTCCTCAACGCCTCGGTGCGCGGCAATGAGATCATCTACCGCAAACAGATCAACCTTGGCATCGCCGTCGCGCTGGATTGGGGACTGATCGTGCCCGTCATCAAGGGCGCCGACAACCTGTCGCTCACCGGATTGACACGCGCCCTCAACGATCTGGCGACGCGGGCGCGGACCAAACGGCTCGATCCGCGCGAGGTGCAAGACGGAACGTTCACGATCACGAACCCCGGCGTGTTCGGTTCGCTTATCGGAACGCCCATCATCAATCAGCCGCAGGTGGCGATCCTCTGCATCGGAGCGATCGAGAAGCGTCCCAAGGTCCTGAGCGGTCCCGACGGCGACGACCAGATCGCGATCCGGACCTGCGCGTACCTATCGCTGTCGTTCGATCACCGCATCGTCGATGGCGCGGACGCGGACAGGTTCATGGCGTTCATCAAGAAGTATTTGGAGACGTTTCCGGAAGCGGTGCTCTGACCGATGGGACGTGCGCTCACCATCCAGCGAACGCTCGTCACGCCGCCTGAACGCGAGCGGTTTCACGAGAAGCTGCGTCAGAAGCGATCGTACTACGAGAAAGCGCATTGCCGTTTTTGGGCGTTCGAAGAGGCCGGGCTCCCAGGAGCCTTCTTAGAGTTCTTTGAAGCACCGGATCCCGAGACGTTGGCCAAGGCGCACGCTGGAGCTCCGGAGCTGGTGCTGGATCCCAATCGCATTTACACGGAAGTGGAGCTTCGATAGATGCCTTCCCGCACCATCACCGCCAATGGTAAAACGTGGCTCGTCTTTCCATCGGGCCGTGTCACGCAGTACGACCGCGACGAATTCGGACTCATCTTCGTGAGCGGCACCGGCCCGCATCGCGAGGCGCGCGTCACGCGGTACTCGCCCGTGGGCGCGCGCTCGCGCGAGCAATCGCTCGTCGAGCTGAGCGACGCCGATCTCCTGCGGCTTTTCACCACGTCACAGCCGAGCGACACGTCGCCCGAAGTCGACTACTCGGCGTGACCGGATCAAGTCCAAGCGGCGACGGCGCGGCCGCCTTCGTCGACCTGCACGCCCACTCGACCGCATCCGACGGATCGCGTGCACCAGCCGACGTCGTGCGCGAGGCGAGGCGCATCGGCCTCGCCGCGATCGCGCTGACCGATCACGATACGGTGGCCGGGATCGCCGAAGCGACGGCGATGGCGGAGGAGCTCGGCGTCCGCGTTGTTCCCGGCGTCGAGCTCAGCGCCGTCGAGGGCGATGTGGAAACGCATATTCTCGGACTCCATTTATCCGATACCAGGGAGCTCGAGGCGAAACTCGTCTCGCTTCGTGACATGCGACGGACCCGCGCCGAACGGATGGTGCAACGCTTGAACGAGTTGGGTGTGCGGATCGACTTTGCATCGGTGCTCGAGCAAGCGGCGGGCGGCGCGATCGGACGGCCGCACGTCGCGCGAGCCATGATCGCCGAGGGTTGGGCGGTGGATTTCCGCGACGCGTTCGACCGATATCTCGGGAACGGACGCCCCGCGTACGTCACCAAGGAGCGGCTCGTCGTCTCCGAGGCCACGTCGCTGATTCACCGCGCTGGGGGACTCGCCATCCTCGCCCATCCGTCGCACTCCGGAACGCGCGAGCGGATCGCTGCCTTCGTCGAGCAAGGGATGGACGGCGTGGAGGTGCGACACCCGAGCCACTCCGCTGAAGACATGGCACGCCTCGCCGCGCTGGTAGAGCATTTCTCTTTGGTCCCGAGTGGGGGATCGGACTGGCACGGCTCCAGCGACGGTCCGCGAACGCTTGGCATGATGCGAGTGCCGGCGGAGTGGCTCGGCCGACAGGACAATTGCATTCGCGTGCGCGCCGCATAGCCTTTTGACCGAGGGACACGCATGGATCTCCGTGGACGTGCTGCACTGGTCACCGGAGCAGGGCATCGCGTTGGTCGAGCGATCGCGGTCGCGCTTGGCGGTCGTGGAATGCGTGTCGCCGTGCATTACAACGCGGCTTCCGCGGGAGCCGCGCAAACTCTGCGTGAGGTTCGCGCGGCCGGCGGCGACGGGTTCACCATACCAGGCGACCTCACGCGAGCCGAGACGGCGGCGGAGCTGATCGCGGGCGTCGTAGCCGAGTTTGGTGCGCTCGATGTCCTCGTGAACTCGGCCGCCGTTATGGTGCGGACCCCGTTCGGCGAAATCACGCCCGAACAGTGGGATGACATCATGGCGCTCAACCTTCGCGCGCCGTTCTTACTGGCCCAAGCGGCGGCGCCTCATCTGCGCGCAGTGCGAGGTGTCATCGTGAACATTGCCGACCTTGCGGCGTTCGAGACGTGGGCGGCCTACATCCCGCATGGGGTCTCGAAGTCAGGCGTCGTCCACATGACGCGGGCTCTTGCGCGCGTCCTCGCACCGGAAGTGCGCGTCGCGGGCGTCGCGCCCGGTACGGTGTTGCTCCCTGATCACTGGGACAGCACCAGCGCCGAACACCTGCGCCAGACGACCCCGCTCGAGCGGAATGGAACGCCGGGCGATGTGACATCCACCGTGCTTTTCATTCTCGATTCCGACTACTTGACCGGCGAGACGATTATCGTGGACGGCGGTCGCCACGCGCGGCACTGACCAGCCAAGCAGCGGAAGGCGAGCAACCAGAGCAATTCCCATGTCGGCTACATTTAGATCAACATCGAATTGCGGCGGGGTCTCTCGATCCGCCGGACACGAGGAACGGACGTGGGTACAACGCTGAACTACGACATCGTCATCATCGGGGCTGGACCGGCCGGGATGTGCGCAGGAATGTACGCCGGTCGCGCCATGCTCAAGGCGGTGGTGCTCGAGCGAATCGAGCCGGGCGGAGAGCTGCTCAACACCGAGATCATCGAGGACTACCCGGGGTTCGAGCACATCCTCGGACGCGACCTGGCGGTCAAGTTCGCTGATCACGCCGCGAAGTTCGGCGCCGAGTTCAGGAATGGCGTCATCGTCGAGAACGTGCACAAGCGTGATGACGGAATGTTTGTGACGCGCACGGATTCCGGCGATGTCTACCTGTCACCGGTCGTGATCCTCACGGCGGGCGGAACGCCGGTCAAGCTTGGGATCCCGGGCGAGATCGAATATGCGGGTAAAGGCGTGTCCTACTGCGCCATTTGCGACGGCGCATTCTTCCGCCGCCAGGTCATCGCGGTCGTGGGGGGCGGCGACGCGGCCACCGAGGAAGCGGATTTTCTCACCCGCTACGCCGACAAGGTCTATCTGATCCACCGGCGCGATGAGCTGCGTGCGTCCAAGATTCTCCAGCAGCGACTGTTCGCCAATCCAAAGATCGAAGTCATCTGGAACTCGACCGTCGAAGAGGTCCTGGGGGACGATCAGGGATTGGTGAGCGCGCTCAAGCTGCGCGACGTCAACACGGATGCCGTGACAGAGGTGGCCGCCACTGGACTCTTCGTTTTTGTCGGGTTTCGTCCCAACACCGGGATCATCGAGGGGCACGTCAAACACGACGACATGGGGTATCTGATCACGGATTCGAACATGGAAACGAGCATGCGTGGGCTCTTCGCGGCCGGCGATCTACGCTCACAGCTCACGCGCCAGGTAACTACCGCGGTTGGCGACGCGACCACGGCCGCGATCGCAGCCGAGAAGTACCTCAAGGCGCTGGCTGACGGCGATCCGAGCGAGGCAATCGTCGGCTCAGGTGGCTACGCGATATGAAGTTCGCCGAGCGCACGGTCGGGCCGTTCCAGGAGAACGCATACCTGGTGATCGACGAAACGACCAATCGCGCCGCGTTGATCGATCCTGGCGCCGAGCCGGAAGAGATCCTATCCATGATTCGCGACTCGGGCGCCACGCTTGACGCCATTTGGCTGACGCACGCACACCTCGACCACATTGGTGCGATCGCCGGCGTGCGGCGCGAATGGAAGGTGCCGGTGCATTTGCACCCGGACGATCTTCCGCTGTACGAACGGGCGACAAGCCAGGCGGCACTGTATGGCCTTCCGTTCGAGCAACCCGAGAACCCGGACGTCGATCTTGCTGACGGCGATGTCTTGGCGGTGGGATCCCTGCGCTTCGACGTGCTGCACACGCCGGGACATTCTCCGGGGCATGTGGTATTCAAGCACGACACCATAGTGTTCGGCGGCGATCTCCTGTTCTCGGGATCGGTCGGCCGCACGGATCTTCCGTTGTCGGATCGGCACAGCATGGAATCGTCGCTCCTGCGAATTTGCGAGCTCGACGACGCCACGATCGTTCATCCCGGGCACGGGCCGGCGGTCACGGTCGGCCACGAGCGGCTGACCAACCCGTTCCTGAGCGCGATACGCATGCCGCCTCGTATCGCAAACCGGTAGACGGCGTGGCAACACGGGTCAGCCCCTTCCTCATTGAAGTCGCGGCATTGGCCTTTTGGCTTGGGGCGGCGGCGTTCTTCAGCGTCGCGGTGGCTCCCGTCCTGTTCGCCGTGCTCCCGACACGCACGCTGGCGGGGGAGGTCGTCGGGCGCGTGTTGCCTGGCGTTTTCTATTCTGGCATCGTCGTTGGTGTGATGGTCATGGTGATCGAGGTCGCATCGCGCGGCGGCTGGAGCTGGCGAGGTCGCGAGGTGCTCGGCGCGTTGATCGCTAGCGCGTGCGCGATCGCTCAGTTCATTGTCAACCCGCGAATCGCAAGGCTCCGCGCCGAGATCGCGGGTCCAATCGAGACCCTGGCCATCGACGATGCGCGTCGGATGATGTTCGGTCGGCTGCACGGCGTGAGCATCGCGTGGCTTGGTGTCGCGATGCTCGCCTCGGCGATCGCGCTCGTATTGTCGGCGCGGACGCTGGACACGCGGACCTAATCCCGATACGTCACCTCGAAGGCTAGAATTACGACTCACTCAACATCGATCATGACTCAGACTCGACGTGAGAAGGACCCGCTCGGCCCGTTGGACGTTCCCGTCGATGCACTCTACGGTGTGCAGACGTTGCGGGCGAAACAAAACTTTCCGATCAGCGGGATGCGTCCGCTCGACGCATTCGTTGACGCGCAGGTCTGGATCAAAAAGGCGGCGGCGCTGACGCACAGGGAGACCGGCCGGCTCGACGCGCGACGAGCTGACGCCATCGTGCAGGCGGCCGACGAGGTCCTCGCCGGCCAGCATCGCGATCAGTTCATCATCGACCCGTATCAAGCGGGCGCCGGCACGTCACACAACATGAACGCGAATGAGGTACTGGCCAACCGCGCGAACGAGATTCTTGGCGCTAAGCGCGGCGAGTACGCGCCGGTGCATCCGAACGACCACGTCAACATGGCGCAGTCGACGAACGACACGATCCCGACGAACATCCGGCTCGCGTGTCTGTCGCAACTCGAGCCTCTGACAAAGGCGTTCGAGAACCTGCACGATGCCCTCGCGGCGAAGGGCCGTGAGTTCGACGATATTGTGAAAGCGGGTCGCACGCACCTGCAGGACGCGATGCCGATCCGCCTCGGACAAGAGTTCACCGCGTACGCCGGCTCGATCACGCGCGGACTGCGTCGCGTCACCGAGGCTGCCGATTACCTGAGAGATCTGGGAATCGGTGGAAGCGCGGTCGGCACGGGAGTGACGGTCGAGCCCGAGTACCCGCAGCTGATGAACAAGTATCTCGAGGAAATTACGGGTCTCGATCTCCGCGTCGGGCAGGATCGCATTCAGCTGATGCAGAGCATGGGGGACGTCGCCGCTTTCAGCGCGCAACTCCGCGTCCTCGCGATCGACCTGAGCAAGATCGCAAGCGACCTACGGCTCATGGTGATGGGTCCGCGCACGGGGATCAACGAGATCGCGCTTCCCGCGGTTCAGCCCGGGTCGTCGATCATGCCGGGGAAGATCAATCCGTCGATTCCGGAGATGGTGAATCAGGTGTGCTTCCAGGTGATGGGCTGCGACACGACCGTAGCGATCGCCTCAGAGCATGGCCAGCTCGAGCTGAACGTGATGATGCCGGTGATCGCCTTCAACGTGTTGCTTTCAATGCAGATTCTCACCAACGCCGTGAACGTGTTGGCCGACAAATGCGTCAAGGGCATCGAGGCAAATCGTGAGATGTGTCAGTACTGGGTCGAACGGTCGGCCGCGCTGGCGACCGCCCTCGCCCCTCAGATCGGGTACGCCAAGGCCGCCGAGATCAGCAAGCAGTCCGTGAAGGAAGGCGTCCTCATACGCGACCTGGTGAAGCGAGAGCACGTGCTCCCCGATGATCAGCTCGATGACGTGCTCGACCTCAAGAAGATGACCGAGATCGGCGTGCCCGGCGGGACACATGGCGTTTCAGCGGGGGGCTGAATCGTCATACCGCGATTCGTGAAACTGGGGTAGCTTTCGGACGTGCGTATCACCACCCTTGCCGAATACGGCGTGATCTGCGCGCTTCACCTGGCGCGACGTGCGGCCGAAGGCCCGATCACCGGGCGCGAGATCGCCGAGGTGGAGCGGTTGCCCGGCGACTACGTCGAGCAGATCCTGCTGCGAATGCGCCGCGCCGGCATTGTTGCGAGTACGCGAGGGGCGCACGGCGGGTACGCGTTGGCGCGTCCAGCCGAGCGGATCTCGATCCGTGACGTCATCGAAGCGTCGGAGATGACGACGTTCGACCTGCATTGCGTGTCGCACCCGGTCGAAGAAGAGCGCTGCTCGTCGTCGCACAACTGCAGCATTCGTCCCGTGTGGATGTTGCTGCAGCAAAAGATCGACGACGTCCTGGGGGGCGTACACCTATCGGACTTGCTGGCCGAGGAGAGTGAGGTGCGCATGCGAGTCGGATTGAGCGCCCCCGTCGAGACTCCGCTCGATGCCCGGGCGCTACCCATCCTTCAGTCGTGACGCATGCCGCTGTTCGCGCGCTGGAGAGCGGAGCGAGAGCTGGCGCGTAAGGCGGCGGCGTACGTCGCAGCGATTTTTCACGATCCGGATCCGGCCGACGTCGAGTGGCTCGCCGCGAGCGCGACGCGCGGCGACGCCGACCATGCGCAATGGGAGCTGCGATATGCCCGTCGGGCGCTCGGCCTGATCGCGGCCCAGCGCGACGCGCTCGACGACCGGACGGCGTCGATTGTCGCGAAAGAAATCTCCGAGGCCTTCGATCGCGATCAGAATGTGGCGGCGGGGAAAGTCGAAACCGCCGAACGGCAGTTCAACGCGCGGCTGAGCGCGTATCGCGATGGCCTGGCGGCAAAAGCCGGCGCGCCAACGCCGATTCGCATGGGACAGACGCTGTTCGCGTTCGCCGGCGGAAGCTTCACGCGGCAGGACGAGAACATTATCCGCGCGGGCGCGCTGCTCGCGACGTACTTGACCGAGGCGAACGAAGCGTTGCGTGAAAGTTTCGGCGCCGCCGCGCTGCCCGAGAACATCCCGCCCAGCGCCCTCGCGGGCGTTCCACCGATTCATCGTTAAGTGCCGAAGGGGGGACTCGAACCCCCACGGGCTATCGCCCACTGCGCCCTGAACGCAGCGCGTCTACCAGTTCCACCACTTCGGCGGCAAGCCAGAGAAGCTAGTTTGCGCTGACGGGCGCGTCAACGCGTCGCTCGTTGCTGCGCGAAGATGCCTCGCCTAACTTGCTCCGCACCGTGCCGAAGAAGCCTCCCGCCGACAACAAACACGAGATCAAGTCGATCGCCCGAAACAAGCGCGCGCGCTTCGACTACCACATTCTGGAGACGTTCGAAGCCGGCCTCGTCTTGCAAGGGACCGAGGTGAAGTCGCTGCGCGAAGGGAAAGCAAACATCAGCGACGCCTACGGGAACATTCGCGACGGCGAGGCCTTCCTGCTGAACCTGCACATATCGCCCTACGAGCGCGGCGGTTACACAAATCACGAACCGGGAAGGACGCGCAAGCTGTTGCTACACCGCAAGGAAATCCGTCGTTTAATTGGGGCCGTCGAGCGACAGGGACTCACGCTCATCCCGCTCGAGCTCTACTTCAAAGACGGAGTCGCGAAAGTGGCATTGGCGTTGGGTAAGGGCAAGCAGTTGCACGATAAGCGCGAGACAGAACGTAACCGCGATGCGGAACGCGAAATCGCGAGGGTGGCGCGCGCCCGATGATCTCGACCGTCTTCGTCGCGCTGCAGATCGCGGCCGCCATGCCAACCCTCGTGCTGACCGACGGCCACCGAGTGGTCCGCGTGGCGACCGTCGCGACAAGCAAGGGACCGATGCTCCGCGCCGACGCGCTCGCGGCCATGCTACCAATCGACGTGCGGCACGATTCGGCGTCGTCCTACACGATCGAGATTTGGGGCGCGCGCTTGCAGGTCGAGACTGGAGTCCCGATGGTACGCGCTGGCGACGATGTCTATCCGCTCGCGTCCGCGCCGAGCATCGATCGCGGACGCTTGATGCTGCCGCTGCAGATGATCTCGGACGTTTTTCCCGTTGCGGTGCCGAACACGCGATGGGACGTGGCGAGCGGCCAGCTGGTGGTGTTCAACGCCACGAGCTCGGCGATTACGGTGCCTCGAGCCGTCGCGCAGAACGGCGGCGAGGTCGTGCGCCAGCGCCGCCCCGACTACGACCGACCGACCGCGAGCACCGACGGCCGGTTACCGCCGGTTCCCACGAAACATTACCGGCGTACCATCATCGTCGATGCCGGACACGGTGGTGTCGACAACGGCATGACTGGTCCGCTCGGCGGCGGTCCGAGGATCTACGAGAAGGACATCACGCTCGCGGTGGCGAACCGACTCGGCGCGCAGCTGAGCACTCGCGGCGTCGATGTCGTGTACACGCGGACGGCGGATACGCTGATCGCGCTCGATGATCGCGGCCGCATCGCCAATCGCGCCGGCGGCAACCTGTTCATTTCGATCCACGTCAACGCGGCCAATCCGACTTGGAAGGATCCCGGTGGCGCGCGGGGCTTCGAGACGTATTTTCTCTCCGAGGCGCGTACGGAAGACGCACGCCGCGTGGAGCAGATGGAAAACGCGGCGGTACGATTCGAGGGCACGCCCACCAGAATCGACCGAGACGATCCGTTGAGCTTCATCCTCAGTGACATGCGGCAGAACGAGCATCTGCGAGAGTCGAGCGAGCTGGCCGACATCATCCAGGAGCGTCTCGGCAAGATGCACCCTGGACCGAGTCGCGGAGTGAAGCAGGCGGGCTTCCGCGTCTTGGTGACGGCGTACATGCCGGCGGTCTTGGTCGAGATCGGATTCGGCACGAATTCGCGAGAGGCTGCGTTCATCTCGTCGCCCGCGAAGCAGGACGCGATCGCGGCGGCGATCGCCGACGCGGCGATGAAATACCTCGACCGGTACGAGCAGCGCGTGGCCGGATTGCGCGCGGGGTCCGGGCCAGCGCGGTGACGACGGGCGCCAGCCTCCGCCTGCGCACCGTCGTACACAATCTCGTATTTCAAAACCCTATCGTCCTCGCCGCCGGCACCGCCGGGTACGGCGAGGAGTTGACCGACGTCGTCGGACTGGGTTCTCTGGGCGGTTTCGTGACGAAGGCGGTCTCGCGTGACCCGCGAGCGGGCGCGCCGTCCCCTCGAGTCGCCGAGTTCGACGGCGGCATGATCAACGCGGTCGGCTTGGCCAACCCGGGTCTCGATGCCGTGCGAGCTGAGAACGTGCCATGGCTCGCATCGCACCTTCCCGACACGCGCAAGATCGTGAACGTCGTGGGATTCACCGTCGACGAGTTCGCAACGGTCGTCGCTGGGCTCGAAGACACGCTGCGGCAAATCCCGGGGTCCGCGGTCGATGCGTTCGAGCTCAACGTTAGCTGTCCGAACACTCGCGCTGGTGGCTTGGAGTTTGGCGCGGATCCCGTCTCGCTTCGTGCGGTCGTGAGCCAAGCGCGACGCGAAACGAAGCGACCCCTGTTCGTGAAACTGTCTCCCACGCTCGTTGACATCGGACACGCGGCGCGAATCGCGGCCGACGCCGGCGCCGACGCGATCAGCGTCGTCAACACGATCCCCGGGCTGATGATTGACGTCGAGCGACGCCGTCCCGTGCTCGGGTTTGGTACGGGCGGTGTCAGCGGCCCGACAATTCTCCCGGTTGGCGTGCTGGCGACGTGGAAGGTGCGTCGAGCTATCGCACTGCCAATTCTCGGGCTTGGCGGAGTGACGAGCGCCCATGACGCGCTGCAATACATCATCGCCGGCGCATCACTGGTCGGCATCGGCACAGCGGCGCTCCGCGATCCACGTGCACCGGAGCGCATCGTCGGCGAACTGGAGAGGTGGTGCCAACGCCACGGCGTGGCGAACATTCAGGAGCTCTGCGGCACGCTGGAGTGGCCGATATAGATGCGCACGACACCCATCATCGCGCTCGACGTTCCTGGATTGGACGAGGCACTCGCTACGGTCGACCTCCTCGGCGAACGTTGTCGGTTCTACAAAATCGGCAACGAGCTATTCACGTCTGCGGGACCGCGCGTGGTGCAAGAGGTTCGTGACCGCGGCTGCGACGTGTTTCTCGATCTCAAGTTCCACGACATTCCGAACACCGTCGTAGGTGGCGTGCGAAACGCGGTGAGACTTGGCGCGCGATTGGTCACAGTGCACGCAACCGGAGGCTCGGCGATGCTACGAGCTGCCGCCGACGCCGCCGGCGAGTCCTGTGACGTGCTCGCGGTCACCGTGCTGACGTCGATGGACGCGCAGGGCGTCGCGTCCGTTTGGGGTCGAAGCGACGGCATCGACCTCACCGTCGAGGTGTTGCGATTGGCGGCGATGAGCGCGCGAGCGGGGGTGCGTGGCATCGTATGTAGCGGTCGTGAGGCAGGGGCCGTGCATGAGCAATTCGGTGCGTCGTTGTCGATCCTGGTTCCGGGCGTACGCGCGGCAGGCGGAGACACGCAAGACCAAGCGCGAGTCGTCACGCCACGCGCCGCAGCCAACGCCGGCGCGCGCTACATCGTGGTCGGGCGGATGGTCACCGCGGCACCCGACCCCACGACCGCGATGGAACGGCTTCTCCGCGAGCTCGCGTAGCCCGGTCCCCTAACGCGCTCGCACGGCGAGCGCGCGAATCCCGCGATCGATGTCTGGCGCTGGTGCGCGCGCGATGCAATGGTTGTGCATGCGCCGAGGACTTTTCGCCAGCCTGATGTTCGCGGGACTCGCCGGCATTGCGGCATGCGGTGAGTCAGCGCTCGAGCCGTTGCCGCTCCAGATCACGCTCGAGTCCAATCGACCCACGGCTGCGCCGGGCGACACGGTCACTTTTGTCGTCACGGCGCAGGGCGGCACGTTGCTTGGCGTGGACATCGATTACGGCGATACCAGCACCGAGCAGTACGGAACTGCCGGCGCGCGTACGGCGCGCGTGACTTTTCACCACGCTTACACAGCTCGCGGGACGTACCAGGTTCACGCCATGATCACCGATGGATTCATCGGGCAGAAAGTCGCGAGCATCGAGATTCGCGTGAACTGACGAATCGGCGAATGTGACTCGTCGGCTCGGCGTCGGGGTTGACACAACATAGTGGTGCCCGCATTGTGGCGACGCGTCCCCCGCCAACTTAGCGCGTCGTTGACTCCTCCCACCAAAGGAGTGCGTATGCCTGGTCCGTCGTACGGTGGCGTCATTCTTCCCCACGTTCAGCGAGTGTCGTTCGCGATCGCAGTTCTGTGTGTGAGTGTCGTCACTGCGCCGCTCTCTGCGCAGACGCGAACCGGCACGGTGACCGGCGCAGTCACTGGTGAAATTGGTGAGCCGCTGACCGGCGCGCAGGTCACTCTGGTCGGCACCGGCCTCGGTACACTCACCAGCGCGAGCGGTCGCTATACCATCGTGAACGTCCCCGCTGCGCAGTATCGGGTGCGCGCACAGATGATCGGTCGCCGCCCGATCGAACAGACCATCACGGTCGCGGTGGGCCAAACGCAGACCCAAGACTTCGTCCTGAAGAGTCAAGTGATCTCTCTCGACGAAGTCGTCATCACTGGAACGGCGGGTGCAGCGCGCGCACGCGAAGTCGGCAACAGCATTTCGGCAATCGACGTGTCGAAGGTTGCCGAACCGCCGGCGAATGTCGGGCAACTGTTGCAAGGTCGCACGGCTGGTATGACCGTAATGCCGAGCAGCGGAATGGCAGGCAGCGGATCGATGATTCGTCTTCGCGGCAACGTCAGCGTCGCGATGAGCAATCAGCCGCTTGTCTACGTCGACGGCGTCCGCATTCGCAGCGACGGGTATCAGAGAAACGTTCCCTTCACGGGTTCCGATCTACGAAGTGGCAACGACATCGCCAGCCCGATCAATGACATCAACCCGAACGACATCGAGCGCATCGAGATCATCAAGGGCGCGGCGGCGGCAACCCTGTACGGAACCGAAGCGGCTGCCGGCGTGATTCAGATCTTCACGAAGAACGGCCGGGCAGGGCGGCCGCAGTGGACGCTCGAGGCCGATCAGGGCTTCGTGCACGAGCTTCCATTCGGTCCGGATCCCAGCCGTGCGGATCCTGCCGACACCATTCCGATGGCCTACCGCGACAGCTTCCCGGATCGTTTCGCCGGCTTGCCGAGCCGCGGAGTTTCGCGTGCCGGCGGGACGTCGAGCTACCTGTTCATCGACCCGTGGCTGCGAAACGGCGCGCAGAAGCGATACTCGCTCTCCGTTGGCGGCGGCGGCGAGGCATTGCGCTATTTCGTCTCCAGTACGGCGACCGACGAGGATGGTGTGTTGCCCAACGACAACGAAGCGCGGAAAGTCGTTCGGGGCAACTTCTCCTTCACGCCGATCAACAATCTGTTGTTTGCGTGGAACACGTCGTACACGCAGGATGACATCTCGAACACGGCCGCGGGCAACAATGCGCACGGGCTCACGCTCAACGCGTTCCGTCGCGACCGCAACTATGCGTCGGACGACCGGCCCGAGGTCGTCGAGAAGCTGCTCAATCAGCAGCTGAATAGCTACATCAATCACCTCGTGACGGGCGGAACGATGACGTGGAGTCCCACGACAAGCATCGTCAACCGATTCACGGTTGGGTTCGACCGCGCGGAGATCGAGAATCGGAGCCTCCGCCCGTTCGGGTTCGTGTCGGCACCTCAGGGGATTTTGTCGGATCGACAGAACTCATATCAAACGCTCACGCTGGATTACGCCGGCAATTATATCCGGCCGATCACCAGCGGGCTGCGTTCGACCATTTCATGGGGCGGCCAGGGCGTCACGACCGATTCGCGCGAGACCTCAGCCTACGCAGAAAATTTCCCGGGACCGGGTAATCCGGTCGTCGCGAGCGGCGGCACGACGCTCGGATCCGAATCGCGCCAGCGCGTCGTCAACGCGGGCGGGTTTGGTCAACTCTTGTTCGATCTCAAGAATCGCTACTTCCTGACCTTGGGGCTTCGCATCGACGGCAACAGCGCGTTCGGCGAGCACCTGGGACTTCAGAACTATCCGAAAGCGTCAGCGTCGTGGGTTGCCTCCGACGAATCGTTCTGGCCGAAGGCGATTTCCGAGATGAAGTTCCGCGCTGCGTGGGGCCAATCAGGCCGCGCGCCGGGAGCATTCGACGCCGTGCGCACCTGGGAAAACGCGAACGGAACTGGTTGGGGCGGACAACCGGCCTTCTTCCCACTCAACGTTGGCAATCCGGATATTGGACCGGAGCGCACGAGCGAGATCGAGTTGGGGTTCGATGCCGCAGCATTTGGTGATCGCCTGACCACCCAGTTCACTTGGTACAAGCGCGATATCAGGGACGCGCTGTTCAACGTCCGTCAGATTCCGTCGCTCGGCTTCCTCAATTCGCAGCTCGCCAACGTCGGCACAATGACGAGCAACGGTCTCGAGCTCTCGTCGACGATCACGGGGGTTCGCCGGCGCAATTTTGAGTGGACGGTTGGTGGTTCGGTGTACACGAACACCAATGAAGTCACCTCGCTCGGCGGCGCGGCGAATTTTTCGCTCGGTACCGATGCGTGGATCATGAAGGGGCAACCGATTCCGGTGATCCGCTCCGACAATACGTGTTTGTTGAACCCCGACGAGAAAGTTGTGTTGAGTTCGTTGGACGCGACGGCGTACGCGGCAAAGTTCAGCACGAACCCAGCGAAGGATTGCATCTACGGTCCAAACCTGCCGACGCACACGTTTGGTGTGCACACGGGCCTTCAGCTCGCGCATGGCATCAGCATCAACGCTCGCGGCGAGTATGAAGGTGGTCATTACATGTACGATGGATCGGGCTTCAACGCGGTGCAGCGCTCGGTGCGCTGGGCCGGGTGCTACGATTTCTATACGTTGCAAGACAACAAGCAGCTGGACCAGGCGACCGCATTGCAGCAGATGCGCTGCAACCCGTCGACGACGCGCGCCGATTACTGGATCTATCCCGCGAGCTTCTTCAAGCTGCGTGACGTGTCGCTGAGCGTTCCGGTGCCGGCGCGTTTCATCTCTGGCGCGCAGTCGGCGCACCTCACCATTGCCGGCCACAACGTGTGGAAGTGGGTAAACAAAGACTTCCCCACGCAAGATCCGGAGACAAACAACAACGGTGGATTCGACGCGAAGGTGCGTTCACTTCTCGAGCATGTGCCGCCGCCGGCGCTGTACACGGCGGCCCTGCGCGTGACGTTCTGAGGCTCCGACCATGACTCCACATCAGAACACCAACTTCGATAGAGCACTCATGCATCGTTCCAGTGTGTGCCTCCTGGCGCTGCTGCTGCTCGCGGTGCCTGTGGCGTGTGATACGAACGTCAGCAACCCCGGCCCGGTTCAAGACGAGTTTCTCAACGACCGCAACGCCGCTACGGCGATGGTCAATGGCGCCGGACGCGCGCTCTCTCAGGGGATGAACTGGATCGGGTACACGGGGGCGGCGGTCGCACGCGAGATTCATCCCGCGGGATCGACTGGCAGCTTCGGCATATCGAATCGCTGGCAGAACGGAGAATTGGGTGCCGATGACAGCGATCTCGATACGCATTGGGAGCAGGCGCAGCGCGCTCGCTGGGTCGCCGAGGAGGCGATACGCCGACTCGAGGCCGCGGGCCCTCCGCCGACCGGAAGCCTGCAAACGCCCGCCGCCTACAAGAACACGCTGCAGCTCGCGTATCTCTACGCTGCCTTCGCCAATCGCGTGCTCGGTGAGAACATGTGCGACGCGGTGATCGACGGCAGCGGCAAGCTCCCCGGCTCGATCTTCCTCACCCGCGCCGAGAGTTTGTTCACGAAGGCGATCGGCGTCACGGGCGGGACTGCGGCGACGATTGCCACGCAAGCCACGGCGGCCTACGCCGGTCGTGCACAAGTGCGCGTCGATTTGGGCAAGTGGGCCGAGGCGGTTGCCGATGCCGGCCAGGTGCCGATCGGGTTCGTTTACAACATGCCCTACTACAACATCGGCGACGATGCGCAGCGGAATCGGATTGCGTGGGCGATCGGCAACACGCCGTATCGCGCGCACACGGAGTGGAACACCTGGTACTACGACTACGCGCAAGCAACGAAGGATCCGCGTGTCCCGATCACGATCACCACGCTCCAGGGCGATGCGGCGATCGATTGCTGCGGGAAGGTTCCGTTCTATCCGGAGGCGAAGCACAACACGTCTGCCTCGCCCATTCGTTTGGGCAGCGGCCGCGAAATGCGGTTGATCGAATCGGAGGCGAAGCTTCGCGCCACTGATTTGGCCGGCGCCATGTCGTTGCTGAATTCGGTGCGCACTGCCGCCGCCACGACCACTGTAACGGCCACCGACATCACCGACGGCTGGCGACTGCTCAAACGTGAACGCGGTATCGAGCTCTGGCTCGAGACGCGGAGGCTGGGCGACCTTCGTCGCTGGAAAGCCACGAGTACCCCGGGCGCCTTGGACCCACTCGAGTTGCCGGGAGCGGTGTCGCACCTGAAGCAACAGGACCTGTGCTTCCCGATCTCAACCTCGGAACGGCAAACGAATCCGAACTTGGCCGGAACGTGATGACTGGCTGAACTACGCGGTGTTCGCGAAATGAGGCGAGGGCCCGCGAGCTCTCGGCTCATTTCGTCGCGTAGGCGCGACGTTATGGTGTTCCGCGCGGCGGTCGGCGCGAGTCGGTGCTCGATCCACCTGGCGGGCGATCAAGCCCGGGCCCGCCATCAAAAGCGTGTTTGAGAATCGCGGCCGCGACAACCGCCGTGGCGCCAACAAGCAACCCGGTCCGCACCCGGTCGAGCTTTCGTGCCTCGAACTCGACGACAGCGGCACTCGGAATTGAAATCCGTTGATGCAGGGTTTGAAACGACGCGCCCACACCGGCCTGTACCATGATGGGCACTTCGACAACCATTGATGCTGCGGCCGTATCGATCAGCCTGCCCGTGAAAACCCTCGGGTCAGTCGTCGCCAGCAAGGGAGCCAACCGTTCGGACTCGACGGCAGTGACGCGCGCGCGAACGCTCATCCCCGGCCGAGCGGCCGCGGGCTGAATGGGCGCGTAGGTGTAGCACCCTGCGAAGAACGCGACGACGAGGAGCGGAGCGGAGGAGAAAGTCCGGCGAGTGCGGCGCATGGCTGCTATATACCCGTGATCGCGAAGGCCGGCCAGAACAGACGAAGGGCGCCGCGCGCGCATTCTCGAGTTTCGAGCGAAGAGAAGTCTCCACGTCCCAGATGACTCAAACCGTCCCCTTGCTTGAAGTTACTGCCCTGATTACTGTTAGGGTCTGGCCGTAAACTTTTTCGTTTCGAACTGTCTGGAGCGCCTGTGAAAGTTCGCACAAGCGTGAAGCCGATCTGTGAGCATTGCAAAGTTGTGAAGCGCAACGGCGTGACTCGCATTATCTGCAAGCGCAACCCCAAGCATAAGCAGCGTCAGGGCTAATCAACCATGGCTCGTATTTCTGGCGTCGATCTCCCGCGCGACAAGAAGGTCGAGATCGGTCTCACGTACATCTACGGCATCGGCCGTCACGCGGCGGCGAACATCATTCAGAAGTCTGGAATCGATGCCTCGCTGCGGGTGCGCGACCTCACCGACGCTGATGTCAACAAGATCCGCGGCGTGATCGAGCGGGAGCACAAAGTAGAAGGCGCCCTCCGCACCGAAGTCGCGATGAACATCAAGCGACTCATGGACATCGGATCGTATCGCGGCATCCGTCATCGTCGCGGTCTGCCGGTTCGCGGTCAGCGGACGCACACGAACGCACGCACCAAGAAGGGACCGCGCCGCGCGATCGCCGGCAAAAAGAAAGTGACCAAGTAGTCCATCAACGCGAGGCGGGAAGCAGAATTCTTCGCTTCGCTCAGAATGACAACCGAGTAATTATGGCGACTGGGAAAAAGGCAAAGCGCGTCGTGGAGGCGGAGGGCGTGGCGCATATCAGCGCGACGTTCAACAACACGACGATCACGATCACCGACTCGCACGGGAATACCGTGTCATGGGGCTCATCCGGCAAGGCCGGGTTCAAGGGTTCCAAGAAGAGCACGCCCTTCGCCGCGACCGTCGCGGCCGAGCAGGCGGCGCGCGAGGCGCTGACCTTGGGAGTGAAGCGAGTGCACGTTCGCGTGCAGGGCCCCGGCTCGGGTCGCGAATCGGCGATTCAGGCGCTGGCCACCGCCGGTCTCCAGGTCAAGTCGATCAAGGACGTGACGCCGATTCCGCACAACGGTTGCCGTCCTCCCAAGCGTCGGAGAGTTTGAGACAATGGGTCGCTATACAGGGCCGAGCTGCAGGCAGTGCCGGCGTGAAGGAACCAAGCTGTTTCTCAAGGGCACCAAGTGCTTCACCGACAAATGCCCCGTCGAGCGTCGTCCGTACGCTCCGGGCCAGCATGGGCAGAGCACCGCACGTCGCCGCAAGTCGTCGGAATACTCGAAGCAGCTCCGCGAAAAGCAGAAGATCAAGCGGATCTATGGCGTGAGCGAGCAGCAGTTCCGGAACACCTTCGAGAAGGTCTCGAAGCTGCCGGGCATCACGGGCCATAACCTTCTCGCGGCACTCGAAAGCCGGCTCGATAACATGCTCTATCGCATGGGTTTCGCCGCGAGCCGTAAAGCGGCGCGTCAACTCATTCGTCACCGGCACATCGAGATCAACGGGAAGTCGGTGGACATCCCAAGCTACCACGTGTCGCCGGGCGAGGAAGTGCGCATTCGCCAGAAGTCGCGCGAAGTCCAGCCAGTCTTGGCCGCGATGGAGCAGTCGTCGCGCGGTGTCGCGCTGTCTTGGCTTGCGGTTGATCGGGACACGTTCAGCGGCCGGATGCTCGAGCGTCCGTCGCGTCCGAACATTCCGATCGCAGCGCAAGAACAGTTAGTCGTAGAGTTGTACTCGAAGTAGTGCAGTAGCAGGGTTGAGGGTGGAGGGTTGAGGGTGGAGGGAAGGTGCGCGGCGCTTCGCGCCGCCTAACGGCATTTGATGGCGTCGTTCAAAGAAGTGGCGCGTCAGCGCCACGCACCGCCCCTCTACACTCCACCCTCAACCCTCCACCCTGAAGTTTCGGTCGGAGCCTTCACCTCCGTTCGGGCCTACCGCGTGTGAAGGGCGGGGTAGGGCGATGCTGCTTCGGCGGCAAGACCATACAGGTAATCCATAATGCCAAACACGATTGATCTCCGCGGACTCGTCCGCCCGCAGCTGGTCGAAGCGACCAAGCGCGAAGACAACCCCAATGTCGCCGAGTTCCGCCTCCAGCCACTGGAGCGTGGCTTCGGTCACACGCTTGGCAACGCGATGCGGCGCATGCTGCTGTCGTCGCTGCGCGGCGCGGCGGTGTGGGCGTTCCGCATCGACGGAGTCGTTCACGAGCACCAGACCATTCCGGGCGTCGTCGAAGACGTCCACCAGATCATCGGCAACCTCAAGACGCTGACGCTCACGCTTCCGGAGGATGTCGAAGACGTTGTCCTGCATATCTCCAAGTCGGAAGCCGGTGCTGTCACAGCGGCCGACATCAGCAGCTCGGGGGGCGTTCGGATTGTCGACCCTGGCCATCATCTCTTCACGCTGCAGGACGACCGCGACTTGAACGTCGACCTGTATGTGAACAAGGGAAGAGGCTATGTGGAAGCGGACCAGCACCCAATAGATCGCGGCCTCCCGGTCGATCTCGTTCGCATCGACTCGATCTACAATCCGGTCCGTCGCGCCAACTTCACGGTCGCCGAAACCCGCGTTGGCCAGCGCACCGACTACGATCGGCTCGTGCTCACGGTCGAGACCAACGGCACCATTTCGCCGGAAGAGGCGGTCAGCTACGCCGCCGCGCTCGCCCAGACGCATTTCCAGTACTTCGCCGACTTCGGCTCTCACTCCTCGGCGCCGATTGGCCAGTCCAGCGATGTCGGTGCCGCCGACGGCGCCCGACTCGGCGCGCTGCTGCGCACTCCGATCGACGATCTCGAGCTCTCGGTCCGCTCGGTGAACTCGCTCAAGAACTCCAACATCCGGACGCTGGGTGATCTCGTTCGGCAGACGGAGAGCCAGATCCTGCAGGTCAAGAACTTCGGAAAGAAGTCGCTCCAAGAGATCGCCGATCTCCTCGAGCGTGAGAAACTCAACTTCGGAATGCGCTTCGAAGAGAACGGCGACTCGAGTGTTCGAGTCCTGGATTTCGGAACGGCGCCGAGTCGGGCGGCCGCTGCGGCGCCCGACGACATGGAGGAGTAAGGCAATGCGGCACCGGAAAGCGGGGCGTCAGCTTCGCCGGACCAGCGAGCAAAAGCTCGCGCTGATGCGGAATCTCGCCTCGTCGCTCATCGAGCACGGTGCGATCGAAACCACGGAAGCCAAGGCGAAGGAGCTGCGTCCATTCATCGAAAAGTTGATCACCAAAGCGCGCTCGGGCACGTTGCACGACCGCCGTCAGGCGGTGCGGCACATTCACAAGCGCGAGACGGCGGACAAGCTTTTCCAGGAGCTCGGCCCCAAGCTCGCGAAGCGACAGGGTGGGTACACGCGCATCCTCAAGACCGGCCACCGCAAGGGTGACGGCGCCGAGATGGCGCGCATCGAGCTGATGGAGGCTTGAGCCATGGCCATTCGAAGGAATCGCTGTTTCAGCTGCGACAAGGGTGTCGCGTTCGGCAACAACGTCTCGCACGCGAACAACAAGACGCGTCGCACGTGGAAGCCGAACTTGCAGGTTGTTCGCACCATGGTTGACGGCAAGATCGAGAAGGTGAAGGTCTGTACGCGATGTCTGAATGCCGGCAAGGTGAAGCGCGCCCCGCGCGGACAGGCGGCGGTGGCGTGACGTCGCCAACGATGCAGACCGCGCGATGAATGAGGGAGCTTTCGGGCTCCCTTTTTTTTGGTTACTGGTTTTTGGTTGCTGGTTGCTGGCAACTGCAAAAGGCGGCAACCACCCGGCGCCCAGTACCAATTACCAGTAACCAGCAACCAGCAACCAGCAACCAGCCATGCCGACCGCGCTCATCACTGGAATCACGGGTCAAGATGGATCGTACTTGGCCGAGTTTCTGCTCGAGAAGGGCTATCGCGTCGTCGGCATTGTTCGGCGTAGCTCGACGACGCCGTACGAGCGGATCGGCCATCTGGTCGATCGCGTCGAGCTTGTTTCGGCGGACCTCCTCGACCAGACGTCGCTCACTGATGCGGTGAGTGAATACGCTCCTGATGAGATCTACAATCTCGCGGCCCAGAGCTTCGTGCAGACTTCGTGGACACAGCCCGTGTTGACGGGCGAGTTCACGGCGCTCGGCGTCACGCGAATGCTCGAGGCGATGAAGAAGGCGGCGCCGAAAGCGCGGTTTTACCAGGCCAGCTCGAGCGAGATGTTTGGCAAGGTGCACGAGTCTCCGCAGCGCGAAAGCACGCCGTTCTATCCACGGAGCCCGTACGGCGTGGCGAAGGTCTACGGCCACTGGATCACGGTGAACTATCGTGAGAGCTTCGGGCTCTACGCCGTCTCGGGAATTCTGTTCAACCACGAGAGTCCGCGCCGCGGGTTGGAGTTCGTGACGCGCAAGGTGACCGACGCCGTGGCTCGCATCAAACTCGGTCGCGCAAAAGAAGTGAAGCTTGGCAACCTCGACTCGCGACGCGATTGGGGTTTCGCCGGCGACTACGTCGACGCGATGTGGCGGATGTTGCAGGAGGACGAGCCCGACGACTACGTCATCGGTACGGGCCACACCTGCTCGGTGCGCGACCTGTGCGAGACGGCGTTCGGCTACGTGGGGCTCGACTACCGCGACCACGTGGTCCAGGATCCGAAATTCTTCCGACCCGCCGAGGTCGATCTCCTCGTCGCCGATCCGTCGAAGGCGCACGCGAAGCTCGGGTGGGTCCCGAAGGTGTCATTCAAGCGCCTCGTGGAAATGATGGTCGAGGCCGATCTCGAGCGACAGCGAGCGCGCGCCTGAGATGCGTGCCCTGGTGACAGGTGGCGCCGGGTTCGTTGGACAGTGGCTCACACGCTCACTGCTCGAGCGCGGTGACTCCGTCGATCTCACCGGGTTGGGTGTGGCGTTCGCCGGTCCGACAGTGCTCACGACGGACGAGCGGCGCGCGACGCGATGGCTGCCCGCGGATATGCGCAATACCGACGACGTCGAGTCGGCGGTCGAGCGCAGCGCGCCCGATATCGCGTTTCATCTCGCCGGCGTGAGCTTCCCACCCGATGCCGAGCGATCGCCCACGACGACGTACGACGTCAATGTGTTGGGTGCCGTCCGATTGCTTGGCGCGATTCAGCGTCGCGTCGCAGCCGGCGCTCTGAACACGATGACGCTGATCGTTGGTACGGGCATGCAATACGGCTCGCACGCGGCGTCGGCGATGCCACTCCGTGAGACAGCCGAGCAGCGCCCGGTGACGACCTACGCCGCGTCCAAGACGGCGCAAGAGTTCGCGGCGCTCCAGTTTTTTCGCGCGGGGGGTCTGCGCGTTGTCTGCACGCGGAGCTTCAACCATTCCGGCCCTGGCCAAGCCGGCGAGTACTTGCTGCCCTCTCTCGTGGCGCGCGCGCAGCGGATCCAGCGGGGCGACGAAACGCGTCTCTCGATGGGCAACGACGTCGTCCGCGACTATTTGCACGTGAGCGACGTCGTGAGGGCTTATCTTCTACTCATGGAACGCGGCGTGGCCGGCGAGGTCTACAACGTGTCGAGCGGCCGTGGCGTGAGCGCGCGACAGCTTGCCGAAGACGTCTTGCTGCGCGTGGGAGCACCGGTCGACATTTCAACCGACCCCGCGCTTGTTCGCGCGTCCGACGTTGCGGTCAACATCGGCTCTCCGGCAAAACTGAAACACGACACCGGGTGGACCCCTCTGAAGACGCACGCCGACATCATCGACGACTTGCTGCATGCCGCGAAGGACTGATCTTCATCGGATTCTCGTGATCGGCTCGGGCCCGATCATCATCGGCCAGGCCGCCGAGTTCGATTACTCCGGAACGCAAGCCACGAAGGCGCTCAAGGAAGAGGGATACGAGGTCATCCTGATCAACTCGAATCCGGCCACGATCATGACCGATCCGGAGTTCGCGGATCGGACGTACGTCGAGCCGGTGACGCCGGAGTTCGTCGAACTGATCCTCGAAAAGGAGCGGCCCGACGCGATTCTGCCGACGATGGGCGGCCAGACGGCGCTCAACGTCGCGATGGCGTTGTCCGAGTCGGGCGCGCTCGAGAAGTACGGCGTCGAGTTGATTGGGGCGACCGCAAAAGCGATCGCGCTCGCGGAGGACCGCCGTCAATTCTCCGAGGCAATGCATCGCATTGGCCTCGCGGTCGCAGCCGGCGGCATTGCCGAGAGTTTCGATGAAGCGGAAGAGATCCTCGAGACGACCGGGTTTCCCGCGATCATTCGTCCGTCGTACACGCTTGGCGGGACGGGCGGCGGCATCGCCTACAACCGCGACGAGTTCGAGGAGATCGTGCGTCACGGTCTCGACCAGTCGCCCACGCACCAAGTGTTGGTCGAACGGAGCGTGATCGGATGGAAGGAGTTCGAGCTCGAAGTCATGCGCGACCACGATGACAACGTCGTGATCGTCTGCTCGATCGAGAACATCGATCCGATGGGCGTGCACACCGGTGATTCGATCACGATCGCCCCCGCGATGACGTTGACGGATCGCGAATACCAGAACATGCGCGATGCGGCGGTGGCGATCATTCGCGAGGTCGGCGTCGACGCCGGTGGGTGCAACATCCAGTTCGCGATCAATCCGCGCGACGGCGAGATGCTGGTGATCGAGATGAATCCGCGCGTATCGCGGTCGTCGGCATTGGCGTCGAAGGCGACGGGCTTTCCCATTGCGCGGATCGGGGCAAAACTCGCGGTGGGCTATCGGCTCGACGAGATCGCCAACGACATTACGAAGACGACGCCGGCGTCGTTCGAGCCCGTGCTCGACTACGTCGTGGTGAAGGTGCCGCGCTTCGCCTTCGAGAAGTTTCCGTCCGCGAGCCCGTATCTCACGACGCAGATGAAGTCCGTGGGCGAGTCGATGGCGATCGGGCGCACGTTCAAGGAAGCGTTCCAAAAGGGCCTGCGTGCGCTCGAGACGGGACGGAGTGGATGGACGACTGCCCCCCGCCCGATCGACGACCGCCTTCCCGACGAATCGGTGGAGGCGTTGCGGGGCGCGCTCCGACAGCCGACGCCCGAGCGGATCTTTCAGGTCAAGCGCGCGCTCGAGCGCGGACTCTCCGTCGCCGACGTGTACGAGCTGACGGCAATCGATCCCTGGTTCCTCAGTCAAATGCTCGAGCTGATCGAGGCGGAGCGCGAATACGCCGCGCTCGACGCGATCGGTACGGACGACCTGCGCCGCATGAAGCGGATGGGGTTCTCCGATCGGCAGCTCGGCGAATTGCGCGGTGAAAGCGAGGACGCCGTTCGCGAGCGACGTTGGTCGTTGGCCGTTCGGCCGGCGTACAAGATGGTCGACACCTGCGCCGGCGAATTCCCCTCGGCGACGCCGTACTTGTACAGCAGCTACGACGAAGAGAGCGAGGCACCGCGAACGGGAAAACGCTCGGTCGTGATCCTGGGCAGCGGACCAAATCGGATTGGGCAAGGGGTGGAGTTCGACTACTGTTGCGTGCGCGCCGTGATCGCGCTGCGCGAGCGTGGGTTCGAGACGATCATGATCAACTCGAATCCGGAAACCGTCTCGACCGACTTCGACACGTCGGACAAGCTCTACTTCGAGCCGCTGACATTCGAGGATGTGCTGGAGATCGTCGAGCGCGAGCAGCCCGAGGGCGTGATCGTGCAGCTTGGCGGACAAACGCCGCTCAAGCTCACGCGACGGCTCGAGGCGGCCGGGGTGCGCATCCTCGGTACGTCGCCCGACGCGATCGACATCGCCGAGGATCGGCGGCGGTTCGATAAGATCGCGCGCGAGCTCGGTCTGACGCAGCCGCCGAACGGCACGGCGACGAGCGTGGAAGAAGCGCTCGCTGCGGCGCAACGAATCGGGTATCCGGTGCTTGTCCGTCCGTCGTACGTGCTTGGTGGGCGAGCGATGCAAATCGTCTACGACCCGCCGTCGCTGCAGGAATACTTCGCCACCGCGGTGCGCGTGTCGGAGGAACGACCCGTGCTGATCGATCGGTTTCTGGAGGACGCATTCGAGTGCGACGTCGATGCGATCTCCGATGGAACGCGCGTCGTGATCGGCGGCATCATGCAGCACATCGAAGACGCGGGAATTCACTCCGGCGATTCGGCGTGCGTGTTGCCGCCGTACCTTGTGGGCGCGGAGGACATGCAGGCGATGCGCGACCAGACCGTTTCGCTCGCATTGGCGCTCGGCGTCGTCGGTCTGATCAACGTGCAGTACGCGATCAAGCACGGCGTGGTGTACGTGCTCGAGGTGAATCCGCGCGCGAGCCGCACCATTCCGTTTGTCTCAAAGGCGATCGGCGTTCCGCTCGCGTCGCTCGCAGCCCGCGTCATGGTCGGCGAGACGTTGGAGGATGTGGGCCTGACGGAAGAGATCGTGCCGCCCTACGTGTCGGTGAAGGAGGCGGTCTTTCCCTTCAACAAATTTCCCGGCACCGATCCGGTGCTCGGCCCAGAGATGCGGTCGACCGGCGAAGTGATGGGCATCTCGGACTCGTTCGGGTCCGCCTTCGCGAAATCGCAGCTCGCCGCGTCGAACGGACTGCCCCTCGAAGGTGTGGTCTTGATCACCGTCACCGACTCGGACAAGCCCACCGTCACGCCGATTGCCCGACGTTTCCACGAGATGGGGTTCCGCGTCGTAGCAACAGCGGGAACGGCCGCCTACCTCCGCGCGCGCGGCATTCCGGCGGATCGCATCTTCAAGGTTCACGAGGGACGTCCCAACTGCCTCGACATGATCGTCAACCGCGACGCACAACTATTGATCAACACGCCGCTTGGAAAACACGCGCAGGTGGACGACTACCTGTTGCGACAAGCGGCGATCGTGAACCGCGTCTCGTACACGACGACGATGTCGGCGGCCGACGCCGCGTCGAACGCGATCCTCTCGTTGCGGTCACGACGCCACACGGTGCGTTCGCTTCAGGAATGGCACGCGATGCTCGCGGAGTCGCGTGCGGAATCCGGACAGGTACCGGCGTGAGCGGCGACACGTTCATTCACGAATCGGCCTACGTCGACGACGGCGCGCAGATCGGCGCGGGCACGAAGATCTGGCACTTTTGCCACGTGATGCCCGGAGCGGTGATCGGTGAGCGCTGCAGCCTTGGCCAGAACGTGGTCGTGATGAACGGCACGCGCGTGGGCAACAATTGCAAGATCCAGAACAACGTGTCGATCTACGAGGGTGTCGAGCTCGAGGACGACGTATTCTGCGGCCCCTCGATGGTGTTTACCAATGTGCTCAATCCGCGGAGTCACGTGTCGCGGAAGCACGAATACCAGCGCACCCTGGTTCGACGCGGCTCGTCGATCGGTGCCAACGCGACCATTGTCTGCGGCGTCACGTTGGGAGAATACTCATTCGTCGCCGCGGGCGCGGTGATCACGAAGGATGTGATTCCGTATGCATTGATGGTCGGTGTGCCGGCGCGGCGCGCGGGATGGATGTGCCAGTGCGGCGAGCGACTCAACGACTCGGGCGTCGGTCGCTGCGCTGCGTGTGGGACCGTGTACGAACGGCGCGGTGACGGGATCGATCAGGTTCGGGGTGACGCCGCCACCGCTGCGCCTGCACGCGTCGCCACGGAGCAAACGTGACCGCGGCGCAGGGGGTTCGCATCGCGCTGGTCGGGTGTGGGCGAATCAGCAAGAACCACTTCGATGCAATCCGGAAGGTTGCGGGCTTGTCGCTCGCAGCGGTGTGTGATATCGATGCCGAACGAGCGCGGCGCGCCGGAGAGGAGCAAGGAGTTCCGAGCTACCGCACGATCGACGACCTGTTGCGCGCCGGCGAAGCCGAGGCGCCATTCGACATCGTAGCGATATGTACGCCTTCGGGTTTGCACTCGGCGCAGGGCGCCGCCGCCGCTCGCGCGGGAAAGCATGTCGTCACGGAAAAGCCGATGGCGATCTCACTGACCCAGGCCGATGAGCTGGTACACGCGTGCGACGAAGCCGGTGTCCAGTTGTTCGTGGTCAAGCAGAACCGGCTCAACCCGCCGATCCAGTTGTTGAAGCGAGCGGTCGACAAGGGGCGCTTCGGGCGAATTTACATGGCGAACGTTACCGTTCGCTGGCAGCGACCGCAGGAATACTACGACGCCGAGCCGTGGCGCGGGACGTGGGAGTTCGACGGCGGCGCGATCATGAACCAGGCATCGCACTATGTCGACCTCATTCAGTGGCTGGTGGGGCCGGTCGAGAGCGTGTTGGCGAAGACAGCGACGCAGGGTCGACGGATCGAGGCCGAGGACTCGGGCGTCGGCCTGGTGAAATTCCGCTCCGGCGCGCTCGGTGTGATCGAGGTCAACGTGCTGACCTATCCCCGCAATCTCGAGGGTTCGATCACCATCCTGGGCGAGAAGGGTTCGGTCAAGATCGGCGGCACTGCGGTCAATCGCGTCGAGCACTGGCTGTTCGCCGATTACGATGACGACGACAAGCTCGTCGATTCGACGAACACGAGTCCTCCGACCGTGTATGGTTACGGGCACGAGGGCTATTATCGCAACGTACTCGCGGTGCTTCGCGGTGAAGCGAAGCCGGAGACAGACGGCCGCGCCGGCCGCAAATCGCTCGAGCTGATCTTGGGCCTCTACGAATCCGCCAAATCGGGGTGCGAAGTGCCGATTCCGCTGAGCGGCGTCAGGTAACCAGCAACCAGTAACCAGCAACCAGTAACCATCCAATGCCCGTTCCCTTGCTGGATCTGCGTGCGCAGCATGGCACGATCCGCGATGAAGTCGTTTCTGCCATGATGGAGGTCGTCGACTCGCAGCTGTTCATTCTCGGCGCGCCAGTCGAGAAGCTCGAGCGCGAAGTGGCGGCGCTCTCGCACACGAAATACGCGATCGGATGCGCCAGCGGAACCGATGCCCTGTTGCTCGCGTTGCGCGCGCTGGACATCGGCCGTGGAGACGAAGTCATCACGACTCCGTTCACCTTCTTCGCCACGGCCGGCACCGTCCACAACGTCGGCGCGACGTCGGTGTTTGTCGATATCGAGCCGGACACCTTCAATATCCGCCCCGACGCCGCGGCGGCGGCCAGAACGTCAAGGACCAAGGCCGTCATCCCGGTCGACCTCTTTGGTCAGATGGCGCCGATCGAGGAAGTTATGACGTCGATGCCCGGCGTTCCGGTGCTCGAGGACGCCGCGCAGACGATCGGCGCGCGGCGCTCGATCGATGGCGAGTGGCGGCTGGCCGGCGAAGTCGCGACCATCGGGACGTTCAGCTTCTTCCCCTCGAAGAATCTCGGCGGGTATGGCGACGGCGGCATGATGGTCACGCAGGACGAGGCGCTTGCCGCTCGGCTCAAACGCCTTCGCATGCATGGCGGTGCGAAGCAATACTTTCACGACGAGGTGGGGTTCAACAGCCGTCTCGACGCGCTGCAGGCAGCGGTCCTCAGCGCGAAGCTGCCGCATCTCGCGGCGTGGAGCGCCAAGCGTCGTACCAACGCGGCGTACTACAACAACGCGCTATCCGATATCGACGGCCTCAGGATTCCATTCGTCGAGCGGGCGAACGAATCGATCTTCAATCAATACACGATTCGCAGCGATCGTCGGGACGACCTTCAGCGTTTCCTCAAGGACCGCGGGATCGGCACGGCGATCTACTATCCATTGCCGCTCCACTTACAGCCGTGTTTCGCCTACCTCGGATACAAAGAAGGCGCGTGCCCCGAAGCCGAGCGCGCGGCGAAGGAAGTCCTCTCGCTGCCGATCTACCCTGAGCTCACCGAGAGCCAGCTGAACGAAGTCATCGAAGGCGTGCGAGCGTTCTATGGCCGATAAGCCATCGAAGAAGGACGAGCTCCTTCGGCGTTTCGACGATCGGTCCGCCGTCATCGGCGTGATCGGGCTTGGCTACGTCGGCTTGCCGCTCGCCGTCGAGTTCGCGAAGGCGGGATTTCATGTCATTGGGTACGACGTCAGCGAGCGTGTGACGTCGCTGCTCATGCGCGGCGAATCACACATTCAAGACGTTCCCGCTTCCGAGCTCGCCGCGTTGGTCAAGAACGGGCAGTTCGTCGCGACGACCGACGAGAGGCGATTGCATGAGACGGACGCGATCTCGATCGCCGTCCCGACGCCGCTGAGCAAGACGCGCGATCCGGACATGAGCTATGTCATCGCCGCCGCGGACACCGCGACGCGTCAAGCACGTCCGGGCGTTCTCGTCGTACTCGAGAGCACCACGTATCCCGGCACGACGCGCGAGGTCTTGCTTCCGGCGCTGACGAAGCTCGGCTTCACGGTCGGCACGGATATCTTCGTGGCCTTTAGCCCCGAGCGCGTGGATCCGGGGAATCCGGTCTACCACACCAAGAACACGCCGAAGGTTGTGGGAGGCATCACACCAGCGTGCACCGAGCTGACGATGAAGCTCTATGCGACGTGCATCGATCAGATCGTGCCCGTGTCTTCGCCGGAAGCGGCCGAATTGGTGAAACTCCTCGAGAATACGTTCCGCTCGGTGAACATCGGCATGGTCAACGAGATGGCGATCGTCTGCGACAAGCTCGGCGTCGACGTCTGGGAGGTCATTGAAGCGGCCGCCACGAAGCCGTTCGGCTTCATGAAGTTCACGCCCGGACCAGGGATCGGCGGCCACTGCATTCCGTTGGACCCGCACTACCTCGCGTGGAAGATGCGGACGCTGAACTACAAAACGCGCTTCATCGATCTAGCGAGCGAGATCAATAGTCAGATGCCCGCGTTCGTTGTGGAGAAGGTCGCGCACGCATTGAACGAGGATCGGAAGCCCGTGAACGGAAGTCGGATTCTCGTCCTTGGCGTGGCGTACAAGCGCGACATCGACGACGTGCGCGAGAGCCCGGCGCTCGACGTCATTCGCTTATTGGAAGAGCAGGGCGCCGCCGTCGTATTTCACGATCCATTCATCAATTGCGTACGCGAAGACGGGCGCGTGCGCGAAGGTGTCGCGCTGACCGCCGACCAGCTCGCGCGCACCGACGCCGTCGTCGTCGTCACTGATCACCGCGCGGTCGACTATCAATTGGTCATGGACCACGCGCGCTTGATCGTCGACAGCCGCAATGTGACCAGAGGCTTGAAGAAAGGGAACGCACGCGTCGTATCCCTCTCGGCGTCGCGCTCGACCGCGGCGACGACCACCTGAGGCGCCGTCGTCAATGAACATCAGCGTTGTCGGAACGGGATACGTCGGACTCGTCGTCGGCGCGTGTCTCGCCGAGACGGGCAATCAAGTCGTTGGTTCCGACGTTGACGTGGCCAAGATCGACGGCCTGACACGGAACGTTCTCCCGATTTACGAGCCGGGCCTCGACCGCCTCGTTGAGCGCAATCAAGCGGCGGGGCGTCTGTCGTTCACGACCGACGTGGCCAGCGCCGTCGGACAAAGCGACGTCGTCTTCATCGCCGTCGGGACGCCGCCCGACGAGGATGGCTCCGCGGATTTGCGTCATGTCCTGGCCGTCGCCGAGATGATTGGACAGAACGTGAAGCGCGAGACCGTGATCGTCACCAAGTCGACGGTTCCGGTCGGAACGGCGGCGAAGGTCTCGGAGTGCGTGAGTCGGCACGCCCGCTTCCCCTTTCACGTCGTCAGCAACCCTGAGTTCCTGAAGGAAGGCGCCGCCGTCGACGATTTCATGAAACCTGATCGCGTGGTGCTCGGCGCCGAGACGGATCATGCGCGCAGCGTCATGGCCGAGCTCTACGCGCCGTTCGTGCGCACGGGCAAGCCGATCATTTTCATGGATATTCCGTCAGCGGAAATGACCAAGTATGCCGCCAACGCGATGCTCGCGACGCGCATCTCGTTCATGAACGACATCGCGAATCTCTGCGAGCGCGTCGGAGCCAACGTCGACCTCGTGCGAAAGGGGATCGGCAGCGACGACCGCATTGGGCCGGCGTTCTTGTTCCCAGGCCCGGGCTATGGCGGCTCATGTTTTCCCAAGGACGTCAAAGCGCTGGTGAAGACGGCGCGCGATCAATCCAGCTGCCTGCGCATTCTCGAAGCGGTCGAAGCCGTCAACGATGAACAGAAGCACCGCATGTTCGACAAGCTTCGCCAGGCCCTCGGCGAGGATCTAGTCGGCGCGCGCGTGGCGGTGTGGGGACTCGCGTTCAAGCCGAACACGGATGATATGCGGGACGCGCCGTCGCTCGCGCTCATTGACAAGTTGCTCGGCGCCGGCGCGGCCGTGGTGGTCCACGATCCAGTTGCAATGGACGAGGGAAAACGACGACTCGGCGATCACGTACGGTTCGCGTCATCGAGCTATGACGCGTTGACCGATGCCGACGCACTCGCCGTCGTCACCGACTGGAACGAGTATCGGCATCCCGATTTCGGCCGCATCAAGCAGTCGCTGCGCCGACCGATCATCGTCGATGGTCGCAATCTGTACGCGCTCCATCGCATGGCGGAGCTGGGGTTCACCTATCACTCGATCGGCCGGCAGGTGATCGGGTGAGAGCGTCGTGACCGATCGCACCATTCTGGTGACGGGCGGCGCCGGCCACGTCGGCTCGCACATCATCGAGCTGCTGGTCGCCGATCCAAGCAATCGCGTCATCTCGCTCGACAACTACTCGAATGGGCGCCGCGAGAATCACATCGCCGGCGCGGAGTACCGAGACGGGCACACGAAGGACATCGAGCGCCTCGTACCCGAGACGCCGGACGTCGTGTACCACCTTGGCGAATACGCGCGCATCGCGACGAGCTTCGAGGACGTCGCGACCGTGTATGACTACAACATCGTCGGAACGTTCGCGGTCGTCGAATTCTGTCGCCGGCGATCGGTTCGCAAGCTCGTGTACGCGGCGTCGAGCACGAAGTTCGCGATCGAGGGCGACGGTCGCCACCAGAATCCCTATTCGTTCACCAAGGCGACGAACGTCGATCTCGTCAACGACTACTGCACGCGATGGTTCAAGCTCGACTATGCAATCTGCTACTTCTACAACGCCTTCGGCCCGCGCGAAGTGGGGACCGGAAAATACGCGACGCTGATCGCGAAATTCGAGACGGCGTATGCGACTGGGCAGCCACTCGACGTGGTCGCCCCCGGGACGCAGCGCCGCACCTTCACGTTCGTCAAAGATCTTGCGCGCGGCATCATTCTGATCGGCGACGAGGGCCACGGCGACGGGTACGCCCTTCGTGCCGACGCGAGCTACAGCGTCCTCGACATCGCGCGAGCATTCGGCGGCGAGATCAACGTCGTCGACGGCTACGCCGGACGCCAGGATGTCGCCGAGGACCCGACGCGCGCCCGAGACGAGCTCGGATGGCGACCGACGGTGGATGTGATGGACTATATTCGTGAGTTCAAGGCCAAGCGCCGCTGATCGCCCGCTGGGCCGCTATAGCCACAGGTCGGTTCGCAGTAGCTGTCGAGCCTTCCACCACAGCGCGCCGAAGACGGTCGATCGCTCGAGCTCGACGCTCGCCTCGCCGACGATGCCGGGACGCCACGCATCGCCCGCCGCGCGCCAGGCGCGCGCTTCGACGACGCCCGGCGAGCCGCTCGAGCCGACGCCCGCCGCCGAAATCTCGGACACCCGACCGGTCCACGTCGCCGCCGGGTCGCCGTACGAGATCGCATGGATCGTCTGCCCGGGACGTACGCGCGTCGCGCCGCCGCCGCTGAGCGCGATGCGCAGCTCGACGGAGTCCAGCACGGCAAGCCTGAGCAGAAGCTCACCGCCTGCGACCGCACGTCCAACGAGATCCTCCGGACGCGCCGATGCCACGGCGCCGGCTGACGCGGCCCGTATTGTCAATGCGCTCACGCGTCGATCGAGCGCCGAGAACTGCGCCAGCGCCGACGCTCTGTCCGCCGCGACCCGCTCCGCCTCGCCGGCGCGACTCGCCGCCCGTACGGCCGATTCGAGCGCCGTCAACGAGTCAAGCACGCGGCCGATCGTGAGCAGCTCCGTCTCGAGCGCACGATCGGCGAGACGAACGAGCGGCGCGCCAGCATCCACTCGCGTTCCCTCCGACACGAATACCTGAGCCACCACACCGCTGTCAGGCGCCGTTACCAATTGACTCGACGCGGGGTGCACGACGAGCACGCCCGGACTGGTGAGCGTCCACGGGAGAAGCAGTGCGAGAGCGAGCGCGGTGAGCGCGCCGATGAGTCCCCATCGGTGCCACGGAGCCCGCCGCGCGGCGCGACGGACGCGAATGGTCAACGCGATCGTTCTCGCCCACCGGACGATGCGTTCTCGCAGCAGGAGTAGCAGCAGGCTGACGCCCAAGACGACGCCAAGCGCTCCGAGCGCCTGGCGAGCCCACCCTAGCGCGAGCGCGGCGAGGAACGCGAAGATCGCCGTCGCGTAGCTCACCGATAGCGCGCCGTACGTCAAGAAGATGCGCCGTTCGTGTGCACTCGCCGGCGGCTGCGGGAGCTCGAGCCGCAACACGTGCGATTTGAACCACCACTCGAAGTGAGCGAACGCGCGATGACGGAGATTAGGAATCTCTAACCAGTCGGCGAGCGCGAAATATCCGTCGAGCGGCAGCAAGGGGTTCGCGTTCGTGAACACTGTCGTGAGCCCACCAACGAGCATCGCCGCCACACCGACGTCGGCGGCAAGCGTCCCGGGCGCCGCCGCCCACCACATGATCGCCGCCAGACTCGCCACGACGATTTGAATCCACGAACCCGCCGCCGTTACCCAGAGCCGCGCCCGACGCTCGGGAAAGCTCCAGGCATCGCTCACGTTGGCGTAGAACGCGGGTTGGAAGTAAAGCAACATGAATCCGAGCTCGCGGACCTCGCCGCCAAAATACTTGCAGGTGAATGCGTGGCCGAGCTCGTGGATCAAAATGACCGCCCCCGCCGTGATCCACAGCGTGACGGCGCTTGCCAGCGTGAGATTGTGCCACGAGTACGTCTGCCTCAACGCCGCGGCGAAGTCGTTCCACTGCTGCGTCAGCAGAACGAGGTAGATCGCGAACAGAACAAGCGACGCGACGATGAAGCCGGGGGTGAACATCCACCGGATGTGCGGGAGCATGCGACCGAGCAGCGCATCGGGATCGCCGAACGTCCAGCGCATGCGCAGCACCTCGCCGCGAAAGAGACGCGGCCGCTGTCGCGTGCGACGCTGCGCTCGCAGGCGTTCCATCTGCAACGTCGTTCGCTCGGCGATCGTGCGCTCGAGGAAGCCGGCGCTCGACATCTGCTTGGCGAATGCCTCGACGGCTTGCGCCGAAACGCGCAGACCGTCGATCGCGAGTGCCGCTGCGATTTCCGCCGGCGTGCGTCGCCCGTCGAATGAGCGCATGACCCGCACCTCGGTCTTCCCGAAGCGAAAGTATTTTTGCGCCGCGAGGTCCTTCACGACGTACGACTCCTGTCCGCGATAGATCTGCGCGATGATCGACAGATCCGACCGAAGGCAGGGTGCGGCGGCGCTCATTTCGCTAACGGGTCGGACGGGCCAGCCGCTCGCCCAGGGAGAGTCCGCTCACCACTTCGACCTTCCCGCCACCAAGATCGCGGCCGAGCGTAACTGGGCGAAGCGTACTTCGGCCGGCCTCGACGACCACGGCGTAACCCTCCGCTGCGATCGCCTCGCGTGGCACGCTCAGCGCGCGTCGGGCCTCGCGCCCCAGGCGCACGATCACGCTGCTGCCAGCCAACAGGTCCGCCCGCGCACCGACGACCTTGAGCACGACCTCACGCGTCCCGCTCGCCGCGTCGATGAACGGCGCGGTGTGTACGACCGTCGCCGAAACGTTCTCCGTCGAAGTAACGATCACGGCGGCGTCTCCCAGGTGAAGCCGACGCGCGTTCGCCTCAGGCACGCGGATGCGCGCGAACAATGGCGCCTGCTCCGTGATGCGAAACAGCGTGTCGCCAACCGCTACGAATCGTCGCGGTCGCGCCGACCGCGCCGTGACGACTCCGTCGAATGGCGCCGTGATACGCGTGAGCTCGAGGTCGCGTCGTGCTTTCCGACGGGCGATCTCGCTCTGGCGCAGCTGGAACTCGACCTGCTCGGAATCCGCTGCCGTTGCGCCACCGGATTTGGTCAGCGCCCGTGCGCGCGTAGCTGTTCGGCCGAGATTCTCATACGCCGCCTCGGCCCCCGCGAGCGCAATCTCTTGCTCGGCGCTTTCCAGTCTCGCCAAGGTCTGCCCCGCGGCGACATGATCCCCCAACTCCGCGAACAGCGAATCAATTGTGCCGGGTGAGCGCGCCACGACGACGGCGTCGTGCTCCACGTACAACTGTGTCGGCAACTCGAGCGGCAACTGCACCGTCATCGTGTCCACGATGAACTCCGCTTTTGCGGCCACGCCGGCCTCGCTCTGAGGCACACCGGCTTGTTGTGGGCTCGCGGACCGGGCCTCGCCGCCGCACGCAACGACCAACGAAACACTCAACGCCGGCACGACGCGACGCATGATGATAGAGACAACGCTCATGACCACAACCTCCACCACAGAAGCCGGAAGGCACGCACAGGTTCGCGTGCGACGCGCCATACCAGCGATGCGGGCTCGGTAAGGACGCGCGCGTACGCCGTCATACCAGGACGCAGGAGCGCGCGGTCATTGGCGACGACGGCGCGTACCGGAAACGTCGCCGACGCGTCGCCATTTGCCACGATCGACGCGATCGCCGCGATCGCCGCGATCGACGTGACTCGGCCGGAAAAGGTCTGTTGCGGCAAAGCCGCCACCCTGAGACGAACCTCATCCTTCAATCGGACGCGAGTGACATCGCGCTGATCGACGCTGAACTCGAGCTCCAATGAATCCGTTCGCCCGATCACCGCCAACAGCTCACCCGCGTCGGCATGGGTGCCGAGTCGTTCCTCCGGGCGCGCGGTGAGCACGACGCCGCGTACGGGCGAGCGGACGAGAGTGGCGCCGAGCTGTTCGTCGAGGAGATTGGTTTCGCGGCGAAGCACGTCGCCGCGGACGCGTTGCAGTCGTTCATCGGCGGCGTCCCCTCGCGACGCGGCGATCGTGGCCGATCGATCGGCTGCCGCGACGGCGGCTGCCGCGGCCTCGCGCTGCGCGCGAAGCTGGTCGTCGCGTAAATGCATGATCGGTGCGCCGCGATCGACGGCCATGCCCTCGCGAATAAATACGCGATCGATCACGCCCGGCAGCGTTGGGCGAACCTCGGCGCGCCACAATGGTCGAAACACGGGATCGATGCCCGACACGCGCAACGGCCAACGGATCAAGGTAGCCGCAGCGATGCCGAGCACCGCGACGGCAACGTATGCGATGCGGCGCTGTCTTGGCAATCCAAGAAAGGCTTCCTTGCGCGCGCTGAGCGCTCCGAGCGTGTCGGCGAGCGGAACTTGGTGGTAGAGGCGCGCATTCCGTACTGCAACCGTGGCTTGGTTCGCGAGGATCGACGCGAGCTCGCGCTGTCGGGGTGTCGCGAACTCCGTCCGACCCGTCTCGAAGAGGAGAATCCCGACGATTCCTTCTTCGTCTTTGAGCGGCAGGTACAAGCCGCTCATCGCTCCGTCGCGTTCGAGATCCTCGCCGAAAACCTGGACGAACGTTCGCTCGGCGTCCGACGCCGGATCGGAGCGATCAGACAAATAGAAGCCCTCGCCAAGTCCGGCCGCCCACGCGGCGCGCACAGCCAGGTCTTGCAGGCCGGGGTCTTTGGGATCGACGGCGTCGGCGCCGGCGACGGCGCGGATGTCGCACACACCATGTTCGTAGAGCCCGATTGCCCCGCGATCAAACTCGAACGCGCGGCTCGCCAGGTTGACGACCGAGCGCAGGACGCGATCGAGATCGAGCGTCGAGGTGATCTCGCGGCTCATTTCGGTGATCAACGCCAGATCGCGCGCGCTGTCGGCCGCGGCGCGCTGACTCTCCGAGAGCCGCGTCGCGTTCGTGATCGCCGCCCCCGCGGCGTCGGCCAAAGCGCGCATCGCGTTCTGTTCGGCATCGGTAAAGCCGTCGTCCGCGATGCGCGCGCGCGTCACGCGGATCACGACGGCGACGCGTCCGCCGGTCGCGACGCCGGCAGCCAATACGGCGAACCCGCCTTCGCCGTCGACCGCGTGGCCCACCGTGGATGCGGGAATCGTCGTGCCGGCGAGCAGCTCGCGATGTTCGCCGATCGCTGCACGACACTCGAGCCCCTCCACGCTCGGCACCCACAGCGAGACGCCGTCGACAGGGAGCACCTGGCCGGCGGCGCCAAGCAACTTGCCGGCGATTTCCCCAGGGTCGTCCGACGCGAACAGATCGAGCGTCACCTCGTGCAGCGCGTCGCCGACTCGCGCTTGGGTCGGATCTATTCCGAAAGCGGGTGTGGCCACCGCACTCGAGTCAGTCCGACCCACTGATGCTCCTGAATGGCGGGGCCGCTAAAGTCGCTCCGGTGCTTGGCCTTCGCAACCCCGCTGAACGCAGAAGCGCCGCGCGAAAGGGAGGGTTCGCGCGGCGCTCCGGAGGGCGGGGTGGGGTTATTGGACGATCAGCGGAGTAATCCGGGCCTCGAGCTCTTGGACCGTCAGCTCGATGGCCTCGGCATCCTTGTCGGTAGCAGACTTGACCTTCTCCTTTTGCTGCTGCGTCAGGTCGATGCGGACGATCTCTTTCTCGTTTTGGTTCGACATTCGTTTGGTCCTCGAAGTAAAGGGGGGCCGCACTAGACTGGGAAGCAAACTATGGTGCGATCGTGAATCGAGCGTGAATGGCGCATCACCAAACGTGAATGAGTCCTTGGGATTCCGGTGCGCTACCCGGGCAAGACGAGTCGTCCGGCCACCGGCGAGTCGATCGCGTGCTGCTGCAGTTCAGGCGCCTCGTAGCCGAGCGCGGCCAACTCTTTCCCGACGCCGCTCCATTGAAAGTCCGCCAACTGCAACACAAGCGACCCGCCGGGCATGAGGAACTTGCGAGCATCGGCCGCCAGCTCCCGGACGAGGTCAAGTCCGTCCTTGCCGGGCCCGATGGCCGTTCCCTCGGGGAACGAGCGCTCGAGCGCGTCGGCAAGTCGCGGCGGAACGTAGGGCACATTCGCGACGATCACCGCCACTTTGGACCTGAGGCGGCGTGGCAGCGGAGTGAGGAGCGAGCCGTGGGCAAACCGAACGTTGCGAAGCTTGAGCCGAGCACGATTGACGCGTGCAGCGCGCAATGCCAGGTCCGACACGTCCGTGGCGACGACGGACGCGCGGGGAAGTGCGTTGGCCAGGGCGAGCGCGACGGCCCCAGAACCTGTTCCGACGTCGACGATGGTTGGTCGAGTAAACGCCGAGGCGGATTGAATGGCCGCGTGGAGTAGGTGCTCCGTCGCGGCCGTTGGCACGAACACGCCGCGGGGGACACGCAAGGGAATTCCGCCGAACGAACACCGCACCTCCGGAGCCGCACTCTCGTATAGGATCTCAGAGATGCTGCGTCCGGTCTGGTCGAGAATGTGGCGCCGCTGGTCCGCCGTGAGGTGAATGGCGAACGCGAGCGGCGCGCCCGGTGGATCCGCCGTCACGTTCGACTAGTCGTACTTGAAGTGAATGGATGGAGCGATGCGTTCTTCCAACTCCTGCGCCGTGAACTCGATGACGCTGACATCTTCGCCAGAGGCGTCTTTGATGTGTTTCTTCTGTTCGTCCGTGAGTTCGATGCGGATACGGGGCTTGTCTTCCTTCATTGTTCCTCCCAAGGCGTTACGGAACTTCCAACCGCGACGATCCGCCGATATCAGATCCGCGGCGCATCATCGAGCAAGCTTTCGTTGTGATTCGCTGCCAATTTTGGCGCAATGCGTTGTTCGAGCTCCTTCACCGTCAGCTCGATCGCCGCGACCTCGAGACCGACAGTCGCCCGGAGCCTCAGCGTCTGGCTCGGCGTGAGATCAATTCGGACAATCTCGTTCTCAGCTCGGGGTTCCATGATACCTCCATCCTGAATCGTCAGATTCGCCACGACAAATCCCGCGCGATCATGCCGGTTATGCGGGCCGGACGACCTACCACTTGACGCCCACCGGAGCAATGCGCTCTTCCAGCTCCTGAGCCGTGAACTCGATCGCCTTGACGTCCTCGCCGGAGGCGTCCTTGATCTGCTTCCTCTGCTCCTCGGTGAGCTCGATGCGGATTCGCGAGTCTTCCTTTTTCATGGTGCTCCTCGTCGGTTGGTCGGGTTAAGGCGCGGGGTCGGAGGCCGGTTACGTGGCCTCGACGAGCAAGGTCTCGTTGTGGTTTGAGAACATTCCTGGTGTGATGCGCTGCTCGAGCTCCTCGACGATTAGCTCGATCGCCTCCGCGTCTCGACCAATCGTCACCCGGATCTGTTCTCGTTGGACCGGCGTCAGGGTGATACGGACTGCATTCTTCTCGGGTCGAGACTCCATCGTGCGTCCGGACTGAGAGTGGGGTCGCGCGTACAACCTGCACCAACATCGTGAATCGAGCGTGAACGTCGAAGCGGCGTTCGTGAATCAGCGATCGGCACGCCGGGTGACTCAAGCGCGCTCTTCGGGAGCGTCGGCCGCACAGCGCGCCAGGTTGCGGCGACACGCAATCGCCTTGGGGTGATCTGGCCCGAGCGCTTCATCGAAGATGTCGACCGCATCGCGATACAGCGCCGTCGCCCGAGCGAAGTCGCCTCGGCGCTTGTGAACCATCGCGAGATTGTTGAGCGTGACGCCGACGTCGGGATGGCGCGGCCCAAGCGTCTGTGCCTTCAGTTCGGCTGCGCGCGTGAGCAGGTCGTTTGCGCGATCGATCTGGTCGCGTTGCGCGTAATGTGCCCCCAGATCGTTGAGTGCGACGGCAATCTCGCCGGCATTCGTGGCAGGTTCGCGGTCGAGAATACGAAGGGCGTCGAGGTACAGCGCTTCCGCTTCGTCGAACTTTCGCTGGCCATCGAGGATGGCGGCAAGCGCAACCATGTCCACGGCCAGCGCAGTCTCATCAGAGTCTGCTAATCGCCGTCGGATCTCGAGCCCCTTGCGCGCGAACGGCTCTCCGGCCTCGTAGTTCCGCCGAGCATGCTCGATTCCACCGAGGTTGTGATAGAGGGTCGCGACCTGCCGATCGTCCAATTCCGCTGCCTGCTCCACGACTGACAACGCGCGCTCGTAGAAGGCGCGCGCGTCATCGTATCGCGCCAAGTCCTTGTACAGCAGTCCCAATGCGTTCAGCGCGGACGCGAGTCTGAGACGGTCGTTTGGAAACTCTGATTCGGCGACGTCGAGGGCTTCGCGGAGGAACGGCTCGGCCGCCGCCGGATCGCCTTCGAGTCGTCGTTGATTGCCGACCCGACTTAGGTCGACGAACCGCTGCTCGTGCTGCATGAATCAGAGCGGCTCGCTGAGGAACGTCTCGTTGTGGTTTTGCCAGACCCCCGGTGCGATCCGCTCCTCGAGCTCGCGAACCGTCAACTCGATCGCTTGGGCATCCTTGTCGGTGAGCGCTTTGAGTTGTTGCTTCTGATCCGCGGTCAGATCGATGCGAATCACTTTCTCGTCGCGTGTCGCCATTGTAGGGCTCCGGAGGGCTGCGGCCGGTAAGCTTCGTCCCGATCGTGAATCGAGCGTGAACGACCTATCGGCCATCGTGAATCACGGGTAAGTTCACCGGCGACCCACGGACCCGAGCCGATGTCGGAATTCGCGCTTCGCTTGTGCGGTGATGTCAGGCTGACTTCGCGCGACGGTGCGCCCATCGAACCGCCACTTGGTTCGAAGACGCTTGCGTTACTCGCGTTTCTCGCCCTCGAGCCGGGCCAGCACCGTCGCGAGGAAGTCACGGCGCTGTTATGGGGGGAGTACCCTGAGGAGAAAGCCAAGGCATCCCTCCGCCAGGCACTCACGCATCTTCGTGACGCCCTCGGTGACGCGCTCATCGTCGATCGGACATCGATCGAGCTGCGCGACGCGCTGGTTTCTGACGTAAATGACTTCCTGGGTCTTGCGGCGCATGATCCGGCTGCGGCAGCGGCGATCGACATCCCGCATTTCCTGTCGACTCTCGCCATCCGGAACTGTCCTGTGTTCGAGGAATGGGCCGAGGACAAGCGAGCGGACCTCGTCGACCGATACACATCGCTCGTTGCGAGCCTTACGCGGGACGCGATGGCCCGCCGTGCGTGGCGCGATGCCGCTCGTCTTGCCGAACGGTGGACGAAGCTGAGTCCCCTTGGCGACGAGCCCGTCGCGGCGCTGATCGAGGCACAGCACTTCGCCAGCGGCCGAGACGCGGCACGTGCGACGCATTCGCGCTACGTCACCCGGCTCTTGGCGGAAACAGGCCGCGCACCGGGACGCGTAATCGTCGAGCTCATGGCGCGACTCGAGCAGCCCGCCGTGGAGCCGAGGCACCCACGTGCCAAGGAATCGTGGTACGAGCACGCGCCATCGTTCGTCGGGACTCTCGTAGGTCGACAGCGTGAATGGGATGAATTGCGACGCGCATGGAGCACGGTGTCGAACGACGCCAGCCGAATCGCGCTGATCGAGGGCGAACCAGGCGTCGGAAAAACTCGCCTGGCCGACGACTTCCTCCGCTGGGTAGCGTCGCAAGGAGGCGTCGTCCTGCGGGGGCGCGGGTACGACGCCCATGCCGGCGCCCCATTCGGAGCGGTGATCGACGCGCTGCGATCAGCGACCGACGCACCTGGCGTTGCGGGCGTCGACCCCGAGTGGCTTGGCGAGATCGCGCGCGTGCTTCCCGAAATTCGCCGACGATTCGTTGGTCTGCCGGAGGCCGCGCCGGCCAATGGCGCCGCGGACGGATGGCGGCTCTTCGAAGCGATCGCGCAGGTCTTGCTCGCGATCGCGGAAGATAGCCCCGTCGCCGTGCTGATCGACGACTTGCAATGGTGCGACGCCGACAGCTGCAGCTTGCTACATTTTCTCGTTCGACGACTAGCCGAGGCGCGCGTGCTGTGGTGCGCGACGTTCACGCTCGGTGAAATCGAACGTGATGCTCCCGCCGCGCGCCTCGCCCGCGCGCTTCGTGCCGCGCGAGACAGCACATGTCTCGTCCTCTCCTCGCTGTCCGAGGATGACGTGTGGCGTCTGATTCGGGATTTGGCGCACGTCGATGCACCGGACGGCGCGCGGCGACTCGCCGCGAGGATCCACGCGGCAACCGCGGGGAATCCGTTCTACGTGATCGAATTGCTGAAGACGTTGTTCGCGCAAGAGCTGCTGAGCGTCGATCCGACGACGGGCGGATGGATCGTACGGTCCGCCGAGGGCACCGACACGACGCCGGCGCTGCTCTCGCCCACCGTCCACGACGCGATCGCCGAGCGGATCGAGTGTCTGCCGGATCACTTGCATTCGCTCCTCGTCAGCATCGCGGTCGCCGGTCGCGGTTGTCGGAGTGACGCACTGTCGCATCTCCACGGTATTTCCAGACTTCACGCCGCGGCGCTGGCCGACGCCTTGGTCGAGCGACACCTCGCGGTTGAGGAGGATGGCGTATACCGCTGCGCCCATCCGATCATCGCGAGCGTGGTCCGCGCTCGTGTCACCACGTCGCGACGCCGAGAGGTGCACCGTGCGCTTGCCCTCACACTCGAGTTGCTCCTCCCGAAGGGTCGATCCCCGGAGGGCAGCGTGTCGGGGGAAATCGCTCGGCATGCTGAGCAAGCCGGTGACCGTCCGATGGCCTATCGCTACGCCCTGCTGGCGAGCGACGCCTGCGACGCGCGATGCGCGTACGACGAGGCCCTATCATGGCTCGACCTCGCATCGGGAGCCGCCGAAACCCCGGAAGAGTCGGAGGTGGTCGATCGCACCACGGCTCGGATTTTGGAGCAAGCGGGCTGGCGTGAGGCGCCGCCTGTCCGCGCCACAATCTCTGCGTCGATCGGCGCAGTCGACCAGAGCGATCTCGATTTACCGACCCAGGCGTAGTCAGACCACTGCTCGTTTCGGGACGCTTCAATGATCAGGACGGACTGCGGCGTGTTCCACTCGACGGGTCGACGCCGAGCCTCATGCGATTCGACCAACGCGGCGTTACCGAAGTTCGTGTAGGCCCCGACGGCGAGCAAGTGACGTACACTAGTCGTACTCCAACCGCGGGCGCAGTCTTGGTGTACGAACCTCGGCGAAGAAGCGGCTCAATTCGTAGATTCGCGCCATGTCCTGTCACCTTTGCGGGACGTCCGGCGCGTTCGTGTTCAGCTGCGTTTTGCTCATCGCCGCGAGAGGCCTCCGGGTTGGGCACGCTCGGGCGAATTTGCGGGCCCACGCGCCGCGCGGCAACCGCGAGGGACATTCTAATGCAACAGGAATCTCGATGAGAGTTTCCAGCATGGTGCAGGCTGTCGACGCGCATGCCTGCGGGGAACCAGGCCGCGTGATCGACCGACCTTCTGAGATAGCTCGTTGAGCCGCAGCTGGCCCGTCGCCGTTACTGCCCAGTAACGCCGGGTGACACAGCGCGGTAACGCCGCGGACCCAACTTCGGCGCGTCCATCCTGGTAAGAACACTGGTTCCGGAGGAATCCATGCTTCGCAAGCAAGGGGTGCGGCTGGCCGCGTATGCGGTGGTCGGATCTACGCTGCTGGGCGCGTGCGAACCTGATCCGACCTCGCCTCGGCCACATGAACGTGTGACGCCGCCCTCTGCCGCGGTTGCAACGGAGACGGCAGGGACAACTGGCGCGAGCGCAGCGATCGAAGATGCACTCACTCGGCTGCTCCCGTCGCTCGAGCCGACGACAGCCGAGTTGCTGAAGGGGCCGCTGCTCGCTGTGCGATCAATCCTCAGGAGTCAAAACAACCCCGCGCTCACTGATGCCATCAGCGGCGTACGCGCCGTGTTGGCGCACTGTGCTCCGCTAGCGGACGATCCAGATCTCGCCGCCATCGCACTCGCGTTGGACGCGGCCGAATCAAACGGCCGATGACCGAATTCTCACATCCACTCCGGAGACCGCCAAATGTGGCTTCTCGATAATCTTACTCCCCGCCGCCCGACATTTTTTAGCCTGCTGGGCGCCGCCGCGGCGCTGTTTTTGGTCGGCACTACGCGCGCTGACGCGCAATCTGTCCTCTACGGGTGCTACGTTCCGAGCTCGGGAACCGTGTACCGTATCAGGGGTCCCGGCCTGCCGGACGCGTGCCGCAGTCAACAGCATGTCCAGTTTACCTGGAGCTTGCAGGGTCCAGCGGGCCCGCAAGGTCAGACCGGGCCACAGGGAGCACAAGGCCCGCAAGGGCCTGCCGGAGGCCTCAGCGGACATCAGGTAGTGACGTCAACGATCAACGTCGCGCCCGGAAGCGTTCTTCTGGGCCACGCCGCGGATTGCCCGGCGGGCAAGTTGGTGATCGGCGGCGGCTACTTCACGGAAAGCTCGCGTACTGGTGTGGTGTGGATCATCGCCACTTCGCGCCCCGGGCAAGACCCATTCACCTCGACTTGGTCTCGATGGGGCGTCGAGGCGCGTCACAACGCCGCGACGCAGCAAAACCTTGTCGTGTACGCGGTGTGCGCGACGGCAAGCACTCCGTAGCGGCGAAGTGCGGAGCCGGCGGCATTGCATAGGCGCGCAACTGCCTGCCGCGCTCCGCCGCCGTTGTACCGTGTGTGAGATAACCGGCTAACCGAGCTCACACAAAAACCAGCGCCGCACTTATGACAATCATGGCCAGCGCGCCGAGCGCCGCGCGCGATCGGCCACGCGTCAGGATGAGCGCCGGAATGCAGAGAGGGACGCAGATCATCCAGGCGACGAAAACGGCCATGGTCGGTTCGCCGGCGGCCCGCCAGATCGGACGTGGCCTGCTGTCAGCGCCGTGTCGCGCATCGCGACTGGTTATCTTTCCCGGCTCGCGTTCGAGCCCCGAGCGTAAGCGAGGGGAGGCTGATGCGCTGGCTCAGACCGGCGTCTTGGCACCCATGCCATTGTCACGGGTACAACCCCCGATATGCACCGTACCTCCTGGAGACTCGTTGCGGCGTTGTCGATCTCGGCAGCCGCGGCGTGCCGGCCGGAATTCCAATTAAAGAACCTGACGACGAACGAGTCGCTGTACGCGGCTTCGCTCAACGAGTATCACCGCGGGCATTGGGACAACGCGATCACCGGGTTCGAAAAGCTGACCACCGACCTCCCGGCGCGTGATACGCTACTGCCGCGGTCGTACTGGTATTTAGCGTCGTCGCATCAACACCAGGACGAGTTCCTGCTCGGCGCCCAGAGCTTTAGTCGTCTCGTTGAATCGTTTCCTGACGACAGTCTCGCCGACGATGCCGCCCTCGAGGCTGCGCGGTCGTACAGCCGACTTTGGCGCAAACCACAGCTCGATCCGACGTACGGCGAGACCGCGCTCGCGTCCTACAACACGCTCGTCGGGCTCTATCCGACGTCGCCATTGATCCCCACCGCGCAGAAAGAGATTTCCAACCTCGAGAACAAGTTCGCCAGCAAAGACTACGACGCTGGGATGTACTACTTCCGGCGAAAGGCCTACGACTCAGGCATGATCTACTTCAAGAATGTCCTCGCCAAGTACGCGACCGCACCCAAGGCGCGCGACGCCGCACTTCGGCTTGTAGAGTCGTACAAAGCCAACCGATATCGCGAGGACGCGTCGGAGCTCTGCACCCAACTTCGAGAGCGATATCCAAGCGACCGCGACGTGAACAGGGTGTGTAACGGAGTCCCGAACGCGGTCTTGACGACAATCAAGGCGGATTCTACGAAGAAGGATTCGTCGGCCGTCCCGCCGATCAAGCCGCCTCCCGGACGCTGAGTCATGCGGATCGGGCTCCTTGGGGGGAGCTTCGATCCCCCGCACAACGGCCATCTACTCGCCGCGGGTGATGCATTCGAGGCGCTTGCGCTCGACCGCCTCATCTTCGTGCCAGCCGCCGTCCAACCGCTCAAAGCGCATCAGGATGCCGTGGCGGCGGAGCATCGGCTCGCCATGGTTCGGCTGCTCGTCGACGGCGACCCGCGCTTCGAGGTCGACTCGATGGAAATCGATCGGGGCGGGTTATCTTACACGGTTGATACTTTGTCGGCCTTCGCCGCGGCGCGGCCGTCGTCGAAGCTATTCTGGCTGGTTGGCGCCGACGTCGTCCGGTCGTTCGCGCAGTGGCGTGACCCAGGTCGAATCAGCGAGCTGGCGACCGTCGTAGTGCTCGAGCGAACCGATGCGTCGCCGGATCTGGCGTCGATCCCCGGCACACCGCGACGCCTCGCGAGCCGGCGCATCGATATCTCGTCGACGGAAGTCCGGCGGCGAGTGAAGGAAGGCAAGTCGATTCGAGGTTTCGTGCCCGACGCCGTGGCCGAGTACATCGCGGCGAAACGGCTGTACCGTTAGAGGATTGCATGTTCAAGCGAGTCATCAGCGCCGTCATCGGTTCGCGGCACGAGCGCGAGCGCAAGAAAATTCAGCCGATCGTCGACGAGATCAACGAGCACTATGCTCGCCTCCGTGATGTGTCCGACGAGGAGCTTCGCGCTCAAACCGCGAAGTTTCGTCAGACGATCCAAGAGCGGACGGGCGCGCTCGAGCACCGCGTCGCCGAGCTGAAGGAGGAGAAGCGAGCGGCGAGCGACATCGTCGAACGCGACCGCATCGACAGCGAGTTGGGCGGTTCGGATGGTCGCGGTGGCGTGGAAGGCAAACTGCGTGAGGTGACCGCCGATCTCCTGGACGAGCTCCTGCCTGAGGCTTTCGCCACGGTCCGCGAAGCCGCACGGCGGCTCCTCGGAACGACCGTGCTCGTGACCGGACGCGAGCTGCAATGGGACATGGTTCCGTACGACGTGCAGCTAATGGGCGGCATCCAGCTCCACTTGGGCAAGATCGGCGAGATGGCAACGGGCGAAGGCAAGACGCTGGTCGCGACGCTGCCGTTGTATCTCAACGCGCTGACGGGGAAAGGCGCGCACCTCGTCACCGTCAACTCGTATCTCGCCCGCCGCGACTCGCAGTGGATGGGGCATCTCTACAACTACCTCGGGCTCACCGTCGGTTGCCTCGACGACACTGAACCGGGGACGTTCGAACGCCGGGCCGCTTACCTCGCCGACATCA
>Ga0070708_100000057_pt1 | contig 73207 bp, 63 predicted proteins | sample KBSK5503metaG_FD_65469 | JGI IMG/M metagenome (GOLD analysis project Ga0070708, IMG submission 65469) | Corn, switchgrass and miscanthus rhizosphere microbial communities from Kellogg Biological Station, Michigan, USA - KBS K5-50-3 metaG | ecosystem: Host-associated > Plants > Roots >... | reverse complement strand
CGCCGCGTCACCAATTTCGTCGTGCAGAAGCCGGTCGATTAGCGTATGTACATCCTCGTCACTCTCCGCGGGTTGCTCGCCAGCATCGAGGCGACGCGCGACAGCATCGAGGCCGGCCTCGATGTCGTTGCATTCGTCGAGGGTGAGAACGTTCGCTTTATAGAGCGCCATCGCCCAGGCCTTCGACAATTGGATGTCGAACGGCCATAGGCGAAAATCAACACCAATTGAGCTGTTGAGCGCATCGAATGCCGGCGCGGGACCGTCGGCGAAGCGTCCACCCCACAGCTTATGCGACTTCGCCGACGCGGTAGCGAATGCCACCGTGGTCATGCGATCTGTAGCGCCGGCGCCGCCGGCGTTTCCTCGGCGACCGGAGCAGGCGGCGTGAGACCGAGCTCCTGGTCCTTGAGGGCGCGAACGCGGGCCGGCAGCGCGAACAGCCGAATGAAGCCCGCGGCATCACTCTGCTGATAGACGTCGTCCTCACCGAACGTGACGAAGCGCTCGTCGTACAACGCGTGCTGGCTCTCGCGACCGATGACCGCGGTGGAGCCTTTATAGAGTCGTAATGAAACCGTCCCGCTCACGCGTTCTTGTGTCACGTTGACGAAGGCGTCGTAGGCTTCTCGCTCCGTGGTCCACCAGCGACCTTCGTACACCAAATCGGCGTACCGCGGCGCAATAAGATCCTTGGCGGCCAGCGTGCGGCGGTCGAGGACGAGCTGCTCGAGCTCCGAATGGGCCGCGTACAACAGTGAGCCCCCTGGGGTCTCGTAGACGCCGCGCGATTTCATGCCGACGAGCCGATCCTCGACGAGGTCGACGACACCAACACCGTGTTTTCCGCCGATGGCGTTGAGCGTCGAAATGAGTTCGACTGGGGCGAGCTCAGTCCCGTTTACCGACACGGGCGTGCCGCGCTCGAAGCCAATCACCACGGTCTCTGGGGTGTCGGGGGCTTTAGTCACGGGGCGCGTGAGCATCAGCAGATCATCCGGAGGCGCGGCATTGGGATTCTCGAGCACGCCACCTTCGTGGGACAAATGCCAAAGGTTCGCGTCGCGCGAATAGATCTTTTGGCGCGTTGCGACGATCGGGATGCCTCGAGCCTCCGCATACGCGATGGCGTCCTCGCGACTGCGAATGTCCCACTCGCGCCAGGGAGCGATGACAGGAAGGTCGGGTGCGAACGCCGCGAATGTCAGCTCGAACCGAACTTGGTCGTTCCCTTTGCCTGTACACCCATGCGCCAGTGCGTCGGCACCGACTTGACGGGCGATTTCGACCTGACGACGGGCGATGAGTGGCCGAGCCATCGACGTGCCGAGGAGGTATTTGCGATTGTAGATCGCGCCGGCGCGAAGCGTGGGGTAGATAAACGACTCGACAAACTCTTCGCGCAGATCCTCGACGTAGCATTCCTCCGCGCCCGAGGCGAGCGCCTTGGCCCGAACGCCAGACAACTCATCGTTGCCCTGACCAATGTTGGCCGCGACGCAAATGACACGGGCGCCGCCGTAGTTCTCCTTGAGCCAGGGGACAATGATTGATGTGTCGAGTCCGCCGGAATAGGCAAGGACAATGGTGCGGGGCATTAGCGCTCCTCGGTTCGCAAGTTTATGCATTCAGAGCGCATATTTAATCAGTTTACCACCCCGAGTCAATAGATAGGGCCGGGCGTCTAGCACCTGACGCTAGTCGCGGACGTTTGCCAGCGCGACAAGTCGCTCGGTGAGCACCCGCCGCGCTTCGGCCGATCGACAGACGATGAGGATCGTGTTTTCGCCGGCGATTGTGCCAATGATCTCGGGCCATCCCTGGGAATCGACTGCCTCAGAGATGGGCTGCGCGCCGCTTGGAAGGGTGTGGAGCACGATCAGCTCTCCCACGCCGTCGATGCGCGAGAACAGCTGCGGTAACAGGCTGTCCAGAGACGGCTTAGACTCATCGACCACCATTTCCGGAAGTAAGTACTTCGCTCCGGCTCCCGACGGCGCGCGGACCACTCCCAAGTCGCGTAAATCACGTGAGAGCGTCGCTTGGGTCACGCTCCAGCCTTGGGCCAATAAAAGCCGCCTGAGCTCTTCTTGGCTCGATATCTGACGGCCGCCAATCAGCTGGAGGACGGCGTTTTGGCGCTCGCGCTTCTTGCTCATTCGGCCGCGAAAAGGGATGGGGCAATGGCGACGGCACCCGGCGTGAGTTGCACGCCGGGATTGACTTCGCCGGTGTGCATTATTATGCATTCCTCGTGAATAAGATTCCAGTTGGAGTGCTCGGGGCCAGCGGGTATGCCGGCCGCGAGCTCTGTGCACTTATCCTCCGTCATCCGCGCTTGTCGCTCGCCTTTGCCACAGCGAACGAACAGCGCGGCACGACCGGTCGCATCGCGGGACGCGAGGTGACCTTCGTCGCCGCCGAAGACGCCGCGCTCCATAACGTCGAGCTTGTGTTCAGCGCGCTGCCGCATGGGGCCTCGAAAGATTGGATTGCTCGCGCACGACAGGCCGGCGCGCGCGGTGTTGATCTATCGTCCGATTTGCGACCGGGCAATGGATGCGAAGGCATAGCCTATGGCCTCACCGAGCTCAATCGTCAAGTCATCCGCAACGCAAATGTGGTCGCGAATCCGGGTTGTTATCCAACTTCGATCCTGCTCGCGCTTTCGCCGCTCATTCAGCATCAGCTGATCCCCGACGGCGCGACGATCGTTGCTAACTCGGCGAGTGGTGTGACGGGCGCGGGAAACTCGCCGAAACGAGAACTGCTCTTCGCCGAAGTTGCGGATGACTTCCGAGCCTACAGCGTCGGCAATAGTCACCGCCACCTCAAAGAAATGCGCGCGACGCTCGAGTCGTGGGGCGCGACGTCGGAGTTGGTTTTCACACCGCACCTGTTGCCGGTAGCGCGCGGAATTCTTTCGTCCATCACCGTACCCTTGGTCCGTCCGCTCGACGACGTATTGGGCGTGTGGCGTGACGCGTATGGCGCGGAACCATTCATCGAGCTTTCCGAGACGCCGGCATCTCTGCGCGACGTCCTGCATCGGAACGTCGTGCGAATTTCAGCAACGTCACTCGAGGGAACACGATCGCCGATGTTACTGGTCACCTCGGCCATCGACAATCTCGTCAAGGGCGCGGCCGGTCAGGCGCTTCAAAACGCTAACCTGATGCTTGGTCTCGATGAAGTCATGGGGTTGCCGGCGTGACGCGCGTCATCAAGATCGGCGGACGACCGCAGAACGATCCGCGCCTGGGTGATGCCATCTCGTCTGGATGGAATGGCGGCGGCGACGGCGGGGTCGTGCTCGTTCATGGAGGTGGCGACGAGGTCACGACGCTGCAAGCCGCGCTCGGCGAGACGAGCGCGTTCGTCGACGGTCGGCGCGTCACGAGCGCGCGCGACATCGATCTGGTGCGGATGGCGTTGTCCGGCAGCGCGAACAAGCGACTCGTTGCCCTTCTGGTTGCGAGCGGAATCGACGCGGTCGGTCTCTCCGGCGAAGACGCCTCGTTGATCAGCGCGTCGCCGATCGACGTGGAGCGCCTGGGACGCGTCGGTATTCCGAAGACGATCAACGTCGCGTTCTTGCGTCATTTACTCTCGGGTGGGTATCTGCCCGTCATCTCGCCCGTCAGTCGTGACGCCGGCGGAACGGCCGGCGACGCGCTCAACGTCAATGGCGACGATGCCGCCGCGGCCATCGCAATCGCCATGGGCGCGGCAGAGCTGCTGCTCGTCGCCGATGTCGCTGGAGTATTGTGCGATGGGAGGGTGATTCCCGAGCTCACTACGGACGAAGCGCGCCAACTGCTCATCGGAGGCACCGCGGCCGGCGGGATGCGCGCGAAACTTCAGGCGGGACTTCGCGCGATCGAAGGCGGCGTCCCGTGCGTTCGCATATCCGATCTGTCGGCGATCAGCGATCGCGGACGCGGAACGATCCTACGCTGTATTGGAGAACTGACATGACGATTGGAATGGCGCCGACAACCGATGCGTTGCTGGGGAACTACAAGCGAACGGCCGTCGAGTTCGTCGATGGCGATGGAGTCTACCTCATCGACGCCGACGGCAAGCGGTATTTGGATTTCGTGAGCGGAATTGCCGTCAACGCGTTGGGGTACGGCGATGCCGGGCTGCGCGCGGCGCTGCACGCGGCCGCCGATGGACTCATTCATGTGTCCAATCTCTATGCCACGCCGGCAGGCGCGCAGCTCGCGGCGACGCTGGTCGAGTCCTCGTTCGCGTCCAGGGCATTCTTTTGTAACTCAGGCGCGGAGGCTAACGAAGGCGCGTTCAAATTCGCCCGCCGCTGGGCACGGACGCGGGGCGAGACGAAGCACGAGATTTTCGCGCTGCGCGGAGCATTTCACGGCCGTCTCTTCGGCACGCTGGCCGCCACCGACCGTCCATCGTACCGACTCCCGTTCCGACCGCTCGCACCCGGTATCTCGATCGTCGAGCGCGACATCGACGACCTCTCCGTTGCGCTGAGTGCCGAAACGGCCGCTGCGGTTATTCTCGAACCCATTCAGGGCGAGGGCGGCGTGCGTGTGCTCGATGCGGGCTTCGTCCGCGAGGTTCGCGCGCTCACGAAGGAGCGGGACGTCGCGCTCATCTTCGACGAAATACAGTGCGGTCTCGGCCGGACGGGGACGCTGTTCGCATACGAGCATTTCGGCGTCGAGCCGGACATGCTCACGCTCGCGAAGCCAATCGCCGGTGGCCTTCCCATGGGCGTCGTGTTGGTGACTGATGCGATCGCATCGACGATCAAGCCAGGCGACCACGGAACCACCTTTGGCGGCGGACCCTTCGTTGCGTCGATCGCAAACTACGTTGTGAGTCGCCTATCCGATCCAACACTTCTTCGGACAGTTGCTCGCAACGGAGAATGGCTTGGTAAGCAGCTGAACGAGATCGCCCAGCGCACTGGGCGTATTCGTGCCGTGCGCGGGCTTGGCTATATCTGGGGAATCGATGTCATGGGGACGGCCGCGCATGTCGTCACCGAGTCATTCTCGGCGGGCCTCCTCACATGCTCAGCCGGCGACTACACGGTTCGCCTGCTGCCGCCGCTCGTTGCCACACGCGACGAGTTGGCGCTCGGACTCCAGATTCTCGAAGAGATTCTCTAGATGACCGCGGACATCGTCATCCGGCGCGCGCGCGCGGAAGACGCGGAGGCGGTGTCACGTCTTATCAACAGCTTCGCCGACGAAGCGCTGATGCTTCGGCGCACGCCCGAGATGGTGGAGCTCGCGATCGACGACTACGTGGTCGGAGTGACGCGGCGCGGCCACATCGTCGCGTGCGGCGCGCTGAAGGAATACTCGCCATCGGTCGCAGAGGTGGCGGCGATCGCTGTATCGCGCGAAGTGCATGGATGCGGCGTCGGTCGGGCGATTGTCTCGGCCGTCGAGACGCTTGCGCTCAAGCGCGGGATTTTTGATGTGTTCGCCCTCACTCTGCAGCCGGCTTTTTTTTCGGCGATCGGATATCAGCGCGTGGATCGGGCGCGCTACCCGGAAAAGATTCGCCGCGACTGCCTCGCCTGCTCGCGTCGATTTGCGTGCAACGAGACCTGTTTCGCGAAGAATCTGCGCGTAGAGGCGCTCGCCGCCGCATAAGAGGCGTTGCAACGGACGGCGCGGGGACACGCGCATGCGATAGATTCCTGTCATGAACCGTCCGAGCCGACGCGTCGGGCTCAAAGGGCTCCGACAAGCGTTTGACGAAGCGCGCTTTGGCGCGCAGCGCACGCTCAATTTGCGAGAGTCGCTGCCGACACCCGAGAACGCGGCTGCTCGCACTGAAGCGTGGCTGCGCCAACAGCAGGTCGACCGCGCCGAGGAGGTGCTGATCATCACCGGGCGCGGAAATCACAGCGACAGCGGTGTGTCGGTCGTTCGCGACGCAATCGTTCGTCTGTTCCACGTGCTCAAACGTCGCGGCGTGATCAGTGGCCACGAAGAGCATACGCCTGGCTCATTCGTTGTTACGCCGGCACCGATGTCCGCTCTTTGGGAATCGCCGCGACGAAACCGAGGGCGCGGCGTCGCGCTGCCGCCAGCGACGCCTCCATCACTCGACGACCTTGACGACGAGACGCGTGTCATGCTTCGGAATCTTGCCGAGCGCGCGTTGGAGGGTCTCGGTCTGAAAGACACCGCGACCTTTCTTCAGGGCGAAATGCTCCGCCAATTCGGCGCGATCGGCGCAACCGTCGGTGATGCTCCTGGTCGCGAGGCGCGGCTTCGAACCGCGATTCGCGCCGCGCTCGATCAGCACGAGTGAGCGGCGCAGTCGTTCAGCTGATAGGTTGATTGATTCACCTATCTCCCACGGACTTCCACGTGCGAATTCGCATTGTTCTCGCGCTCCTTGCTGGCGCGAACGTATCCGCGGCTGCGCAGCAATCGATGATTGGCTTCACGACGGGGGGCGCCGCGCGCGAGCGTGAGCTCGAGGCAAGTGCCATCAAACGGCCATCGCCTACGAGCGCGTCGGCGCACTCAAAGGAGTTGTCGCGCGAAACGCACGTCGCGGGCACCGCGGCTCAGGCTCGGACGCGTGACTACGTCATCGATCAGATGAAGCAATGGGGCATCGACACCGAGGTGCGCGCGTACGACATCTGGATGCCGCACCCGACGTCAGTCCACGTTGCGCGCGTCTCACCGCAGCCCAAAGAGCTGTCGCTCGCCGAGCCGCCCGTCGCCGAGGATCCGACATCGAAGCTCGCGCAATATCCGACAGTGAATGGATACAGCGGCCAGGGAGATGTGACGAGCGATCTGGTGTACGTGAACTACGGGTTGATCGAGGATTACGCGCAGCTCGACTCGATGGGCATCTCGGTGAAGGGCCGAATCGCCATCGCGCGCTACGGACGCTCATTCCGCGGCATCAAGGCGAGAGAAGCCGAGAAACACGGTGCGGTCGCGCTCCTGATTTATAGTGATCCGCAGGACGACGGCTACGTGGTTGGCGACGTCTATCCAGACGGGCCAATGCGCAACAGCTCGGGTGTTCAACGCGGTAGTATTCTGAACCCCGACGGCGATCCATCGACTCCCGGTTACGGCAGCAAGCCGGGCGTTCCGCGTCTTTCACCGGAGCGGATGGAGATTTCGCACATCCCCGTCGTCCCGATCGGCTACGGAAACGCCGGCGAGCTGCTCAAGTACCTGCGCGGTGTGACCGCGCCGCGTGGATGGCAGGGTGGGTTGCCGTTTCACTATCACGTTGGCCCGGGACCGGTTCGCGCCCACGTGTCGGTGAAGGACGACCGGTCGACGAAACCCATCAAGCCAATCTACGACACGTTCGGCGTTGTTCGCGGCAGCGAGTTCCCCGATGAGTTGGTGATCATCGGTGGACATCGAGATGCTTGGGGACCAGGAACAGCCGACAACGTGAGCGGCACGGTGAGCGTGCTCGAGGCGGCGCGCGCGGTGGCCGAGGAAGTAAAGGCAGGGGTCCGACCAAAGCGAACGATCATTTTCGCGACATGGGATGCGGAGGAGTGGGGCCTGATTGGCTCGACGGAATTCGTCGAGGACGACTCGCTGCGCCTGGCGCACAACGCCGTCGCATACTTCAACCAGGACGTCGCGGCGCAGGGGTCACGGTTCGCCGGTGGAGGATCTCCGTCGCTCCGGCCGACACTTCGCGACATCGCTCGACTCGTTCCCGACCCGAACGGCAAGGGAAGCGTGTACAGCGAATGGCGTCGCGCGAGCGCCGTCGCGGACACGGCGGAGCCCGCGATGGGTGACCCGGGTGGCGGCTCCGACTTCGCTGGGTTCTACAATCACCTCGGCATTCCAATCGCCGAATGGGGATTCGGTGGCCAGGGAGGCGTGTACCACTCGCAATACGACAGCTATGCCTGGATGACGAAGTTCGGCGATCAGGGTTTTCATTATCACGCCGCCGCCGCGCGCGTCGGCGCGGCGATGGTACTCCGCGTGGCGAACGCGGATGTGCTTCCCTACGACTACGTCGAGTACGCGCGCACCATGCGACGCTATCTCGATCCGATCGATCGCGCGATCAGCGAACGTCACTGGACCGCTCCGACAACACCGCTCCGCGCGGCGATCGATCGCTTGCAGCAAGAAGGTGCGGCGTTCAACGCCGAGCGGGACACCGCGCTCGCCGGTACGCCGCCCACAGCGGTGCTCAAGCGGACCAACCAAGCATTGATGCAGGTCGAACGGGCGCTCACGCGACCCGCCGGTTTGCGTACGCGGCCGTGGTTCCGCAACCTCATTTATGTCGCCGACGAGAACAATGGATACGCAAATATGGCGCTGCCGTCGGTTGGTGAGGCGATCCGCGCCGGCGACGAAGCGCTGACACGAAGCGAGATTCAAGATCTCGCATCGCACTTCGATCGCGCGGCACAGGCTCTAGCGGAGGCGCGCGCGGCGATTCGCGGCCGCTAGTACTTACGGCGTCGTCGTGGGCGTTGAGACGGGCGGTCTGCTCAATGACCGACTCGCGACGACGGCGATCGCCGAGCTTGCGACGATCGTCACCGCAACCGCGAGCAGGATCAGGACAACGTAGTGAAACGGAATGCGCTGGAACGGAAGCCCGAGAATGTGCTGCTCCGATTCCACCGCAACGTCCGATGCTTCAGCTCCGTCGTCCTCCGGTTGGACTTCGTCCTCCAGCTCCTCCGGAGTGATCACGGACGACGGCTCGGCGATCGGCGGGCGCACCACCGGTGTCGCTCGCGGCGAAGGCCGGCGCCGCGCGATGTAGGCACGTGGGAGGGCCTTCCCTTCAGCAGCGCGTGCGATCGGCACTGCGCCCACAACGGGTCGTTGCGGAGAAGGTGCGCCAGGATTACTGGGGCGCGACTGGCGAGGGTCCGGAACTGGTGCGAACCCGCGCACCGGGCTAATTCGATGGCCCAACGACGACGCCTCGAACCCGCGCGGTGGCGTATTCGCAGCCGTCGACGCCAGCCCAGGCGAGACGGCAATGATGTCGATGGGGGCACGAGGTGCCGCGGGCACGGCAAGATCGAGCTCGATCGGCGCTTGCTCGTCGACCACGGGGATTGTCGCCCGAGGTGGCTCCAGCGCGATGACCTTCTGGCGCGCGTGCGTACCCGGCCCGCCAGCGGTGGCGCCGCTGCAAACACACCCGAGGCGGGGTGATGCGTCGATGAGGACACTCTTACCACTCAGCAGGTGCTGGGCGATCTCGGTGGCGAAATCCTCGCCGTCGATCTCGACGAGGGTTCGCGAGCCGGACTCGGTCCAAAGTACGTCCGCTGCCGGAACGCCCCCGGGCTGGGACCGGAACCGACGCCGGTCCGGCGGGATCACGGACTCGAAGATCCGGGGCTGATCTTCAAGAATGATGTCTCGTTCGGCGAGCATCGCGATCAGTGCCTCGGGAGTCATCCGAATGTCGATGCTGTCGTCGACGGCACCGGGACAGCCGCCGACGTATGTGATCCGCGTGTGAGTCGGTTGCGAAAGTGTGCGAACGTAGCGCGCGACGGCGACCGGCGGGGGAACGAGTGCCAGCATGACCGGGCGCAGATCCCCGCCCACCGTAAGCAAGCGATGAGCGACGATCGGGCAGCTGCACTGAATGACGGGATTATTTCCAAAGTTGGGCAACCGGCGCAGCACGGCAGCGGCAAGGATCTCGTCGCCCCAACTTGCGGGGACGACGTTGGCGAATCCGGCGCGCAGACACGCATGTGCAAGTTGCACCGGTGTCGCCGGCGAGGCGGCGAGCAGCGCGTCCGTACCGAGAACGACAATCGGTACAGTCTGGGGGACGTTCTGTTGGGTCGCTGTCGGATCCGCCACCGCGAGCGTCATGAATACGAGTGCGAGTACAGAAATTCAAATGCGAGCGAACACTGCTATTTCATTGCCAACTGACCAAACCCATCAACTGAGGCTCGGAAAACCGACCTGTCAAGAGCGGCCCAGACATTGCAACCCGAGAAACGCGTTGCGGGATGCGAGGATGGCTGTGGGGGAGTCCAACATTGGTGCCGCGCGGCTCGGTGAGGCCGAGCGAGAGGTGCTCACGGCGTACGCGGCCCGCGCAGCGTGGCCTGCGGCCTTTGCAATCTATCAACGTGGGGCCGCCGCGGATGGGCTGTTTCTCGTAACTCGTGGACGCATTGTGCTTCGGAGTCGAGTTCGGGCCGGCCGGGGCTTCGTCCCGTGGATCGCCGCTCCCGGAGAAACATTCGGCTCTGAAGGTCTGTCGCAACATGCGCGCTACGCGACGGATGCGCGAGCCGATGAGGAAAGCGAGACGCTGTTTCTCAGCTCGGCGCGCTTCCGGGCCTTCGTGCGCGAACAGCCGCAGCACTCACTCTCGCTGATCACGCAATTGATGAGCGAGCGCACGTCGCTGCTCGACAAGCTTCGCGAACTGACCACGCTGAGCGTGGAACAGCGCCTCGTCTCGACCCTGATTCGCATGTCGAGCAACAACACGTTCACGCGTGAAGACGGTCGCATCGTGCTCTACGCCTCCCGCTATCGGTTGCTGTGCGAACTTGTTGGCGCGACGCGCGAATCGGTGTCCTTGGTGCTCGGCCGACTGACGGCAGAAGGGCTCGTCGAACGAAAGGGCACGACGCTGATCATCGCGCCGCCGATTCGGCTGGCGGAACGTCTCGACGGCGTGGCCGTCGACAACGAGCTGACGTTCCCGGCCCTGAGCACGCCCGAACAGGCACTTCAGTAGACTGACGGCGAACGATCCGAATGCGCCCGGCCAGTGGTCGGGCGCATATTATTGTGGCGTGATTCCGCGTCCGTCACTGAGGGCCGGAGCGATCGCCCGGCCGTCGGCCAGCGTAATTTTGGAAATACTCATTCTATCAATCTGAAGTACATGCATCTTGGCGTGCTCGGCATCGCCGCCGCGATCGTCCTCTGGTGGCGGTGGCGTTACTTGCGTGCCACGATTCGGACCGGACTGCGCCCACGCGAGCGCGGGCCTGACGGCATTGTCATTGGCGGCGAAGGGTTCGTCCGCGAGCGCGTCGCCGCGCCGGCGTTGCTCCTGCTACACGGCGCCGGAGACACTCCGCAAACGCTTCGTTATCTCGCCGACGCGCTGTACGAGCACGGGTTCCACGTGTGCGCGCCGCTGCTGCCGGGACACGGCCGAAGCATCGGCGACTTTGCACGCGTCCGGGCCGACGATCTGATCAACGCCGCGCGCGAGAACTATCGCGATCTCCGGCGGACACACTCGTGGCTCGGGGTCGTGGGCGTGTCGATGGGCGGCGCGCTCGCCGTGCAAATCGCCGCCGAGAATCCGGAACTACCGGCCCTCGGTCTCATTGCTCCGTATCTCGCGATGCCGGCGACCATTGGTCGCGCCGCCCGGCTGGCGTGGTTGTGGGGTCCACTCGCGCCGGTGTTGCGATCAACGGACGGGTTGTCGGTCCTCGATCCGGTCGAGCGCGAGCGGAGTCTCGCATATGGCGTCTTCACGCCCGCTGCGCTGCACGCACTGTACACCACCGTGCGACGCGCGGTCGATGCGTTGCCGCGTGTCGTCGCTCCGACGCTCGTCATCCAATCGCGCGAAGACAATCGCATCAGCGTGGCCGATGCAGAGCGTGCGTTCGCGCTGCTTGGCGCGCGCGAGAAGCGCCTGCAATGGATCACAGGCGCTTCTCATGTCATCACCGTCGATTACGGACGCGACGTGGTGATTGCGTCACTCACGTCGTGGATGGAAGCGCGCGCCTTCAGCTCGTGACGCGGTCGGTGACGCGGTCGACGATCGAGCCGCCGAACTCCTTCACTGTCTCGAGGCCCTCAGTCACTGCGGTCGACGCCTGCTGAGCGACCTCTTTCGCGACACGAGTCACACGCGAGATCGGCGACGGAGGAGAAGCTTGTTGGCCGCCACCGGCGCTGCGCGTGGCTGCGCGTTTCTTGATCGCCGGACGTTTGGCCGTTTTCTTCTTGAGTGCTGGTCGCTTGGCGGACGCTTTCTTCGGCGCGGCGCCACGTTTGGCGGAACGCGCCGTCCTTCTTGATCGTTTGGCCGATGCCACGCGTCCCGCACGGCCCTTCGACTTGCTTTTCTTGCTCGCCGCCTTTCTCCCGGACTTCCTGCGAGACTTCTTGGCTCGTGCCGCCATGACGCTTCTCCTCGGAGTCGGTGATGATGGACAACGCCGTGAGAATAGCAGGAACGGAGCGCGTCGGTAAGTCCGCGTATGTCTCGGTCGAGCAAAAAACCAGGACCACATCGCGAGTCATTCGGGGTTTGTTGACCGCCCCTTTGTCTCACGGCCACGGACGCTTCTTAGAGTATGGCCGGCCAAACACGTCGACCAACGCCTCAGTCGCGTCTTCGGCGCGGACAATCGCGTCGAGGCGATCCCCGGACCGTATGAGTTTCGTGTATTCCCGATAGCGCGTGTAGCCGTGGCAGAAGCAAAGCGGCCCGCGTCGGGTCAGATCGCCAAGCCAGATATCCGGGAGACCGATCCACGCAAACGCGTAAAAAACGTTGAGCTTCTTCAGGCCGGGCAGGTCGCTCTCGATCGCACGATGCGGGAGAGAGCCATGTTTACCCCACTGAACGTCGATCCCGACCTGGCCTCTTTCTCTCCAATCGGAGTGGAGAAGGGTGCCGTGCCAAAACGTCCAAACATCGGTCGGCGCTCTGGTCGAGTCGTAGCCGACCCAAACCACCTCCTCGTCGGTCGGGACGGTGAAAGGGACCCAAGACCCGTGCACATCGTCCTTCCAGAGCAGGTGATAGGCGATAATCCGCCGCGTCGGATGCAGAACCGCGACAACGCGCTCCAAGGGGAACCATTCGTCCCGCTGGACGTATAACAGGGGTGCGAGTGCGCGGGCCAGAGCAGCTCCGCTATCCGTCGCCTGAAGCGCGCCAGGCACTATCACCGGCTGGGGCGGAATATGCGCGCGTGGGCCGCAGCCGAGCACGAAGAAGGACAGAAAAGCGAGCCCTACCGCAGCGTGCAAGCTGCGTGACAAAATGATACCTTTGATAGTCTTAGAGAATTAGAAGGTTAGCTGTATTAGGCGGACCGGCGCCATCATTATCCGGGGCAGTTCGTTGTTGAGGAGGGGCATATGCGCAAGCCACGCCCGGTTACGTATAACCCAGCGCAGGCACTGAATTTGATCGCCAATGACAGGAGCGGCTCGGCGCTTTCCTGTCCGTCGTGTTCCGGACCGATTGATCGCACTCCGACTGACGTCCCGGCGCCTCCACGCTCGCATGTGACGCTTCGCTGTCGCGAGTGTGGAAGAATTGCCCGCTATATCGCTGGCGCCGCATAGAGCCGACCGAAAACTCGAGCAACTTGCCTCCCGGGCCGGCAGCGAACGCCGCCCCGGGTCCAGGCTGACTTGCACAAAACTTGCCTCCAGCGCTTTTCAAGCGACCTCGCCGATGTTCGCCGGGGCGCGAGGCGTGGGGCGATCACGCATGCCCGTCGCATGAGCGCTTCGGGCGCGGGATCAAGAATCACCGATTCTTGGAAGAGGTACGTGCAATGGCTCGACTTACCGGCACCGTGAAGTGGTTCAACGACGCGAAGGGCTACGGTTTCATTTCCCACGAAGGGGGTCCTGACGTCTTCGTTCACTTCAGCGCCATCCAAGGGAACGGCTTCAAGTCCCTAGCCGAGGGCGATCGCGTCGAGTTCGAGATCGTTCAAGGTCAGAAGGGTCCGCAAGCAGCCGACGTCACCAAGGTGTCGTGATCCCGCGCGAACGGTCGAAGCAAAACGCCCCGGTCAGAGCCGGGGCGTTTGCTTTGTGCTAAGCGTAACAATCGACTTGGATGAAGTCCTCTGGGGAGTGGCGGTAAATGAGAGAATACTCATTGATGAAACTTCGCCCCCCGATGGATACCGCATGATCACCCCGGCACGCCACGGCGCCCACGGTTGCGTCGATGCGCTGGTGCTGGCTACTTCGGCGCCGGCGGCCGACTCTGCTACGTCGCCCAGATGCGGACGGAAAGTTGCGTCAGCCATCTTCCTCGGCGTCCGCGACGACCAGACCGCGCGCGCCGCGCTGAGAGGGCGAGCGAGAATGCGGAGCGGGCCGCGGAGATCGACCACATGGCGACACGACAAAGGGCTACCAGCGACTCGAGGGTCAAACGACGACGTATCAGCAGCGTTCGGCAATCCATCAGGTCAGTCGCGCCCAGCAGACCGTCGGGTTCGATCGTTCGCCAACTGGAGGACATCCAAACTTCGGGTGGTGACGGCACACTGGATTTTGGTCGTGGAAGGACTCTGCGCGTATCCAGTCTCGACAAACCGTTTTTCCCGAAGGCTGGGATTACCAAAGGCGATCTCATGCGATACTACGCCGCGATCGCTCCTGTCTTGCTTCCGATCATCAAGGATCGGCCGCTTATCCTGCGGCGTTACCCCAACGGCATCGCCGGATCCTCGTTCTTTCAGCAGAATGCAGGCGACAATGTGCCGGATGATGTCCGCACGGCGGGCGTCAAGACGGGAGGCGGTGAGCGTGCCGATCGAATCATCGGTGGAGATCTGCTCACGCTCCTTTACATTGTTCAAATCGGGACGATCGCTGTGCACACATGGCAGTCGCGGATTCAGAGCGCGGGCTTTGCCGACACGGCGACGATCGATCTCGATCCGGGCGACGACGTTCCTTTCACGGCTGTCGTCGCACTTGCACGGGACATCAAATTGCAGTTGGATAAGCTCGAATTGCGATCGGGCATCAAGACATCGGGGTCGAGCGGTGTTCACATCGCCCTTCCTCTTCCGCCGAAAACCACATTTCAAGACGCGGCGCGGTTAGCGCAGGCGATTGCTGAGCGCATTGTCCAAGCCCAACCGCGCCGAGCGACCATCGAACGAAGTCTGGCCGAGCGTCCAGCCGGAACCATTTATGTGGACGCCCAGCAAAACTCGGAGGGAAAGAGCGTCGTCGCCGCCTATTCCGTGCGAGAGCGCGAGGGAGCACCGGTGTCAGCTCCGCTCCAGTGGGACGAGCTGCGTGCCACTCTTCGAATCGACTCTTTCAGGCTCGACACGATGCCGGCGCGAATTCAAAAGGTTGGTGATGTGTGGGGCGCCGCGCTGAAGCGGCGCAACACGAAGCGCGCGATAGATCGCGTGCTTCATGCGAGGTGATGCAGCGGGAGGGACGGCGATGGGGCAATCGTTTTACGAGAGTACCGCGCTGATATACCGCCGTGAACTGCCGGGCGGCGGCTACGTGGCGATCGACGTAGAGCGCGAAACCCGAGTGGCGCGGACCCGCGTGTCGGTCGAACGCCGGTCAAAGGATGAGCGTCGGGACGGTCATCAGCCGGTTGTGATCGCCGAGGTTGACGGTGACGAACGGTCGCCGGGTTTCGCCGAAGCGTATCGAATTGCGGCGGACAATGCGGCAATCGCGCGCGCGCTGCTCCAGATCGAAGGCCCGCAGCGGGCGGATTGACGGGGACTAGCCGAGGAGATCGAATCGCACGCCGCGTCGTTGGCGACGCCGGCGCGGCGGCGCGTAACGAAAGAGCTGCGCCGGACGACCTCGACCTTCGCTCCGCCATTCGTCGGTGGCTTCGACCAGAGCCGCGGCGTGAAGGGATCGCCGAAAACTCGCCTTGTGCAATCGTCGGCCGAGCAGCAGCTCGTATACCGACTGGAGATCGCTCAGCGTAAAGGTTGCCGGAAGAAGCCGAAACGCGATCGGCAGACGGTCGACATGGCCGCGCAGCGTTGCCAACGCCGCATCGATCTCCTCCCGTAACCTCGGCGTGAGCGGCGGAAGATTGGAGAGACCAACCCAAGTTGCGTTGCGCCGCGCGGCGGTGGTGTCCGGGGTCAGGCCGAAATAGGCGATCGCAATGTGCGCCGGGTCAGCCACGCGTCGCGCTCCGCCGTGCGTGCGAGATTGCTCCAAAAACGTTGGGGCGGCGCCAAGCGCGTCGCGCGCAATCCGCGCGGCGGCGACGTCGAGCGACTCATCGCCGCGGAGACTGTCGGAGGGAAGTACAAATCGACTACGGCCCCGCGCGCTGGAGTGCGAGACCAGCAGGACGGCGAGCTCGTTGCCGCGCGGCGTAAAGAGCACCACGTCGATGTTGAAGCTGAGATGGCGCGTCGCGGCGCGCGCGATGGACGGAGATTCGGGCATCGCACGCGAATTAGTACTACCCTGCGACTAAAGTCAAGCCGCCCGTTACGGCGACGGCGCGGTGGCTCGCGGCACGGAGCGATCGAGGCCGGTCCCAAAGCGCAGGACTGGTGGAATGCTGATCGGCAAGCGACCACCAATCGGCGCTGCGCCAGTGATGGCCCGCCCAGCCGCCGCCTGCGATACCGGGAACCCTCCCCAGCCGACGAGGTAGCTCGATGCCGCCGGCACCTGCTGCAGGAGGTACGGATTCCCGAACGCGACGATGACGGTCCGCGGATGACGCCGCACCAAGTCTCGCATGAATTGGGCGATCGGTTCAGGGGCGTTCGGGTTCGCGACGTTCGTGCCCGTGGTGAGATATGAGCTCACAATGGCAAGGTCCGACGAATCGGCGAGCGACAGAAGCCGCCCAAAATTCGGCGACGGATCCTCGGGGTTCAGTAGCTCGGTTCGAAGCCCCGGCACAGCGCGGCGCAACTCGGCGTTGAATGTCGCGCCCGCCGGAAGATCGGTGCGAGTCGCGATCGTAATTGAGAGCACGCGCGTCGTCGCCATTCCCGCGCGTACGATAGGAACGAGATCGAGCGAATCCTTGGCGAGCGTGATCGCGCGCTCCGCGGCGATCGCCGCAACGGCGAGGTTGGCCGTATCGCCAACGAGGCTGCGGACGCTGTCGAGCGATACAAGCCGGCGGCGGTCGATACCGAGGCGCTGCTTGATCTCGAGCACACGCCTCACCGAAGAGTCGACACGCGCCTGCGAAAACCTTCCCTCCCGCACGCCTGCAACGACCGCGTCGATCGCCGCAGGCACATCGCTGGGCATCAACAGAATATCTGCTCCGGCCGCAATCGCGAGTTTGCACGCTTCAGCCAGGCCGACGCTGTTATTGATCGTGCCGTAATCGGTCTGCACTACTTGAGCGGTCTTCGACGTCTGTCCAAGCGGGACTCGAGCCAACACGCCGTTCATGTCCATGGCGTCGGTGACGAGCAGGCCGGTGAAGCCGAGCTGCTTGCGAAGAAGGCCAGTCATGATCGCCGGATTGAGCGTGGCGGGGACCGCAGCGGTGTCGAGGGCGGGGATCACCCCGTGGAACGTCATCATGCCCTGAAGGCCGGCGGCGACGGCGCGCCTGAACGGCACGAGCTCCACGGTGTCGATGCGAGCGCGACTCGCACGGACGGTAGTGATCGTGAGATGAGAATTCTCATCCGTGTCGCCGTGGCCGGGAAAGTGTTTTCCCGTAGCCACCATGCCGTGTTCTTGCAGCCCGTGGATCAACGCGGCACCCATGTCGGCGACCAGACGCGGGTCCTCGCCGAACGAACGCATCCCGATCACGGGGTTGCCGGGGTTGTTGTTGACGTCGAGCACTGGCGCAAACGCGATGTGCACGCCGAGCGCTCTGCCCTCGACGGCAGTGATGCGTCCCTGTTGATACGCGAGCGACGTGTCGCGGGTTGCGCCGAGCGCCATCTGCGGCGGGAACATCGTCCCACCGCCGAGATAAATGTTGTTCGGCAGGAAGTAGCCGCCACGCTGACGAAAGCCGACGCCCGTCTCGTAATCGGCGCCGAAAACCAGCGGCAGGCTGCTGAGCCGCTGCATCGCATTGATCTTCTCAGCCGTTTCGATCGGTGATCCGATCGACATGATGAAGCCGCCGACGTGGTTTTGCCGAATCAGCTGTTCCACCCGGATCCATGGGGCTGTCGACGTCGGCGTGTAATCGCCGAAGACTTGGGGCCAGACGAGCTGGGCGGCCTTGTCGTTGGCGGACATCGTTGACAGGAGGGAATCCACCCACGACGACGTGCCCAGGGCGCGGGGGACGGGACGCCCTGCGCTGGTCGACGGCGCAGACACGCAGCCCGCGGCGCAAACGAGCGACAGCCCAATGCCCAGGTGGCGACCGGCCGCGAGTGCGCGGCGTCGTGTCGTCACCATTGAATGGTTCCCTTCTTCGACGTATCGACGTCCTCTTCCGCGCCCGACTTGAAGAAGAACGCTTCCATATTCTGTTTGAGGAAGCTGCGTGCCTGTGGATCCATCACGTTCAAACCGTAATGGTTGATCAGCATGGTCTGCTGACGCAGCCACAATCCCCAACAGTCCTGACAAATGCGCTCGACGATCCGCTGTCCGATTGGACCCGGAAAAGGCGGTCGATCGAAGCCCGGCTTCGACTGGCCACAGCGGCTGCAGGTAATCTCAGGCATACACTCCTCGGTTCGATCCGAAATTTAACGGCCCTGGCCGAGCGACCGCACCGCCGACTATCCAGTCGATCGACGAGGCGTGGCGCTGGGAGCGAATCACGAGAAACAAAAGGGCCAGCGAACGACGCTGGCCCGCGATTCCTTTCATTCTCGTCGCGCAGTTTCGCTAATGTCCCCGCGCGTAATCGACCTTCGCCAGCCTGAGAAACTGAAGGATCCGGATGTACACCCAGCCGATGTCGAACTCAAACCATCTCGCCGCGAAGCGCGCCGACTTGGGGTCCGCGTGGTGGTTGTTGTGCAGCTCTTCGCCGCCCAACCAGATGGCGATCGGCGTGATGTTGCGGCTCTCGTCCTTCACTTCATAGTTGCGATAGCCCAGCGCGTGACCGACGCCGTTGACGATGCCCGCCGCCCAGAACGGGATCCAGAGCATCTGTACGCCCCAGACGATCGGCCCGACGAAGAAGCCAAACAGGTATATGTCTAGGGCGAGCATCACGAGAATGCCGACCCAGTTCAAACGACTCAGCAGATGACGCTCGATCCAGTCGTTCGGAGTTCCCTTCCCATACTTCTCGAGCATGCCCGGCTGCCGGACGGCGCGACGATAGTAGAACGCGCCCTTGAAAACGATGTTCCGGAGACCTTCGATCAGCGGGCTATGGGGATCGCCTTCGCGATCGGCGAACGCGTGGTGTTTGCGATGGCAGGCTACCCATTCCTTCGTGACAATCGCGGTCGTCAGCCAGAGCCACAGCCGCATGGGGAGCGCGGCCAGATAATGGAGCCGGACGCCGCGGTGCGTTTGCGCCCGATGGAGAAACAGCGTTACGCACACGTTCGTGAGATGGCCCGCGATGATGATGAACAACACGGGCATCCACCATCTAGCTGCCCAGAGGCCAAACCCTGGCATTGCGTACTCCACCGATCGTAAGAAGAAAATGTCGACGAGACTCTGAATCTAACCGGCCACGCCGGCCACTGCCACAGAGACGACTCGCGCCGCACCAGCGCCACTATCTCTTGCTTGGACTCGCTGGACTCGGCAGGATGGGCGGAGCAACGCCGCCGCCGGTCGAGACCGCCTGGCGGTCAGCCGGCGGCGCGTCGCCCCACACGTCATTGGTAATGTTCCAGTCAGGGACGTTCGGGTCGGGCCAGAGACGCACACCGATCACCGGTCGGGTGACTGGAATGGACGCCGTGTACCGGTCGGCATGCGCCCAAATCTCGACCGGCAACCGCACGTCTTGAGTCGATTGATCGTTGAGCTTGAGTCGCATCGTCACGGGGAACGGAATGCTGGTCACGCGTCGAAGGTGCACCTCGGCGAGACTCTGACCTGGAGTTTGTCTCATCGCAACGCCATCGACCGCGATGTCGAGGACGTCGGTGGTATAGAAGAACGCATTCCAGAACCAGGACAAGTCTTCGCCCGACACGTTTTCGACGGTGCGGAAGAAATCGCCCGGCGTCGGGTGCTTGAACGCCCACCGTCGTCCGTACTCTCGCATTGCGCGGTCCATCGCGTCCCGGCCAATCACGTTATCGCGCAACGCGAGGAGTACGGCACCCGGCTTCCGATAACCGATCGCACCAAGCGCGTTCGGGCCGATGCGGTCCGGGGGCGTCATGAGCGGTGACTGTGTTCCGTTCTCGACCGACTGTCGCCAGTTGGCGACGTACTCGGGAAACACGTTCGTGCCTGGCGTGCGCCGTTCGTTCGAGAAGGCGTTCTGATATGTGTTGACGCCTTCGTCCATCCACGCGTATCGACGCTCGTTCGAGCCGACGACCATCGGGAACCACTCATGGCCTTGCTCGTGATCGATGGTGCCGAAGATTGACGTCGGGTCGAGCGTCCCGTAATGCACCATGACGAACATTGGGTACTCCATGCCGCCGACGGGACCGGCGACCGAGGTGGCCTGCGGATACGGAAAGTGGAACCAGAGCTCCGAATAGGTGCGAATGGACCACTGGGTCTGCTCAGCGGCGGACTCCCACGCACGGCCCGCTTTAGGAAACTGATAAAACGCCTGAGTGAGCACACCATCCCAGCTGGTGGCGTCCCAGCGAAAGTCGGGCGCCGCGGCCCATGCGACGTCGCGCACATGCTCGGCGCGAAAGCGCCACGTTTTCGTGCCCTGAACGAGCCGGTGTTTCGCTGCGCCCGCTTCGTCGGACGTGACGACTTGCACCACGTTCGGCGAGTGTGCCGCGCGATCGACGCGTTCGATCTGCGTGGCGGTCAGCACCTCGGCGCGATTCTGAAGCACGCCGCTCCCCGCGACGACATATCCGGCCGGAACGGTGACGGAATAGTCGATGTCGCCGTATTCGAGATAGAACTCTCCCTGCCCCAAGTACGGATCGGTGTTCCAGCCGCGAACATCGTCGTACACGACCATCCGCGGGTACCACTGCGCGATCTCGTACAGTGCGGTGTCGCGGCCCATTCGATCGGAGCCGTGTTCAGGTACGACGAACGCGTACTGCATGCCGAGCGTGAGCGTCCCGCCACGCGGGGGGAGTGGCGCATCGAGATCGATGCGCATCATGGTGTCGTCGGTCTTCCCTACGACCCCGCGTCCGTTGACTTGAAGCCCCGTGATATCGTACCCACCCTGGAATCCCCGGACGCCCCAACGAGACTCCGCGGGGAACATCGCCGAGCCTTTGCTCATTCCACGGTAGAGGTTCTGATCCAGCTGCAGCCAGATGAAGCGCAGTGTATCCGGGGAGTTGTTGGTGTATCGAATGCTCACGGTGCCGCGAATCCGCTGCGTGGAAGTATCGAGCGTAGCGGCGATCGTATAGTCGGCGCGCTGTTGCCAGTAGTCGGGTCCCGGCGCGCCGCTAGCCGCGCGATAACTATTCGGGCCGGGCCAATCCATTCGATCGATCCGACGAAAGGGATCGACCGCCGTCGTAAAGAACGGACGGGTGATCGTGACCGCCGGCAGCGCGCTCACAACGTTGACCGTGTCGACTCGAGTCGGCGTCAAAACCTGCGGTCCGCGTCGGACGCATCCGGCGGCGCAGGCGAGTACGGCGATGGCGGCGAAGCGCTGCACGCGGCGACTCCTCAGCGTTGAAGTTGGACCAGGCGCCCGACGGAGCTCGCAATGGCAATGCCGAAGACCGCCTTGCATGACTGGACACGCTCCGGTAACTCTGACCCTATAAATGAACAACCGATCTCGTTCTCCCAAGCCAGTTTTGCCAAACGTCGAGCGGCCAACGCTTCGAGCCAGCGAGACCGGTACGGGGGGGTTTCGTCGTCGGTTCGAGCCTCAGGTCGTCGGCGACTACTTTCGCGCGACTTCGTTCGGGCTGCACGCATCTTCGATCGGCATTGGAACGTATCTCGGCGAGGCAACCGACAAGGACGACGAGGCATACGAAGCCGCCATTTGTGAAGCGATCCGACGCGGAGTCAACCTGGTCGATACCGCGATCAACTACCGCGGGCAGCGGTCGGAGCGCGTGATAGGATCAGCGATTCAGCAATTGATCGCCTCGAGTGAGGCGAGGCGCGAGGAGCTCATTATCTGCTCCAAAGGCGGATATATCCCGCTCGACCGTGAGGCGCCAGCGACGCGCGAAGAGTATCAGGCATATGTGAAGCGCGAGTTCATCGATCAAGAGGTCGTTCGACCCGACGAAATCGTGGCTGGAGGACACAGCCTCGCGCCGCGCTTCCTTCGCTACTGTCTCGCCAAGAGTCGCCAAAACCTCGGCCTCCGAACGATCGACGTGTATTACGTCCACAATCCGGGTCAGCAGCTCTCGATGGTGTCGCGCGCCGAGCTTCGGGAGCGGCTTCGCGCAGCATTCGTGATGCTCGAGGAAGCCGCCGGACGGGCCGAGATCGGCGTCTACGGGTGCGCGACGTGGGACTCGCTGCGCGTTCCTCCGGAGAGCAAGGCGCACCTCGCGTTGGAGGACCTCGTCGAGATCGCGCGGGAGCTGGCCGGTGACGCGCACCACTTCCGCGCAGTACAGCTTCCAATCAATCTCGCAATGCCAGAGGCGGCGCGAGATGCCACGCAACCGCTGGCCGGAAAGCTCGTGACCACGCTCGACGCGGCGACGGCGCTGGGCCTGACTGTGGTTGCGAGCGCAACGCTCATGCAAGCGAAGCTGACGTCGGGTTTGCCGGCCATGCTGCATGCGCCGTTTCCACGCTGTACCTCGGACGCCCAGCGAGCGATCGAGTTTGTGCGGTCGATGCCGGGGATCACCACCGCACTGGTGGGCATGAAGCGATTGGAGCACGTCGATGAAAACCTCGGTGGCGTGCGGGCTGATCCGGTTTGATCAGGGCTTCCAATCGGCGATAAACAGGTTGAGCTCCCCCTCTCCTGACGACCGGCCTGACGCCCACACGAGCTGCTTGCCGTCGGGACTGAACATCGGAAAGCCGTCGAATTCGGGATGGTTGGTCACTTGCTCGAGCCCCGATCCGTCGGCATTCACGAGATAGAGGTCGAAGTTGCGGCTACGCGGGTTCTTGTAATTCGACGAGAAAATAATTCGCGAACCGTCGGGGGTGAAATACGGCGCGAAGTTCGCCCCGCCCAAGTTCGTGATCTGGTGCTGATCGGAACCATCGGCGTTCATGATCCAGATTTCCATGCGGTTCGGCCGCACGAGACGCTGCTTGAGTAAATTCTGATAGCTGGCGAGCGCCGTGTCAGCCGGATGCCAGGCACGATACACGATCTTTTTGCCATCGGGTGAGAAGAACGGCCCGCCGTCGTAGCCCGGTTGAGAGGTGAGGCGCCTGAGATTGGTGCCGTCGACCTTCATCGTGTAGATGTCGAGATCACCATCCTTGAGCGAGGTGAAAACGATCGTCTGACCGTCGGACGATAGGGTTCCTTCGGCGGTGTACACGCCGTAATTGGTGAGCCGCTTGAGGTTCGAACCGTCGTCGTTCGCCGTGTAGATGTCGTATGGGTCGAGCCCCCAGACGTAGCCTTTCGACGGGTCAGGTTTTGGTGGACAGGCGGTTTCGGCGGCGTGAGTCGAAGAGAAGAAGATCCGTCGGTCCGCGTCGAAAAAGTAGCCGCACGTCGTCTTGCCAAGGCCGGTCGAGACGCGGCGGACGCCGCTGCCGTCGACGTTCATGACGAATTGCTGATCGCACGACCGACCACCGCGTGTCGATTGAAAGATCACGCGTTTGCCATCGCGGCTGAAATACGCTTCGGCGTTCTGGCCGCCGAAGGTCAGTTGGCGGATCGCCCCAAAGTGGCGTTCGCCGATCTCAGGTTGGGGACCGCGTGCCTGCGAACGTGGGCCGCAAGCGAAAACCGCCGTCGCGATCGTAATCGCGACGGCGGTGATAACGGAAAGTCGCATGCCGAAAATCTAGGGCTTTTTTGGCGGCGCAACAGCGCGTGTGGGCGCAGCAAGCGTTTCGCCGGCCATGGCGAACAGGTCGCGTTGTGATGCACCCTTCTCGAGAAGATCGATTGCTTTGCGGAGCGGCGCGTCGTACGCCAAATCGCGGCGCTTCGACGTCGAATCGCCGAACGCGTAGTGCGCGACGCGCTGATCGAGCAGACGATTCACGTATCGGCTTGCCGCATCGTACGACTTCCGATCGACCGTCACCCCTCTCGCCTGCAGGCGAGAATAGAACTCGTTGGTCCATGCCGGCTCGACGGCGAAGTTTCCCTTTACCGACTTAGCTAGTTCGGCGCTGTAGTCATAGAGCGCCGTAATGAAATCCTGGCCCTTTGGCGCGACTGCCTTGGCGAATTGTTGTTCGGCCGCGGTGAGTGTGTCATCGCCCACGATCACATCGGGCGTGACTCCGCCGCCGCCGTAGACAACGCGACCAGCGTCCGACTTGTAGGTCGGGCGATTTCGCTTGCTGGCATTCGTCTCGTTCGAGTCCGGTGTCTCTTCGACGAACTGACCATTCACGAATTTCCGGGGCCGTTGAATCGAACGCCCGCTGGGTGTGAACCATTTGCCGGTAGTGAGCTTGAGCGCGTAGCCACCATCCAAGTTGTAGACACCCTGGACGAGCCCCTTACCGAAGCTTGTCTGACCCACGACCAACGCCCGATCGTGATCTTGCAGCGCGCCGGTGACGATCTCCGACGCGGAGGCGCTTCGTTCGTCAGTGAGAATGACGAGCGGAATGGACGGGGCAATCGGAGCCGCCTTCGCCGTGTAATTCTCCGTCGGACCTTCGCGTCCCTTCACGCTGGCGATCTGTTGGCCCGCCTGCAGGAACATGTTGGCGATCTCGAGACTCTCGGTCAGGATACCGCCCGGATCACCGCGCAGATCGATGATCAGTCCGCGCGCACCCTGCGACTGAAACTGCTTGAGCGCGGCCGCGACATTCTCGGCCGCGTTCTCATTGAATTGCTGGAGCGGGATGTATCCGATCTTATTGCCGAACGATAAGGTGTACGGCACCGCCGGAATGTGAATTTCAGCGCGCGTGAACGTCGCCTCGATCGGCGTCGAAACGCCGGGGCGAGCGAATGTCGCGCGCACCTTCGTGCCTGGCGTTCCAGTCAGCGAATCAGAGACCTGGCCGATGGTCCACCCGCGCGTCGAAAGCGTGTCGACTTTGACGATGAGGTCGCCCTCGCGAATGCCGCCCATTTCGGCAGGCGTGTTCGGATAGACGGTCGCGACCTTGATGACGTGCGTTTGAGGATCTTCTTCGATCGCCATTCCGAGTCCGCCGTAGCGTCCACCGGTGCGGCTGTTGAATTGTTTGAGATCCTTCGGCGTGAGGAGCTCACTATATGGATCGTTGAGCTCTCTGACTAAGCCCCGCGCCGCCTTCTCATAGACGGCCGACAAAGGCAGCGTGTCGACGTAGCGATCACTGACAAGGCTCATCACCTGTTCCAGGAGCGCGGTGCCTTCGCGTTGCCCACGCGACTGCAGAAGAAACCCGCCAGCGACCACGGGGATGAGGAGTGCGCCGATCAGCGCGGTTTTGCGAATACGTGGCATGCGAATGTCCAGCGTGTGTTGTACTTAAACGATAACTGCTTCGGGAACACGGATGCGTCTCGAACGCGCCTATCGCTCTTCGGGCGAATCGGTCGAACTCGGCGCATCGTGGCCACGGCGAACCCAGAGAGACTTCCAGGATAATGCCACGCCGGATCGAAATCGCTTCTTCGTCAGGCGAAATCCATCCGGCGAGATGGCGATGGTGAACGCCTCGCCGTCGATTTCGATCTCACGCCTGATTGTTTTGTCGAGCTTGGTGGCCATGTGATAGGCTGTAATACCCGGGTCAAAGACCGCAGTTCGATGGGAGCGTTAGGCTGGCTTCAGTGCTATTGCCTGCCAGCAAGCATATAATCGACGAACCACTCTCGTTGTTGTTGACGAACGACGGCGTCACGGATCACTCCGCTCTCCTTCAACACGTCGTGAGCCGGCTGAAGGACGCGCTGCAAATGCGACGGATATCGTTGTGCCAGTGGGAGTTGCTCGCGCAGGCGGTCAAGCGAGACACGCCACGTCAGCGCGCCGTCGGCGCGAGCCAACTCCACGAGCCGGTACAGCCGACGGGCGACCGGCGATGGCAAAGAAAAGTAGCGGGAGGCGCTCAATGAGACGACGTACCTCATCGCCAGATTCTGTCTCACGATCGGCGAAATGATGACCCGCGCCTCACCCGGCTCGGCCGCGACCATCGACGGAAACAAAGCAAGCTGGTCGCGCTCGAGCGACCGACGCCGTTCCACCATCACCGAACTGAGAAGCGTAAAACTGACATCGGCGGCGGCGGAAACGGCTGCGTCGAAGTAACTGCGCTCCGATTGGAGAGTGGTTCGTTCGAGACGGGTCAGGGCGCCGCGAAGCTGTTCGTAGGTCCGACCGTCAACCTGACGCCCCATCGATCGAAGAAAGGCATGTAGAGTGAACGACAGAGCCCCGTCGGCTGGTTCGCCCGCGTCGTGATAACGACGCATCAATTCGATGTAGACATCCTGATCAAAGGTTCCTGGCAATCGCTCGCCGGGACTGGCCAACACGCGCCAGCGCCCGCCTTCGTCGGTCACAAAAGAGATCGCAGCTTCGTCGGACATATCGCTCAAGCGAAAGAGCGGAAATTCCTCCAAAGAGCGATCGAGGAGGATTGAGCGCGCGTGCGCACGACGTTTGGCGGCGAGACTCATGCGTCGAACTGAGTCACGCGAGCGGGAGCAACACGCCGGAGATAGCGCTCGCATGCTCCGAACAAAGAAATGTCACGGCGGCCGCAACGTCTTCGCGGGCAACGTAGCGCACCTTGTCGCCCATGGTGCTGAGGTTCGCCGCGGTGCGAATGGCGCCGGGCGCCAACGCGTTCGCGCGCACGCCGTTCTTGCGCTCCTCGGCGGCTATGGCGCGCATGAGCGTTGCCACGCCGGTCTTCGCGATCGCGTAGGCCGACATCGCGGCGATGGACGCGCCAGGTAGCGCGGCCTGCGATGAGAACAGGACAATCGAACCGTGATCGGCGCGTAGCAACGGCAAGAAGGCGCGCGTCGCGAGATAGGCGCTTCCCAGGTGCTGCGTCACCTGCCGATTCCAGTCGTCGGCGGAGCTTTCGGCCACGGGGCCGCTCATCGCGAACCCGCCGACCATGTGCACGAGCGCGCGAAGCCGATCGCCATGGTTCTGGCGCACGGTATCTAACAACGCTGAAACCTCACTCGCGTTCGTCAGATCGCACGCATATGCGCGTGCGGACTGTCCGCTGCCGGTGATTGCCGCGGCACGCGCCTGGGCCTTTTCGAGCGTCCGATCGACTAACACAAGCGAAGCGCCGAGGTCCGCGAACGCTCGCGCGACTACTTCGCCCACCTGGCCATCGCTGCCTACGCCTGTGAGGAGAACGTTCGACCCTGAGAACACCAGCTGATGAGTTGGGGAATTGGCGTTGTTCGCGAGGCTAACGATGGCGCATACGGCGCGCCGAGACCAGAACCGAGCCGGGCTTTTGGCACGAACCGTGTTAGTGCACGTCATGGATGTCACGCCTAGTTCGAGTCGGGCTCGTCGTGTTGGGGGTTATCGTCGCCGCCTTGGCGCTGATTGGCGTGCTGACCGTCACTCGCGGCACGCCGGTGGGCCGCGTCGTGACACTGTCGGATTCGAGTCCGCCCGCGGTCACCGATTCGTTGTTCGAACGTACATTCGAACTGTTCACCGGCACGCACGTGTACCCTGGGAACGTGGTCACGCAGGCCCTGAACGGTGACGGCACGTATGCGCAATTGTGGGCCGATCTGCGATCGGCTCAGCGCACGATGACGGTGCAGATGTACTACTCATTGCCGGGAAAGGTGGCCGATACACTGGCGGCGATTCTCAAGGAGCGCGCGCGAGCGCACGTCCGGATCCTTCTGCTCCTGGACGCGTTCGGTTCGCAGCACCTCTCGAGGGACTGGATTCGCTCGCTGCGCGACGCCGGCGTCGAGGTCGCGAAACTGCGCCGGCTCCGGTGGTTCACGATCCACTATGCCGGAGATCGTTCGCACGTTCGCGTCGTCGTGGTCGACGGACGGATCGGCTGGACGGGGGGATTCGGCATCGCCGACTACTGGCTAGGCGATGGTCACCACGAGGATCAGTGGCGCGAATCAAATGTCCGCTTCGAGGGACCGGCGGTGATGGAGCTCCAGGCCGCATTCGCGGCGGCGTGGGCCGAGGCCACCGGCGAGCTGCTCACCGGATCGCTTTTCTTTCCCAATTCCGGTTTTCAGCCCGTGGGGCCGACGCACGCGGGGCTGCTCTACACCGCGCCGACAATGGGCAGTACCTCGGCCGAGCGATTTCTCGCGCTCACGGTGAGTGCGGCGAGGAAGCGACTCTACATCACGAACTCATACTTCGTGCCCGACGACGACTTTCGCCGCCTGCTCGAGCGCGCGGCGAGGCGCGGGGTCGACGTGCGAGTGTTGACGACGAGCGCGAACACCGATGTGAAGACGACGTGGTACGCCGGGCGATATCGCTACGAGGAGCTGCTGAGCCGAGGAGTGCGAGTCTTCGAATTCCAGGCGGCGATGATGCACTCGAAGGCGATCGTCGTCGACGGCATGTGGGGCTCGATCGGGTCGATGAACTTCGACAACCGCTCGATGGCATTCAACGACGAGTCGAATCTCGTGGTGCTCGACTCGACGTTCGGCGCACAAATGGACTCGGTTTTTCTCGACGACCTTCGCTACTCGAAGGAAATCAAACTGGACGAGTTCCGTCGGCGTTCCGCCTGGTCGAAGCTACTCGAGGCCGGAGCGACGCTGTTGTCACGATTGCTGTAGTGTTCGACCGAGCACCGCGGCTAGCGAATATCCTCGCGCCCCAGCGCGGCGCGCACCGCTTCGCGCATCGCAACGAGCGCCTCGTCGCGCGACGACGGTGAATCGTCGCGAACGTGCAATTCGACCCCGTCGGCGACCGGGACGCGGCGCCAACTTGCCGGCGAATCGGCGTCGGCCGCTTGCCGCCGCGTTTCAACCGTTGCGCCAAGCGCCGCGGCGAGTGACGTGGCCACGCGCCGTTCGAGCGAATCGCCGGTAAAGTCCTTCATCTCTTGCTTGATGACTTCCAAGCTGGCGCCCTCGCGTTGGCGGATCTTGATCGCCAACAGCTGAAGGAAATGACGATAGTTGTACGTGGCGGACGTGCCCGTTCCTTCCGGGCGCTCGAGCAGTCGGTTGGCGACGTAGAAGCGAATCGATCGCGCGCTCGGCGCCGCGCGCGCCGAGGCGTTCGTGGGGCGCACACCGGCGGCGTCGACGAGACCGGTCACCTGCGCGGCGAGTCCGCGAGCATTCCACGGCGCTTGGCGCGCGTACGACCGAAGGAGCGCGATGGGCGAATCGGACATCAGATCGGATGCGCCGCGGGAAGTGTCAGCGTCAATGTCGCGCCACCGATGTCGACGTTGTCGAGCGCAATCGTGCCTCCGTGCTCACTCAGAATTCGATGGGCCACGGCGAGTCCGATCCCGGCGTGCCCCGGTTTGGTGGTGTAGAGCAACTCGAACACGTGCGGCAACACGTCTGGCCGCACCGGTGGGCCATCGTTGTGCAACTGTGACCGCCACGTTCCGTCCGGCGACGTCGTCGACGCGATCGTCAGATCGCTGCCTTCGGGGGCGGCGTCGATCGCGTTGGCGAGTGCCTGCGAGCACGCTTGGGCGAATTGCTCGTCATCCACGGCGCAGGAGGCGCGCGGCTCGGCGGGCGTGTGGTGCACGAGCAATGCCCTGCTCTCGAGTGCGCCGCGATGACTCTCGATAACGCCCGCCCAGAGTTCATCCGGATCGGCGTGCGCGAGTCGCACAGGCGCGGGGCGACCGTAATCCACGAGCGACGACACGAGGGCGTTCAGCCGCTCGGCCTCACGTAGAATGCGACCGATGTTCTTGTCGACAAGCGGATCGTCGGTGACGCGATAGCGAAGCAGCTGCGCGGCGGACGCGATCGCGAATACCGGGTTGCGCAACTCCTGCGCGATCGCAGCGGCGACGTTCTGCGAGACCTTCACGCGCTCGCGGTGGAGCGTACGCGTGGTGATCGGTGTCTCACGACGAAGGTCGGGCTCTGCGGCGGTCATGCTGGATATTAATAAATCAACGACAGCGGAACGTGCATGCCGACGTTCCGCTGTCGCTGGTAGTCTCGGAGGGCCTTAACGACGCCGGGAGCGGGCGCTCTTTTTGGCGCTTTTCTTGGCGCCTTTCCTCGCACTGCTCTTGGCGGGGCGTTTCTTCCCAGCGCTCTTCTTCGCGCCGCCGCGCTTCACGCCTCCCTTCTTTGCCGATGACTTCTTCGCGGACGCCTTCTTGGCTCCCGCTTTTTTGGCGCCTTTCCTTGCGGTTGTCTTCTTCGCTCTCGCTTTGCTGCCGGCTTTCGCGGCGCTCTTCTTGGCGCTTGCGGCGCTCTTTGCTGCCTTCTTTGCGACGGTTGGCTCGGCACTGGCCTGTTTCGTCGCGGTCTTCGCACCGCCACCGACCGACGTCGACGGGGCCGTCTTCGCTGCGGAGGGCGCGGGTGGAGCGGCCGCCGCTCCGCCAGTCGCGGCGCCGGCACCAACAGCGGAGCCGCTCACCGGTGCGGTCTTCGCGCGCGGCGGACGCCCAGGGCGACCAGGTCGGCGCGGGCCTCCGAAGACGTCGGCTTCCTCTTCTTCCTCCTCGGCCGGCTCGACGGTCGCGACTTCTTCGTCGTCATCATCGACGTCGTCAGTGCTGTCCCACAAGTCGTCGCTGTCGTCCTTGTGGGTCATCCATCCACCGTCTTCTTCGTCGTCGTCGTCGTAGGATGCGCTCCCTCCGCCGCCGCCCCCATATCCTAGATCGTCGACGTCGTCATCTCGATCGGAGAGTTGGTACTCCTCTCGCAACTCGTCACCTCGCGGCATGCCCGCCTCCTGAGGGGTATGTAATCAGTACATCACTGGTCGCAGCAGGGTCAGCGAGACGGCTGCACTTCATATGCCGGTCACTGAGTCACACAATGCACATCGTCGCGGCTTCTGATCAACGCCTTAGTATACTGGGTCAGGTGCTTCGTCAAGATGACGACGAACGCGCGTCACACGAATGAAGGGAAATGACATCGTGCCGAAGTTAATCGTGCTGTTTTTTGGTGCTGAGAGTCCGGCGGTCGCACTCGCGGAAGCAGCGGCGGAAGGCGCAAAGGATGTTCGGTTCACCGAGGTGGATGTGCGAAGCGGAGCGGCGCACCAGGCAACAACTGAGCGACGGTATAAGGGATTAGAATCGGCGGCTTCCGTTCGTGAGTACGACAGCGTCATTCTCGCTTGCCCGGCTGCGGGGGACATCTCCACCGAATTGAGCACGTTGCTCGACGAGTGGGAGCAGTCGTCGCCGGGGGCGCTCACGAATACCGTGTTCGGAATCGTTGGCGGAGAAAACACAGTGGTGACGGGGCGGGTTATGCGGCTTGGCGGAATCCTGGTCGCCGAGCCGCCAGGAGCTACCGACCCCGAGCTAGGCGCAACGCGGCTAGGCGCAAGGGTGGCGACTGTGGCGGGCTGGGTGAGGCACGCGCTTAGTCACGAACACGAGCATCAGGCGCACGCGCACCCCGCAGATCAGGCGCACCATGAGCACGGAGGGGAAGCCCGCTGATCGGTGGTCGTGGCGATTCAAGCGAGCTTTGTCGGCGGGTTCTAGTCGACGAACTCTACCGCCACCGGTTTGGTAATGATCCCCTCGGCTACGCCGCGCTGGAGAAACTGCCTAACGGCCTGCCGGCCGCGATCGCCGTAGTCGAGCGTCCAATCATTCACGTACATCCCGACGAACGCGTCGGCCTTGGATCGATCAAGGCCGCGCGCGTACTGCATTGCGTGGTCGAGCGCGCCGACTCGGTGCTCCAGGCCATACGCGATACTGTCACGTAAGTGGCGTGATACTTTGCGCGTCAGGTCGTCTCCAAGGTCCTTTCTGACGACGTTTCCGCCGAGTGGCAGGGGCAGTCCCGTCTCACCAAACCACCACTCGCCCATGTCTTGGATTAGGTGAAGCCCGCGCTCGCCAAAGGTGAGTTGGCCCTCGTGGATCAATAGCCCGAGGTCCACCTTGCCATCGACGACCGCGTCCTCGATTAGATCGAACGGTGTAACGACGGGCTCGAAATCCGGCTCGAAAAGTCGGAGGACGAGGTAAGCGCTCGTGAGCAGTCCGGGGATGGCGATGCGCTTGCCACGGATTTCGTCGCGGGCGAGCGGTTCTCGTCCGACCAGCCTCGGACCGTACCTGTCTCCCATCGATGCGCCGTGCGGAAGAAGAGCGTACAGGTGCGAGAGATACGCGTAGGCGTGGATCGAAACGGCCGTCACCTCGAGCTCACCGCGCATGGCGCGCTGATTCAACGTTTCGATGTCCTGCAGTTCGTGGATGTACGTCAGTCCTTCCGTATCGATCTTTCCCGAGGCGAGCGCGTAGAACATGAACGCGTCATCCGAGTCGGGGCTGTGCGCGACGTGAATCGTCGTCATGGGCGCTTGGCGTCGAGGGCGATCGCGATGTCGTTCTCGTGTGTCGTGTACTCGGCGAGCTGTTTCGCGCGCTCGCTAGTCGCGTTCGCCAACAGCTTGTCGCGATAGGTGCGTTCCGCGGCGACATCCTTTCGCATGTGCGCCGCGTTTCCGGCGAGAATGAGACCGAGTAAATGATTCGGGTGCAGCGACAGGATCGTATCGGCCTGGGCGCGCGCTAGGTGTTCATCGCCGGAGATCGCGGCGATTCGACCGAGGTCGTACCGTTGATCAAGATCGAGATTGCCAAGCATTTGATATGCGGTGATGGCCATCGGCGCGAAAATCTGTACGCTATCGGCGCGACCGCGTTCGTGCGCGCCCATCACGCGGTTGTACAGACGGATAGCCGCCTCGGCCGGGGTCATGCTGCTAATGTCCGGTGCTTGCGGATTGCCTGACGCGCCAGCGAACGGAGCACCTGCCGGAGTAGTGCCGGCAGCCGCGGTTACGGCATCGTCGGGCGATCGACCGAAATGCTGACCCGCGAGGAGCGCAACGAGCGCGACGAGCGCGATTCCCGCCAGAGCCCAGGGTAATGCAGCGGAAAATCCGCGCTGGTCGGTCTGCAACGCGTTCGATTGCGCGGTGGCGGGAGTGCCGCAGCGATGGCAAAACTTGGCGCCAGGGGTCAGGGACGCACCGCAGGCGCCGCACGTCGCGCCGGCGAGTGGCGCCCCACAGTTGGAGCAGAATTTCCCGCTCGCCGGCTTGCCACATGACGCACACGTTGCCGCGGCGCCCGCCGACGAGGGTGAGACAGGAGAGACCATGCAGAAAGCTACACGGCCTCTCCCTTCACGTCAGCGTGCGTGCGGTCCACCAGGCTCGGAGATTTCCTCGAGTGTCTCGCCCGCGCGACTCATGTCGCGCGTCTTTCTCAGCACGTCGGCCTGCGACACGATCCCGACGAGCGACCCGCGTTCATCGACGATCGGAATGCGTCGCACCTTTTCGGCTCGCATGGCATCCATCACGTTTTCCACGTCGTCGCCGAACGAGCACGTCGTCAGATCGTCGGAACTCATCACCTCTTCGACCCGGCACGACCCGTCTTTTCCCTCGGCGACGCAACGAATGGCGATGTCTCGATCGGTGACGATGCCGACCAATCGTTTCTCGGCATCACCATTCACGACCGGAACGACGCCGACCTCTTCGCGCTTCATGACCTGGGCCGCCTCGCGGACGGTCGCATCCGCGGTCACGCAGCTCGGGTCCCTCGTCATGATATCCTGAATCTTCATTGCTCGTCTCCTTCTCCCCGATCAGTGAAGGTGCACGGAGCATCGACGCGCAAGCCCTATGCCCGATGGCGTGCGCACGCTTTGCAACGGGCACCGATTCCTCTTAGCCTTTACACGACCTAGGCATCGAGGCTCATCTGTCTTCCCGCTCCCGCTCGCTCACACCCGACACCGCCGGCGCTTCGAAGAAGGACGTACTCGAGCTCACCGACAAGCTCAACGTTCGCTTCATGCGCCTTCAGTTCACGGACATCCTCGGCGTCAACAAGAACGTCGAGATTCCGTCATCGCAGTTCGTGAAGGCACTCGACGGCGACATCATGTTCGACGGATCGTCGATCGAGGGTTTCGTGCGGATCGAAGAATCGGACATGCTCCTCGCGCCCGACCTCGACACGTTTCTGGTCTTTCCGTGGGGCGATCCGGAGAGCCGCATTTGCCGTCTCATTTGCGACATTCGGACGCCGTCGGGCGAACCGTTTGCCGGCGATCCGCGGGGAACGCTCAAAGCCGTATTGGCGCGAGCGAAGTCGAGGGGCTTCAGCATGAACGCCGGCATGGAGGCGGAGTTCTTCCTCTTCAAGCCCGACGAGGCGGGCGAAGCGAGCACGACGACGCATGACGTCGGTGGCTACTTCGATCTTGCGCCGGCGGACCTGGGCGAAGAGGCGCGTCGCGCGATGGTCGATACGCTCGAGCGTCTGGGGTTCGAGGTGGAGGCGGCCCATCACGAGGTCGCGCACGGCCAGCACGAGATCGACTTCCGCTACGCGGACGCGCTCAAGACGGCGGACAATATCGCGACGTTTCGGTTCGTCGTGAAACAGGTTGCGACGCAGTTCGGCCTGCTCGCGTCGTTCATGCCGAAACCGATCTTCGGACAGAACGGAAGCGGCATGCATACGCATCAATCGCTGTTCAGAGGGCGCGACAACGCGTTCTGGGATACAAACGCGGAATGGGAGCTCTCGAAGACAGCTCTTCATTATATCGGCGGGCTGCTGCGTCACGCGCGGGGAATGTGCGCGATCACGAACCCATTAGTAAACTCATATAAGCGGCTGGTGCCGGGGTACGAAGCGCCGGTGAACGTGGCGTGGTCGATGCGCAACCGCTCGCCGCTGATTCGCGTTCCGGATCGCCGCGGCTTGGGGACTCGCGTCGAGCTGCGTTCACCGGACCCGGCGGCCAACCCCTATCTCGCGCTCGCGGTGATGTTGGCGGCGGGACTCGACGGGGTCGAAAGCAACGCCGACTACCGCGAGCCGGTCAACGAGAACATTTGGGAGATGAGCTTCCGCGAAAAGCGACGTCTCCGGATCGACGATCTGCCGCACGATCTCAACGAAGCACTCGACGAACTGGAAAAGGACGACCTGATCACGACCGCGTTGGGCAAGCACATCACGTCGCACTTCGTCGAAGCGAAGCGGCAGGAGTGGCGCGAGTACATCACGCAGGTCAGCGCGTGGGAGCTCGAGAGCTATCTCGAGAAGTACTAAGGGGCGGGCTTGAGGGCGACGGAGACGATGTCGACGACTTGATCGACCGCGAGGCGCGTGGCTGTCGGCGCCGCATCATCTCCGGCGACGCGAATTTCGATCGGGCGGTTGCGTGGCACGCCGCACGCGAGAAAGCGTCCATCGCTGGCGAGCGTTCGTACGGTGCGTGTGACGATCGATCCCGGCGAGTGCGCACCAGCGGCGTCGCCAATCCACGACACGGTCACCACGCGTCCGGCGACCGGCTCGTCGCCGCGGCTCACGCTGCCGATGATCACTCCCGTCTCGCCATTGAGCGTTTTCGCGTCGTCGAGACAGACGGCGCGCGCCGCCTCGAGCGACGATTCGACCCGCACGTCGGCGGTGGAACGCGCAGCGCTGTCGACGTCGATGCGGGCGCGGGTGCGGGCCCACCCCAGCACGTCGAGCTCACGCGTCGCGACCTCGATGAGGTATGCGCCGGGCAGCAGGTCGTCGATCGTCACCGTTCCCGTCATGTCGCTGAGCGCGAATCGACGCTGGCTTCCGACGAGAAACACAGCGGCGTCTCGTGCCGGAATGTCCGCTCTCGAATCGCCGGTCGTGATGTGGATCTGGACGGAGCGGGTCTCGCGCGACCAGATGAGCGTGCCGCCCTGAAACACGTCGCGTAGCGTGCCGCCGCTGACGCGCAACTCATCGATCACAGGATGCCGGTGAATGAGCACGATCGGCCCACCAGCGCGTCGTTGCGCCGGCGGCAGACCTTGTTCTGATGCGACGTGAGCGACCGGGACTCGAATCGTCCAATCAGTCATGACCCAGGCGCCGGTCGTCAGGCGGGCGAAGCCGACATGACCGCCAGCGACGGAGTCCGCGCCGGCGACGGGCAACTCGAGATTCACATAACTGAAATCCAACGATTGCAGCTCGTGCGTGCGGCGCTCGACCCACAGCGTCCCGCGGACCTCGACATGTTTCGATTTCGCGGCTGGATCGAAGTCGACCGCGATCAGTGAGTCAGCGCGGCCCAGAGGCATGCCGATGCGGAAGCAGTGCGTCGAGACGAAATAATCGGAGAGCAGCGTCTCGATGTCCGGCGCGATGAAGGCCGTGCTGTCGCGACTCTCGAGCACATATCCATCGCGGCGCAAACGCTCTGGCGGTACGCTCGCCCAGGAGCGCGTGTCATAGACCGCAGTCTCCGTCAGGCCAACGCCGAGAAGCTGGCGCGTCGAGAAATCATAGATGCGGGTGTGGTCCACGAGATCGAATCGGTAGCCGATACCCTCGCGAGTGATCGCCGCGGCGAGCAAGGCTGTCTTGGCGTCTTCCCACAGAGTGGCGAGGGCGAGTCCCGAGTCGGGGCGCACGGAGCATTGTGTTCGCTCCCGGGTCGTCACGGTGGGGAGATCGAGCGGAACATCGACCATCTGCAACGCGATCGTCGTGTCGCCAGCCAGGCCGAATGGCTCGGATGTGATCGGCCGAAAGCCGATGCGCAGCGCGCGAACTCGATATCGCCCGGACGACGGCGCGTACAGCGCGTAGTCCCCGTGCTCGTCCGCGAGTGTTCGCGCGACAGTGGCGTTGGCGCTGTCGAGGAGCACGAGGACCGTACCTGGGATCCCTTCACTCAGCGCCCGTGATCGAACGGATCCGCGGACGACCTGCGCGATCGAACGCGCGGATATGCCGAGTAATCCGGCAGCGAGCAAAGCGTGATTCAGATGCAGCCAACGACGACGGTGCGTTCGCACGATCGAATGCTCCCCGTGGTAACCGAGGATCAGTGGAAGATTCGAGCCAGCGATCGATTCGGCAAGACGGTCGCGAAGAGAACGCGGCCACCCTTTAGACTTATCCGCACAAACCGAATCCCGTGCGCCGCATACGACGTCCAGGATGAATTCCCAGCAGAGCGAGTACATGACGATTTCCGTACGTGATGCAACCCCTGACGACAGCCTGGCGCTCGCCCGATTGTGCGCGCAGCTCGGGTACCCGACGGAGCCTCGCATCATGCCAGTGCGGTTGGCGCGGCTCGAGGCGGATCCCAACGCGCGCTGCCTCGTGGCGACAAGCGACGCCGAGGTCGCCGGCCTCGCCACCGTCCATGTGCGTTACACGCTGAATCACGAGGCGCCGATCGCCCAGCTCACGCTCCTCGTCGTCGACGAGTCATATCGGACGCGTGGAATCGGTCGGATGCTGGTCGCCGCGGCGGAGGAGTGGGCGCGCTCGCGCGGCGCCAAGCGATTCGTCGTGACGACAGCGCTGCGGCGGGCGGACGCGCACGCCTTCTACGAGAAGCTGCAATTCAAACACACTGGACGCCGATATGGAAAAGACTTCTCTTAGTCGAACCACTCGTTCCGGACGGATGTCCCAATGACCCGATTCGCTCGCCGCCGCGGTGCGGCGTTTTTCTTCCTCGTCTCGGTCGGGCTCGTCGCCGCTGCCGCGAACACGCCGAAACCACGTCGTCACGCGGCACCGACGTACGAGGTGTACGCCATTCGTTACGCGACGATTCCCGGGTTTCGCGTGTCCGGCTTGATCGCGGGCGCGGATACCAGTCGTCGCTTGGACATTGCGATGATGGTCTGGTTGCTCAAGGGCTCGGACGGTCGCCGGCTGCTCGTCGATGCGGGATTTCACCGCGACGACTTCGTCCAGCGATGGCATCCGACCCCGTTCGCGACACCGAGCGAGGCGGTCGCGCGCGCCGGCGTGAAATCGGAAGACATCACTGACGTCATTATCTCGCACGTGCACTGGGACCATCTCGACGGGATCGACCTGTTCCCGAAGGCGCGCCTGTGGATCCAGCGAGAAGAATTCGACTACTATCTCGACTCAGCCGGAACGGTGAAGAACCGCGCCATCGATGCCGGAGACGCGAAGCTCTTGGCACAGGCCGCGCGCGAGGGTCGGGTGATGCTCGTCGACGGCGACGCGAAGGAGATCATTCCCGGCATCACCGTGTACACGGGCGGCAAACACACCTTCGCGTCACAGTTCGCGACGGTCCACACCGCGTCGGGCACGGTCGTCGTCGCGTCGGATAACATGTACCTCTATGAAAACCTCGCGCGTCACGTGCCGATCGCGCAGACGCTCGACTCGGCGTCGAACCTGAGAGCGCAGGCGCGTATGGTGACGCTGGCCTCGGATCCGCGGCTCATCGTACCAGGACATGACCCGGATGTGTTTATCCGATTTCCGACGCCGGGGAATGGCGTGGCGCGAATTCAGTAAACGCCCAAGTCCTTTCCGGACACGACTACGCCGTGATACCGGGCCTGAACCTCGCGCAGCAACGCGTCGTCTGTGATTCCAGCAGGGAGCTGGTGGTAGAGGACAAGCAGTTTGGGCCGAGCCTTCGTCGCGACATCGCCCAAGTCGTATCCCGGCGTGTGGTACGCGCGGTGATACGCCTGCCAATCAGCAGTGCGACGCTCGAGCGACTCTGACGAGATGATCTCGTGCACGAGCACGTCGCAGCCGTCGCAGGCTTTCGCGACCGCGTCGCTCGGCGAGGTGTCGCCGGAGATGACGATCGTGCGATCGGGCGTTTGAAAACGATAGCCGTAGGCGTGGGGCCACTTGCCGTGCGGGACCTCGAACGCCGTCACGGTGACGAGGCTATCGCGGTACACGACGCCAGCTGGGACGTCGTGTCCTTTCCCGCCGTACCCAGTCTTGTTCGACGGCTCGCCCCCGTTGAGGCGAATCTCGATGTCCTCGGCGTATGCGGCCTGCAGATGATCGACCATCATGGTTGTGCCAGGCGGCCCATACACGTCGAGTGGCACGATGCGGCCAAGCACCCAAGGCGAGAACATGAGATCGGGAAGCCCGAGCGTGTGATCGGAATGCAGGTGCGTGAGAAACGCGATGCGAAGGCTCGGCATCGCGATCTTCGCCGCGGCGGCGCGGCGCACAATACCCGGACCGGCGTCGACGATGTACGTAGTGTTATCGACAACGATCGCCACCGCCGGTCCGGAGCGACTCGGGTCGGCGTTTGGTGTGCCGGTGCCGAGGAGAACGACATGGCTGCGGACTGGTGGGGGGGAGGGGGACTGAGCACGCGCACTCGTCGACAGAGCCGCTATGAGCGCGAGGCGAGGCGCGCGCGACAACCGCGTCGGAGCGTGGAACATGAGCGCAAAGATGGTGTTTGTCGGGACAGTGGTCAAACGACATCGTCTCGAGAGGTGCGACCAATGCGCCTGAATTCGGTCCCTCGGTTTGTTGTGGCGGCGCTGCTCGCGGCGGCGCTCCCGCTCTTTGCGCAAGAGCAGACGACGACGCTCGGCGGGCGTCAAGTCGTGGTCTGGCATCCGCGCGGCGCGCCGAATGAGCGTCATCCAATCATTGTTTTCTCACATGGCTTCGGCGGTTGCGCCACGCAATCGCGTTTTCTGACCGAGGCGCTTGCCGAGCGTGGCTACTGGGTGTTCGCTCCCAACCACAGGGACGCACGTTGTGACCGGCGCAGCGGCAGCGCACGGCCGGACGAACCATTCGGGCAGCCGGAGAAATGGAACGAGCAGACGTTCATTGATCGCCGCGACGACGTGCGCGCCATCTTGCAAGCAATCGCTAAAGTGTCGCAGTACGCCGGCCTGGTGGATCTCGATCGCGTCGGCCTGGCCGGCCATTCACTCGGCGGGTACACCGTCGTCGGGCTCGCGGGTGGCTGGCCGTCGTGGAGACTGCCGGGAGTAAAAGCCGCGTTGGCCCTATCGCCTTACGTGGAACCGTTCGTCGTTCACCACACGCTGGGCGGACTCGCGGCGCCAGTGATGTACCAGGGCGGAACGCTCGACTTCGGGATTACGCCGTCAGTCCGCAAATCGGGCGGTGCGTACGAGAGCTCGCCGTCACCAAAGTACTTCGTCGAGCTCACGCGTGCTGGGCACCTCGCGTGGACGAACCTGCGCGGGGATGCGCACCAACGGATTCTCGATTACGCGTTGCCATTTCTCGATCACTATGTTCGCGGTCAGCCCTCGGTACCAACGTTGACGACAGCCGAGTCGGGCATTTCAGAGTTGCGATACGAATCCGAGCTCGGCATGTCACAGCCAGCGCCGGCGCGCGGGCGCCGGTGATCGCCTGCTATACAGTCGCTCCCGCGCGCGCGCCGAAGGCGGTGCCGCTCAATGTTGCTGGGCCATTCGGCGCGCGAGGCAATATGAGCGTGAACACAGATCCCCGACCCAGCTCGCTCGCGACCTTCAGCTCGCCGTTCATCGCGGCGGCTAATTCCCGGCTGATCGCGAGACCCAGACCGACACCTTCGTGCGGACGGTTGAGTGCGCGCTCGCCCTGAACGAACGGTTCGAAGATGTAGGGCAGCCGATCGGCAGGGATTCCGGCTCCGGTGTCGCGGACGTGAATGCGAACGGTGGCATCATCGAAATCGCAGCTGAGAGACACCACGCCGCCATCGGGGGTGTACTTGATCGCGTTGCCAAGGAGATTGAGGAGAATCTGCGAGAGGCGATCGCTGTCGGCCTGGACGCGCAAAGCGGCCGGGCACGGCCGATAGCTAAACGTCAAGTCGCGCGATTGGAGCTGTGGCGCAATGAGTGGCTCCAAGTTCGCGAGCGATTGGTGCAGCGGCACATCTTGAATCTCGTAGTGGACGCGGCCGGCGTCGATCCGGGCAAAGCTCAAGAGATCGGTGATGAGCGTGAGCAGATGGGTCTGATTACGGTCGATCCGCTCGAGCGCGTTGCGTTGGCCGTCGTTTAGCGGACCGTGAATGCCCATCGTCAGCAGCTGCGCGTAGCCGCCGATGGCGTTGAGCGGAGTGCGGAGCTCGTGGCTCATCATCGCCAAGAAATCGCTCTTCGACCGATTCGCTTCCTCGGCCTCTTGGCGCGCAGTGTCGGCTTCGTTGGCGCGCCGTTCGAGCTCTCGTCGCGCCGCGAGCATTTCCTTCGCCATGGCGTCGAACGTGGCTGCGAGTCGTCCGATTTCGTCCGAACCGCTGGCGACGACGGGGTGGTAGGTGCCCCGCGACACCGACTCGGCGGCGCCGGCGAGCTTCACCAGCGGGCGAGTGATTCGCCGCCCGACGAGCCACGACAAGATCGCGCCGACGAGGACGACGAGCGCGCTCAGTCCGGCAAGCATTCGAATCGCGCTGTATACGCTCGGCGCCAAGATCGATTCCTCGGACGCTTCGATGACCGCGATCCATGGTGTGCCGGCGATTGCCGCCTCTTCAGCGAGCATTCGACCCGTATTGGGGCGAATGTTCACCACACCGGAAGACGAGCTATCGCGTCGGGTCGGCGGGGGGCTCGGGACATCGGGCGCGGCGACCCACAGCGAGCCGTCGGCGTTACGCAGATACAGGTCGACGGTTTCGCGCATGAACTCGCGAACTGTGCGCACCGACTCGCGCTGGCCCGTGACGTATCGCGGCTGCAGGATGAAGCCAGCCCGAGCTCCGTCGGCGACGATCGGCGCGATCACCCAGAATCGTACCTGCGAGCCGCTCTTCTCGAGCGACGAGAATCGCACGGCGTCCGACGCGTCCGCGCCGCCGCCCGCTTCCGCGATGATTCTTGAAAACCGATCTTCGACAGGCAGTTCCGGGCCGATGACGAGTATCCTGCGGCCGCGTACCGTCCAAAGTTCAACTGGGCGCAGGGAATCGCCGGGTGTGATGAGGCGGGCGAGGGCCGCGCGCGCCGCTGCGACGTCGGGGCTGGTCGGCGCCGATTGCTGGGCGGCCACGACGACTCGCTGCACCGACTCGTCGCGGGCTGCTTGCTGAAATACCGTTCGCCGCTGCGCGAGCGACTCGTCGACGCTGCGTGTGATCTCTCGAATCGCGTGTCCGAGACGATCACGCCAAATCGCCTCGGACCGATTCCGCAAGACGACGTAGGCGGACAGCAAAAGCACAGCCAGGGCTGCGGCGATGCCGCAGGTCATGACGAGCGGGAGTTTCCACTCGAGCGACAGCGTGCGACGCGATTCGTCGGACACGGATGCAGGAACGGCCATTCTGCATGAACATACTGGCCGCTCAGACGGTCACAAGCGGCATTTTCACTATAGCGCAGGAGCGCGTAAGCTTTTGTGCGCTACGTTACAAAAATAAGCGCGAGGTCAAGGCGTTCAGCGATGACTGCCGCCATCCTTGCCGCGCTGCTCGACGGGCCGGGGCGCGTTCTGGTGCCGCGCGTGACCGAGGTTGAACGCTGTGCTGAGCAATGCGATATGAGAAAATGCTTGCGGGAAATTACCGACCTGGCGCCGGAGTGCCGGATCGTACTCCTCGGAGAGGAGGCCGACGTCGTTTCGAAACGCGAGCAGCCGTTCGAACACCCCCAACGCGTCGTCCTGCCGGCCGAGTAACAGATAGTTGTCGGCGAGCCAGAAGCTACACGCGAGAAACGCTCCTTCGCCTTCGGGGAGACCGTCGTCGGTCGCGGCGCTGTCGTACCGAAGCACGAACCCATCGACGACGAGACGCTTCTCGATCGCCTCGACGGTGCCGCGAACGCGCGGGTCGCTCGCCGGAAGGAACCCGACGAGCGGGATGATCAGCGTGCTCGCATCGACGAGCGTCGAGCCGTAGGCCTGGACGAAGGAGTTCAAATCCGCGTTGAACGCTTTTTCGCACACGTCCGCGTGAATGCGATCGCGAAGGGCGCGCCATTGGTCGATCGGGCCGTCGAGGTGGAACTGCTCGGCGCTCTTCACGGCGCGGTCGATCGCGACCCAGGCCATGACCTTGGAATGCGTGAAGTGCTGCGGCGCACCGCGGGTCTCCCAGATCCCCTGATCAGGCTGCTGCCAGATTTGCTCGAGTTGCTTCACGAGGGCACGCTCTAGCGCCCAGGCGTCGGCGCTCTCGGGAATCTTACCCAAGCGCGCCTGGTGCAGCGCGTCCATGACCTCCCCGTAAACGTCGAGCTGGAGCTGCTCGTGCGCCGCGTTCCCGATACGCACGGGTTTCGAGTTTTCATATCCCGGTAGCCAGGAGATTTCCCACTCGCGGAGCAGCCGTTCGCCGCCGAGCCCGTACATGATCTGCACTTGATCGGGGCTTCCGGCGGCGGCGCGGAGCAGCCAGTCGCGCCATGCGGCCGCCTCGCGGAAATATCCCCCGTCCATGAGCGCGAGGAGCGTCAGGGTCGCGTCGCGCAGCCAGCAGTAGCGGTAATCCCAGTTCCGTACGCCGCCGACCTGCTCGGGCAGCGACGTCGTGGGCGCGGCGACGATGCCGCCGGTCGGCTGGAAGGTGAGTGCCTTGAGGGTGAGGAGCGACCGGATCACCGGCTCACGCCATGTGCCGCGATAGGTGCACTGGGCGGCCCAATCGGTCCAGAATCTCTCTGTCACCTCGAGCGTCTTCATCGGATCGACCGATTTCGGAGGCTCCAGGTGCGACGGCCCCCAGGTCATCACGAAGGATACGCGCTCACCTTCGCCGATCGTGAAGTCCCCGACGGTGGTGAATCCTTCGCCGTGAAGCTCGACGTCGGCGCGAATAACGATCATATCAGGTCCGGCGATCGCCCGGAGCACGCCATCATCGAGTCGACTTACCCACGGGACAATCGCGCCGTAGTCGAAACGGAGGATGATCTGCGTTTGCATGGCGACGCGTCCACGCTTGCCGACGACAGTTCGCACGATGTTCGACTTACTATCGCGTAGCGGCATGAAGTCGATGACGAGGACGCTTCCCTCGGCTGTCTCGAATTCCGTCTCGAGAATCAGCGTGTCGCCGCGGTAGCGACGCGTGACACGGGCGGCCGCGTCGACGGGCGCGAGCCTCCAACGTCCGTGCTCAGGAGCGCCCAAGAGCGCGGCGAAACAGGCTGGAGAGTCGAATCGTGGCCAGCACAGCCAATCGATCGAGCCGTCGCGCGACACGAGCGCCGCCGTCTCGCAATCGCCGATGATCGCGTAATCCTCGATGCGAGTTGCCATGCGGGCCAGGGGAACGGCGGTCAACTACCGCAAGCGGTTCCGCGCTGCGCGGCGCCGGAGGGCGCGGCGACGGCGCCCGGGCGCGGCCAGACGTTGTCGCCGAGATCGTGATCCGGAAAGCGACAGTGTGGGTCGAGCGTGATCCGCTCGATTTTGCGTCCACCAAAATCCAGATCGGCGGTGAAGGTCCTGCTGCCAGAGAACCAGACGTCGACCGGGAATGTGACGACCGCCGTATCGCCAGACACAGTGCTGTTCGCCATGCGTGTGATTGGCGGCCCGCTCGACGCGAAGGCGACTTTGAGTACGACGGGCGAGGGCATCGCTCCGCCTTGGCGAACGGTGACGAGCGTGTGCGATCCGTGCGTCGTTACGCTCTCGATGGATCCGTCGACTGATTCGGTGGTGAACAGCCAGTAATACCAAAACCAGCCGAGGTCTTGGTGCAACGCGTTGTTCATGAGGAACGCGTAGTCCCACGGCGACGGATGCTTGAAGCGCCACGCTCTGGCGTACTCGCGATGCGCACGCCAGACGGCGCTGTCGCCAACCATGCCGCCGAGCATCGACAACATGAGCGGGGTTTTGTCGTAGGCTTGAAATCCGTACCCTGGTCCGCCGTAGTTCGCGTCCCACATGAGCGGCCCCTCGCGCTCGTCGCCGCTGACGCGTCCGTAGGATTGCCCGAGTCCGTCCAGATTCGGCGCGCGATGCGCGGCGTCGGCCGCGGAGAGAATGTTCATGTACTGATTGAAGCCTTCGTCCATCCAACCATACCACGTCTCGTTGCTGCCAACCATCATCGGCCACCACTGATGGCCGGTCTCGTGATCGGCGGGACCGTCGTTCGACATCACGAACATGGGATACTCCATGCCGTTGTCGGGACCATCGACCATGGTGTGTTGCGGGAACGCGTCCGGCATCCACAGGCCGGAGTAGAACTCGAGGGCGTGACGAAGAATCGGCCCTGCTTGCGCGAATTGCGGCGCACGACCGGGCAAGTAATAGATGTTGACCGGAATAGCGCCGCGGCCGGGAATCGTGGCGCGCGTGGCTTCCCAAACGAAACTCTTGGCGGTGGCCCACGCGAAATCATTGACCGTGTCGGCGACGAAATGCCAGGTGAGTCGCTCGCCGGAGTTCGTCGAGCGTCCGGCACCGGCCTCGCCCGCGCCAACGATGGTGCGCGTCGAGTCCGACTCCAGCACGTGCGACAATCGCTCGCGTGCGGCCGGAGTGAGCACGTCCTGCGGATTCTGCAAGACGCCGGTTGCGCCAACGAGCCATCCCGCCGGGAGGTCGAGGGTCACATCGAAGCGCCCGAAGTTGTTATAGAACTCTGATGGCCCGAGGTAGGGGTCGCTATCCCAGCCGCGCAGATCGTCGTACACGGCAACACGCGGATACCATTGCGCCACCTGATAGAGCGTGTCACCCCACCGATAAGTCATGCGGTGTCCCGAACCGCTGCCGCCCGCGAGCTTGTAATGCCACTCGACCTCGATCGTCGCGGTCGCGCTGGGAGCGATCGGCGTGGGCAACCCAATGCGGGCGGACGTCGTATGGAGTCCGCTAATGAACGGACCCGATCCCGCGCCCGCACCGTGAGCCGCTGGCCTCGACGCCGGCGCGCTCAGGTCGATCGCGGCGCCGTTCACGGTGAGCCGCGTGATGACGAATCCCTCGTGGTTCTCGGCTGGGACCGACGTGCCGCGGGGTACGTCACCGCGAAAAATGTTCTGGTCGAGCCGCATCTGGATTGACGACAGCGCGGAATCGCTCGCATTGCGCAGCGCGATGGTCTCACGCCCGGAGAGTGTCGAAGTCGCCGACTCGAGCCGAGCGGAGATGGTATAATCCAGCCACAGCTGCCAGTAGTTCCGGCCCGGCTGCCCGGTCGAGTCGCGGGTTCCGGCGGCGAACGCGCGCCGAATCGAATTGGTGAGCGGAAGGTCCCGACGAATCGCGCGTGCGGAACGGGACGTCTGTGGTGCCGGTTGTGCCGGCAGGGGTAATGTGACGAACAGCAGAAGCAGTCCGAGCGGCGCGAACGAACGTCCGTGAATCATCAACGGCTCCAGCGTGCGATTCGAGGTCAAGTTTGATGCGGCGGACCAGAGATACTACACCCCACATCGCGATGAAACCAACCTTCTTCAAATCAGGTGCCGATTTCCGCGCGTGGCTCGAGCAGCATCACGGCGCGGCATCGGAACTGTTGCTCGGCTTCAACAAAAAGGGATCGGGGAAGGGTGGCATCACGTATCAGGAGGCGCTGGACGAAGCGTTGGCCTTCGGTTGGATCGACGGGGTCCGGCGCGCGCGGGACGCCTCGAGCTACACGATTCGTTTCACGCCGCGAAAGCCAAGAAGTATTTGGAGCGCGGTGAATACTCGACGCGTGGGCGAGCTCACCACCGCGGGCCGTATGACGCAGGCGGGGCTCACCGCGTTCGGCAAGCGCGATGAGAAGCGCTCGGCGATCTACGCGTACGAGCGCGCCCGAGTCGAGCTCGATGCGCAATCGACGAAGCAATTCAGGGCCGAGAAGAAGGCGTGGGCGTTTTATCGCGTCCAGGCGCCGTGGTACCAACGCACGTCGACCTACTGGGTGATGAGCGCGAAACGCCCGGAGACTCGAGTGCGCCGGCTGGCGATTCTCATTGAATGCTCGCGAAACGGCGAGCGGCTGCCACAACTCACGCCCCCGCGCAAACCGGCATCGTGACGTGACACGACAGCGGATCCTTCGCCTCGCTCAGGATGACGAGAGCGTCGCTCGGGTGGCACCGGCCTCAGGGCGTCGCTCGTCCACCTGGCGCGGATTTCGGTCCCAATTCGTATTCCCTGGGCGGATCGACGCCCAACAGGTTCTTGACGAAGTAATCCCAGCGCCGACGTGTCATGTAGTTCGATTCGTTGCCGTACCCGTGCGGTTGGTTCGGCAGCATGAGCAGATCGAAATCCTTGTTCGCTTTGATCAACGCGTCCACGACCAACAGCGTGTTCGTCGGCGGCACGTTGTTGTCCATGGTGCCGTGGGCGAGCAGGAGTTTCCCCTTGAGATTCTTGGCGAGATTCTGGTTCGCCTGATCGTCATAGTTCGAGTGGCCGTCGGTCGTTCGCTGCTCGAGACCTTGGTACCGCTCGCCCCAGTCGTCTTCGTATTCGCGATTGTCGTGATTTCCCGATTCGGAGATACCGACCTTGAAGAAGTCGGGATAGCGGAACATGGCGTCGGCCGTGGCGAAGCCGCCGCCTGAATGGCCGTAAATCGCGGCGCGATCGATGTCGATCCACCGGTAGCGTTGTGCCAATTCTTTCATGCCGGCGATTTGGTCGGGCAGTGTGTTGTCGCCCATGTTCGCGTAGTAGGCGTCGTGGAATGCTTTCGATCGCCACGGTGTGCCGGTGCCGTCGATCTCGACCACGACAAAGCCCAATTCCGCGAGTGCTTGCGCGTCGCCGCGGGCCGGTGAGAACGAGCGACCACCGACTGACCCAGTTTGCGGACCCGGATAGATGTGGTTGATGATTGGGTATTTCTTCGTCGAATCGAGAGCCGTCGGCGTGTACATGAGGCCGAATAGATCGGTCTTTCCATCGCGCGCTTTGACCGTGATGGGGACAGGCGCTTTCCACCCCGTGGCGAGCAATCGCGAGATGTCGGCCTTTTCGAGGGCGATGACCGTTTTGCCGCTGGCGTCGCGCACGACGGCTGTCGGCGAAACCTCCGGACGCGAATACGAGTCGACGAAGAATCGGCCGGACGGCGACAGCGAGACGTCGTGATCGGCGTCCTCGGGCGTGAGCAGCGCGAGGCCTTTGCCGTCCATTCCAATTTTGTAAAAATGCCGGAAGTACGGATCGCGACCCGGCTCCTTTCCGACGCCTTGGAAATAGAGGGTGTGCGTCTTTTCGTCGATGCGAAGCAGCTGCGTGACGTTCCCGGGTCCGCTAGTGATCTGGCGCTTGAGTTTTCCCGTCGTGAGGTCGTAGAGGTAGAGGTTGCCCCAGTTGTCGCGCTCGGAGAACCAGATCACTTCGTTCGACGCGGGGAGCACATGCCAATTCACACGACCATTCCCCGACTCGAACTGCGTCGTCGCCCTCTCGTCGAACACGTCGCGGATTGCGCCGGTCGTCGCGTCGGCGATGCGCAGCACCTCGTGCTTGTGATCGCGCGACGTCGAGACGAAGGCGAGATGCGAACCATCGGGGTACCACTCGATGTCGGCCCAGTCGCCGCCGCGGCAGGCGATGTGATCGCAGAGCGTCGAGCGGTGCTGGTCCGGCGGCATTTGCAGACGAACCATCCGCGGTTCCTCACCGCTCACGTCGATGATCACGCGGTGGATGGTCGGGATGATGCTGTCGCCGGGGAGTGGATACTTCCACGCGCGCAGCTCGGGATGACCGACCTGCGTGTTGACGAGGTACATCTCGCCGACGTTGCGCTGATCCTGCTGAAACGTGGCGATCTTCTTGGAATCGGGCGACCACACGAGGATGGCGCGGTCGCTGGCCGTCCATCCCGCGTTGTCGGTCGCGTAGCCGAAATCCTTGACGCCGTCCTTGGTCAACTGGACGTCGCGATTCGTCGCGACGTCGCGCATCCACAAATTCCAATCGCGAATGAACGCGGCGTGCTTGCCGTCGGGGGCCAGTGTCTCAGGCGGTCGGCTGGCGCCACGACCTCCCCGTCCGCCGCCGCCACCACGACCGCCGCGCCCCCCGGCGCTGGCGCGCTCGCGGTCGTCGATCGCCGCGTCGCAGCGCGACGTCTCGACACTGCACGTCGTCGTCCGCCCGCCGACTGTTACGGTGATCATCCGGCCGTCGGGCATGAACTCGAACTGGGTGCTCGCCTGGCGCATGACGTCCGGCGTCGCTTGCGTGGCCGACGCGATCGCGCCCGCCAGCATCGGTTCGGCGAGCAGGTTCGTCCGCGTCCTCCGGCTGGGATCGATGAGGACGAACTCGACGCCGTTCGGTGTGACATTCCTATACCAAAAACGCTCATCAGGCAGCCACGCTGGCCGGACTCCGGTTCCGAAAACCAACGGGGTAGTGTTGTACGCCATATACCGCTCAGCGCGCGCGTAGTCGGCGCTGGTGATCGCGCGTTGTTGGGCGTGCGCGGGCGCGGCGACGGCGACGATCGCGACGAAGATGCAGCGGGATCGCATGTGCGTCCTCAGATCCGGTGAAAGTCTAGGCTCAAGTTGGGCATCGCCCGGCGACGAAGCAACGGGTGCAAGAACAGAGCGGCCCCGGCGATCAAGCGTCGATTACCGGGGCCGCCGTGCTTCATGCCAGTCGGATCAGTGCGGACTGACCGTCGTCCGGGCGACGATCTGGACGCCGGTCGTCAGATTCGCCACCAGCACGAGCTCCGTCGTCGACAACGAGAGCACTCCGGCGTCGATCAACGCCTTGCGTTCGAAGTGGAGCGCGAGGCGTTTGCCATCCTGGAGGTCGGCCATGAAGCGCCCACCGCGACGCGTGACGCCAACGGTCCCAATGCGCACCGAGGACACGTCGATCAATGAGACATCGACGTTCGCGTCGGAGACGAGCGTGATCTTGACGTCTCCGTTCCCCTGATCGTTGAGGTTGATCTCACCCGACCCGCCCTCGACGGCGACAGAACGACGGCCGACGTTCACCGTCAACGCATGCGAGCCAGCCGCGCCGTCCTTGTCCGTCACGGTCAACGTGACGGTGTAGGTGCCGACGGCGAGATACGTCTGGGTTCCCGCGATGGTCGCTCCTGATGTGTTCAGAGTTCCTGGTACTGTCGTCCCGTTGCCCCAGTCGAGCAGCGAGTGCCAGGGGGCGTCCGAGCCGCGATCGGTGAAGGTTCCGCTGACGCCAACCGCTTCGCCCGAGGCGATCGAGAGCGGCGTCGTGCCGATGAGCGAGACCGTCGGCGCAACGTTGGCGACGGCGACGCTTTGCTGCGCGGTCTTCTCCCAGCCGAACGCATCGTTCACGACCAGCGTCGCCGTGTAGTTGCCGTTGTCGGCGAACGACTTCGTCACGACTTTGCCCGACGCTTGGCCGCCATCGCTGAAGTGCCAGGTGTACGCCAGAGCCTCGGTGCGTCCGAGATCGGTGCGTCCGAGGTCGGGATCGGTACTGGCCGATGCGTCGAAGGTGACCGGCGCGCCTTCGTTGAGCGTTCCCGAAACCGAGAACTGTGCGACTGGAGGCCGATCGCCCGCCTCGAGCGCGTTCTGAAACGCGAGCGGAATGAGCGACAGAAAATCGTATCCGGTCGCTTGCTCGATCTTGTCCACCGTGGTCAGGTACTTCTGCCACGGATCGTTTCGCACACCGGCGACGTTCGGCATGTTGACAGCGAGGACCGTTACGCCGGCGACGTCGTCCCACGTCTGTAGGCTGCCGTGCGTGAACGGTACTCCACCATTCCGCGGGCCGATCAGCGCAACTTTCCACGTGCTGTCGGGGATCGCGACCTTGCCCTCGTTCTTGAGGAACGTGAGGCCGTGCGATTTGCTGAACAGTGGCCCGGTGATGATGTAGACGGCGCGCCCTCCCTTCGTCGCCGAGTCGCCGAGTGTATTCTCGAATTGTGCCCACACGCCTTGGTTTAGGTCGGCCATCTGCGGGACGATGTTCGTGAGATAGAACGTCGTCGCGTTGTCGACGTTGGCCACGGTGCGATCGGCCGAGCGGGCCATGTGTCCGCGATCGAAGCCGCCATTCGTGTAGTCAGACGTGAGGATTTGCTTGTCCAATGGGAGGAGCTGATCGGCGCTGAAACAGTTGCAGCGGTCTTGGCCCGAGACGATCTGTCGCGAGTCGAGCTCGTAGGAAACCCAGTTCGGCGTGCCGCGCGATTCGTTGTATGAGATCGTGTACTGCGGCCGCACGATCAAAAGGTCGTTGGGATTCGAGGGCGCCGCGGGTGTCGGATCACCAAACTCATCGTTCTTCGCGTAAATGGAGAGCGGCGCCGATACCGGCGTCTCGATGAAAATGATATGCGTCACGAAGCTGAACGGCGTACCGCCACCGATGGGCGTTGCGGTGATGCGGAAGCCAGGGCGCGTGGTGCCGTCGGCCGGTGCAGTGACGCCTGTCACGATGCCGGTGTTCTGAACCGTGGCGATCGTCGCAATCTGTGGATCGACCGCCTCGAACGTGAACGTTGCCGGAATGATCGTTCCGCCCGAAGACACACGCGCGGTGGCGAAGACCTGCGTTTGGAATCCCGGCGGGAAGCTCGTGGATGAGCTGCTGACATCGATGAAGCCGATTGTCAGAGCGGCGACGGTGACTTGGGCCGTCCCCGACTTCGTGATGCCGTTATCGACCGCAGTCGCGGTGATGGTGATCGCGCTCGCGTTCGCGATCACGCCGGTGACTTTGCCCGTCTGGTCGACGGTCGCGATCGACGTATTACTCGACGACCAGCTGACCGTCGCCGTCGAGACCGTCTGATTGTTGGCATCCTGCGGCGTCGCCGCGAGTTGGATCGTGCCGCCTGGCGTGACCGTCGACGGTCCAGCAACGAGTACGTGATCGAGCGGACCGACCGGCAGAGCACCAGGGCAGAGATGGATCGGGGTTGCGTTGTTCCGCGGATTTGGAGCGCCGGTAGCGAAATCGACCGACAAATCGCCGGTATACGCGCAGCCCTGATTGCCGCGGAGCGCGGCGGTGGTGTTGCTCAGCGTGGCGGTGGTCTTGAATCCGCAATCGCTCGCCGTCGTGCCAAAGCTCACTTGATCGACGAATCCCGTCGGACATGCACCGGTGAGGGCGCTGGTCGACGAAACGAGCGAGACTTTGCCAGCGGTGGCGCTCATGGCGATCGTGCCGCTCGCGTTCGGCGTCGGGAGAGCCGTCGTGCCGCCGGAGCCTACCGCCTCTTGAACCAGATAATACCCACCCGCCGGGATCGTGCCTGACAGGTTCGTAACCTGCCAAGTTGTACCGGCAGCCGACGCGTACTGCACGCTCCAGCCCGTGAGCGAGACGGCCTGGCTTCCCGGGTTGAACAGCTCGATGAAATCATTGGTGAAGGTGGCGCCGGAGTTGCCGCCGCCGCCATATATCTGGCTGATGACCACCGACGGCGTCGTGACGGACACCGTGTGCTGCGCCGACCGGGGCGACAGAGGCGACAAGGCCGGAGACGTCGGCCTCTCATTGCATGAAAGGATACTCGACCCGAACAAAAGACTGATCCCGGCGCGCACTCCTCGATGTCGCATGTCGGTCGCTTTCCTCTTAGATATTTCTTGATAGTGCTGTCGCCCACGTCGTTCGCCTCAGATCAGCGGCAACAGCAGCAGGCCGAACGGCTGAACTTACACGTGGACCAGAGGCCGACAATGACCGAGCGCAACGGACGCGCTGCGACCGGGTAACATTCCACCATGCCACGACTATTCCTCCGCATTGCCGCGGCCGCGCTCGTCGCGGCGCCGGCCCCTGGACAAGAGCCCAAGCCAGCCACCACGCCCGCGCTGAACGCGCCGCTTCCGGTCGATCCCAAGGTCCGAATCGGGACCCTGCCGAATGGAATCCGCTACTACATCCGACAAAACCTCAAGCCGGAGAAGCGCGCCGAACTGCGGCTCGTTGTCAACGCCGGCTCGATCCTCGAGAACAATCAGCAACTCGGGCTCGCGCATTTCGTCGAGCACACCGCGTTCAACGGGACAACGCACTTCGCGAAGAACGATCTCGTGAAGTACCTCCAGTCGATCGGCGTTCGCTTCGGCGCGGATCTCAACGCAAACACGAGCTTCGACGAAACGATCTACATCCTGCCGATCCCGACTGATACGGCGCGGATCATCGACCAGGCATTCACGATCCTCGAAGATTGGGCGCACGGCCAGGTCTTCGACTCGACCGAAGTCGTCAACGAGCGCGGCGTCGTGCGCGAAGAGTGGCGGCTCGGCAAAGGCGCCGGCGATCGAATGTTGCACCAGTGGCTGCCCATCGCGCTCAAGGGTTCGCTCTACGCCGATCGTCTGCCGATCGGTAACGAGGCGAGCATCATGTCGGCAACGCCGGCGCGCCTTCGTGGTTTCTACAAAAACTGGTACCGGCCCGACCTCCAGGCCGTGATCGCGGTGGGCGATTTCAAGCCGGACGAAATCGAGGCGGAGATCAAGAAACACTTCGCCGGCATCCCGAAGCCGGTGGCTCCGACGAAGCGACCGATCGCGCCCGTTCCAGGCAACAACGAACCGCTGATCGCTGTCGCGTCCGACAAAGAGGCAACGGGCTCCGATATTGAGCTCATCTTCAAGCTGCCGTCGGAAAAAACCAAAACGGTCGGCGACTATCGTCGCGATCTCATGGAACGCCTCTATCTCGGGATGCTCAACACGCGCCTCGAGGAGATTGCGCAGAAGCCGGACGCGCCGTTTCTCGGCGCCGATGCGTCGAAGGGCAACTTCATCGGACGCAACACCGACGCGTTCACGCTGAGCGCCAACGTCAAAGACGGGGCGATCGAGGCCGGCCTCGAAGCGCTGTTGAGCGAGGCCAAGCGCGTCGATCAGTTCGGCTTCCTGCAGTCGGAGCTCGACCGCCAGAAGCAGAGCATGATCCGCGGCTACGAGCGCGCGTATGACGAGCGCGACAAAACACAATCGGCTGCGTTCGTTCAGGAGTACATCGACAACTACTTGGATGCCGAAGCAATTCCCGGTATCGAGTACGAGTACAAGCTCGTGAAAGAGCTCGTGCCGACAATCACGCTCGCCGACGTCAACAAGCTCGCGAGCAAGTGGATCACCGACGAGAACCGCGTCATCATCGCGGAGTCGCCGCAGAAGGACAGCGTGAAGATCCCGACGCGTGCCGCGCTGCTCGCGGTGTTCGAACGCGCCGCCAAGGCACCGGTCAAGGCGTATACGGAGAACCTCTCGGGCGAGGCGCTTCTCGATCGTCCGTCGGCGCCGGGCAAGATATTATCGACACGCGCGATCCCGGCCATCAGCATGTTCGAATGGAAGCTCTCGAACGGCGTGCGGGTCCTCGTGAAGCCGACCGACTTCAAGGCCGACGAGGTACTCGTTGGCGCGTACAGTCCAGGAGGAACGTCGCTCGCGCCCGACACCGATTACATGTCGGCCGGTCTCGCGTCGCAAATCGCGGCGTTGAGCGGTGTCGGCAAGTTCAACAAGACCGATCTGCAGAAAAAGCTTGCCGGAAAGGTCGCGTCGGCGAACGCAAGCATCGGTGAGACCAGCGAGGGCGTGAGCGGTCGCGCGTCGCCAAAGGATCTCGAGACGCTGTTCCAACTCATTTATCTCGAGTTCACGGCGCCGCGGCTCGACACGGCGGCGTTCGAGGCGTTCAAGAATCAGGTCGGGCCGTTCTTAGCCAATCGCGGCTCTGACCCCGACCAGGTATTCAGCGACAGCGTCTCGTGGACGATGACGCAGCACGCCTACCGCGCCCGTCCGATCTCGGCCGCGACGTTCGCCGAGGTGGTCCCGGAGAAAGCATTCGCGTTCTACAAGAATCGATTCGCCGACGCGAGCGATTTCACGTTCGTCTTCGTCGGCAACGTCGACTCGACCGCGCTCAAGCCGCTGGTCGAGAAGTATCTCGCGTCGTTGCCGTCGATTGGCCGCACCGAGACGTTCCACGACAACGGCGGCGCGCCGCCCAAAGGGATCGTCGAGAAAGTCGTGCACAAGGGCGTCGAAGCGAAGGCGAACACGATCATCGACTTCACCGGTGCGTGTCGCAACGCACCAGAGACACGATTCGCGATCCGGGCGCTCGTGGAGCTGTTTCAGATCAAGCTCATCGAAACGTTGCGCGAGCAACTTGGCGGCACATATAGTCCGAGCGTCGGCGGCGGTTGCAATCGCATTCCACGCCAGGAGTACTCCATCGAGGTGCAGTTCAACTCCGCACCCGACAACGTCGAGAAGTTGACGAAGAGCGTGTTCGCGCTGATCGACTCGATCAAGGCAACGCCGCCGACGCAGGCCGACGTCGACAAAGTCAAAGAGGAATTTCTTCGCGCGCAGGAAGTGAATCTCAAGCAGAACGGCTACTGGCTCGCGAACATCATCGGCCGCGAGCAAGCGGGCGAGGATCCGGCTGGCCTCGTCGGACCATATGAGCAGATGATCAAGAATCTGACTCCGGCCCAGATTCAGGAGGCCGCGAAGACATACTTCAATACGGCGAATTACGCGCGGTTCGTGTTGTTGCCCGAAACGGGGAAGACGACGCCGGATGGAGCGGTTCGGTGAAGCCGACTCTCCTACTCGTCGTTCTGTTCGCAAGCAGGGTCGTCGCCGCCCAGATTCCCGAGCGCGAGTATGCTGCCCGCCGTGATTCGCTGGCGAAACGTGTCGACAGCGGCGTCGTCATCGGCTTTGGCGGGCGTACGCCGATCACCGATTTCGGACCATTCCATCAGCTTCCCGCGTTTCATTATCTCACCAACTTCGACGAACCCGACGCGGCGTTCGTGATGGTCGTTCGGCACGGTGTTGGAACGCTGACGCTGTTCATTACGCCCGCGGAGCCGCGGTCAGCGTTCTATTATGGATGGCGCCCGGACTCCGCGGCGGTGCGGCGGATACATGCGCTCACGGCACGGCCGTTCGCTTCATTGTCGGTGGTCGCCGATTCGCTGGCCGCGACCGGACTGCCGCTCTACACGTTGAACGATTTCGAGGATGCTGACTTCGCCCGCGCGGACTCGTTAACGCGCGGCCGCGCGTTCGTTCGCTCCGTGGCCGAGCGGCACGCGGGATTGGTCGTGAAGGACGCGCATCCATTGGTCGACCAGCTTCGCGCAAGGAAAAGCGCCGCCGAGGTCGCGCTGCTCCGTCGCGCGGCGGAGATCAGCTCCGAAGGCCATCGCGCCACGATGGTCGCCGCGGTTCCGCAGCACGAGTACGAGCTGCAAGCCGTGCTGGAGTACAACTTCACGCGGCTTGGCGGTACGCGACCGGCGTACGGGTCGATTGTGGGCTCCGGGCAAAACGGAACGCAGCTGCACTACATGAAGGATCGCGGCGCGACGAAGGCGGGGGATCTCGTCGTCATGGATGCGGCGACGGAGTATGAGGGATACGCGGCGGACATCACTCGGACGATTCCAGTGAGCGGCACGTTCACCACTGAACAACGCAAGATCTATCAGCTCGTGCGAGACGCGCAGGCGGCCGCCGAGCGTAACTCCAAGCCGGGACGTTCGGCGCAAGTGGCGCAGGATTCGTCGGTCGTTGTTCGCGCTCGTGGTCTCGCCGCAATTGGTCTGATCGAAAGCGAAGAAGCGACGTTCGACCCGCCGTGGCAAGCGAACTGCGATCGCACGCCCGCGGCGTGCAAGCAAGCGAACTTCTGGATGATTCACGGCATCAGTCATGGGCTGGGACTCGCCGTGCACGACCCGGCGCAATTCTACTATGACGATCGCGTGTTCAAGCCGGGCGACGCATTCACGATCGAGCCGGGAATCTATGTGAGCGCGCGGATGCTCGACGCGCTCCCCGATACGCCGAAAAACCGCGTGTTCATCGCGAAGGTGAAGCCGATCGTCGCGCGCTACGAGAATACCGGCGTGCGGATCGAGGACGACTACATCATCACCGAGACCGGTCTCGAGCGAATCAGCTCGGCACCACGCGAGATCGCCGAGATCGAGGCGCTGATGAAGCGTCGCACCCGAACGGTTCCGTAGCGAAGGCGCCGATCAGCGGCCTCGTTGCGGCCGTCGCTGCGCTGCCGCTTTCTCGACGAGGCGCCGCAATTCCTTGATCGGCTCCGGATTGTCGTCGACCTGAAGTCGCAGCACAGTGTCGTTGTGCAGCCAGACGCCGCCGTCCTTTTTCACGATCAGCATCGCGGCGGACTGCATGCCGCGCGTGTCGCCGCCGGCGAGTTGACCACCCTCGAGCGCGGCCAGCAAACGGAAGGACAAGTGTCCGGGAGTGCGCTCGAAGAACGTGACCATGCTGTCGACCACACCCGCACCGGCGAGAATGTTTCCCTGTGCCGTGCAATGCGCGTTCGGCGCGTTGCACGACTTGTTGCCGGCCCACGCGGTCGCTTTCGGCCCTGTGTAGGCGAAGACGTTTCCCTTCGCGTCGATCACCGCGAATTGTCGTCCATCCTTCGACCAATCTTGCGGCCGTGGGTCCGGATCGCGTTCCCAGATCGTCTTGACCACGCGCTCCGCGTCCATCCCTTTGCGAAGGAGCTCGAGGGCCTGCGGTCCGTAACTCACATCGACGACTGCCTGTGTCGCGGCGGCCCCAATGCCAGCCTCGGCCCACAGTACGCCGTTCCCAACAGAGAACACGCGTGACTGCACCGCGCCGCCGATCTCACCCGTCTCGGGATCGTAGGCGAGTATTGAAAATGTGCCGGTCGGCCACGGCCGATCGATGGTGTCCGCGCGCGCCGCCGCTCGGCGTTGCGCCATCGCCGGTGTGGCGGCAAGAGGGACGACTAGTGCTAGGCATGTGAAACGCATCGGGTCTCCCCGAGATTAATGTGTGCGAGCAAACCGACGATTCATCTCCCCAAACCCGCGACACTCATCGTTCTATGCTTTTCATGATCGTTGAACACTTCCGGAATGGCGACCCCGTTCCGGTCTACACGCGGTTTCGTGATCGCGGTCGCCTTGCTCCGTCGGGGCTCGAGTACGTCGCGAGTTGGGTGACGGCCGATCACGCCCAGTGCTACCAAGTGATGCAAACAGACGATCGCACATTGCTCGACGCATGGATCGCCGAGTGGCGCGACCTCGTCGACTTCGAGGTGATTCCGGTGGTCACGTCGGCCGACGCAGCGGCCGCCATCCTGCCTCGAGCATAGCGACAGCCACTTCAGCGTCGATAGTTGACGTCGAGCGCGTCGAGTCGCGCGAGGTGAACCGGTAATCGTGCGCTGAAATCGGCGAAGTCGCGCCGAGCGCGTGACGTCCACAAGACTTCCGACAGCGCGCTCATTCGCGGGAACGCCATGTACTCGACGTTCTTGGGCCCTTCGATGTACTCGGTCCACACCTGTCCTTGAGCCCCGAGAATGTGCGACGCGAACCGCGGCTCGAGCTCCGCGGGCACGGGCTCGTACGAATACACCGTGTCGATCGGCAGGAAACCGCCGATGGCGAGCGGCTCGGAATCTTTGTTGGCCGTTTGATAATGGTCGAAGTAGGTGTGACTGCCGGGAGTCATCACGACGTCGTGACCGGCCCGCGACGCCGCGATGCCGCCGGCAATCCCGCGCCACGACATCACCACGGCGTTCGGCGCGAGTCCGCCCTCGAGAATCTCGTCCCACCCGACGAGTCGGCGTCCGTGCGTCGTGAGGAAGGAATCCATCTGCTTGATGAACCAGCTTTGAAGCTCATCCTCGTCCTTGAGGCCGAATTCTTTGATGCGCGCTTGCGCGCGCGGGCTCGCCTTCCATTGTGGCTTGATCGCCTCGTCGCCGCCGACGTGGATAAACGGACTCGGGAAGAGTGCCATCACCTCGGTGAGCACATCCTTCATGAAGGCGATGGTCGTGTCGGACGGATTGAGGATGTAGGGATTCACACCCCACGTGGTCCACGGTTTGACGGTGTCGCCCAGATTCCCGAGGCTTGGATACGCGGCGATCGCCGCCTGCGAGTGACCGGGCATCTCGATCTCTGGGACGACGGTGACGAAGCGCTCGGTGGCGTACGCGACGACCTCGCGAACGTCGTCCTGCGTGTAAAAGCCGCCGTGTCGCTTGTTGTCAAAAACGTTCGCGGCGGAATCGCGCTGCGGCCGGCCGATGATTGTTCGGTCGCGCCAAGCACCGACGTCGGTCAGTCGAGGATACTTTTTGATCTCGATGCGCCAGCCCTGGTCGTCGGTGAGATGCCAGTGGAACGTGTTCATTTTGTGAAGCGCGAGGAGATCGATGTACTTCTTCACGAACTCCTTCGGCATGAAATGGCGCGAGACGTCCAAATGCGCGCCGCGCCACTGGAACCGCGGACGATCCTCGATCGTGACGGCAGGAATCGTCCACTCGGTACCGGCGACGGCCGCCGAGCGGAAGATTGCCGGCGGGAGCAGCTGACGGATCGTTTGCGTGGCGTAAAAGGAGCCGGCGGGATTCGAGGCCGTGATGGTCACGACGTCCGATCTCACGTCGAGGCGATAGCCTTCGGCACCGAAGGTTGTGTCGCCCGCGGAGGCTCGGCGGAACACGATGCGCTTGCCCGATCCAGACGTGCCGATGCGAACGGGGAGATCCAATCCCGTGGCGACGCCGAGGCCGCGCGCGAATCGCCTGGCGACAGCGGAGTCCGCCTTGTCGGTCCAGATTGTGGTGCGAGGGGTGAGGGCAAACGAGCCTCGGCCGCGCGTCACGGATTGCGGTCGTGGAATCACGGCGACGCCGTCGGCGGTCTGCGCGGTCACAATCGCGTGCGTCGGAAGCATCATGAGCGCGGCGGCGACGACTTGATAGAGGGATCGCATGAGCCGGGCAACCGGGTGGGGTGACTAGGGACGGCGAGAACATACCGCCGCCTGAGCGAATTGCCCAGGCGCGCGAGTGGTACCATGTTCCGACTATGCGACTACTCATCATCCGCCATGGGATCGCCGAAGACAAAGAGGTCTGGGCGCGCACGGGACACAGCGACGACGAGCGTCCGCTCACCGACGAAGGTCGTCGGAAGATGGCGCTGAACGCGAAGGGGATTCAACGCGCGATCGATTCGGTCGATCTCCTCGCCACGAGCCCTCTCGTGCGCGCGCGGCAGACGGCGCAACTCGTCGCCGATGCGTTCAAGGCCACGCGCATCGAGACAACGAAGACACTCGTCCCGGACGCGCCGGTGCGTGAATTCGTCGAGTGGCTCGAGCGGCATGGCGACATGAACGTCGTTGCCGCCGTCGGGCACGAGCCGCACCTGGGGATCCTGGCAACCTGGTTGATGACAGACATCGAAGACTCCCGCGTCGACCTGAAAAAGGGTGCCGCCTGCCTACTCGAGTTCGACGGCAAGCCCGAGTCGGGTAGTGGGCGACTGTGCTGGTCGATCGCCCCGTCGCAACTGAGAGGTCTCGCCGGGCATTGAGTCGCCGGCCAGGATCGCACCTGGCCTCCTCTTGACAACCAACCGGAGCGAGTGCATCGTACGGCATTCCACTTGGCAACCAACTGGAGCGAGCCGGAGAGCAACGTGGCCGATGAATCAACCGATGTCATCCAGGGCACACTGGACATGCTCATCCTCAAGAGCTTGAGCCTCGAGCCGATGCATGGCTTTGGAATCGGGCGCCGGATCGAGCAAATCAGTAAAGGCGTGTTCAAGGTGAATCCCGGATCGTTGATGCTCGCGTTCAAGCGGATGGAGCGTGCGGGGCTCATCGGCTCCGATTGGCGTACGACGGAGAACAACCGACGCGGCAAGTTCTATCGCCTCACCGAGAAAGGGCGCAAGCAACTGAAAGCCGAAACGCACGACTGGGCGCGGCGCGCCGCCGCGATTGCGAGGCTACTCGAGACATAAGCGTCTCTCACACGGGAGGGACGCGTGTCCCTGCTGCGCACCATCACGAGCGGGCTTCGCACGCTCGTTCGGAAAGAAGATGTTGAGCGCGATCTCGACGACGAGGTACGACAGTACCTCGAGCTGGCCGCGCAAGAGCGCATGCGCGCAGGTATGTCACGCGAGGCGGCCGAACGGGCGGCTCGCGTCGAGCTGGGTGGCGTGGAGGCGACGAAGGAGCGCGTACGCTCGACCGGGTGGGACGCCAGCGTCGAGACCGTGTTGCGGGACATCCGCTATGCAGCGAGAAGCCTGGGTCGAAATCCGGGCTTTACGACAGTCGTCCTCGTGACGCTCACGCTCGGTATCGGTGTGAACACTGCAATGTTCAGCGTCGTGGACGCGGTAATGCTACGACCGCTTCCGTACCGCGACGCGGGACGACTCGCGCTCGTCTGGACGGATGACACGCGGCGCGGGCTTCATCGCGAGGGAACCGCGTTCAGCACCGTTGTTGATTGGCGCCGCGAGAATCGAACGTTCGCGGATATCGCCTTCTTCAACACCGGCAGAACAACTCTCAGCGGAAACGGCACGCGCGAGCGGTCCCGTAACGCGCTCGTGTCGGCGAATCTCTTTTCGGTCCTCGGCGTGGCTCCGTTCCGCGGACGAGCGATTTCCGAGAGTGATGAAGCAAACGCCGACCGCGTCGCGGTGATCAGTTTTTCACTCTGGCAGCGGCGATTCGGGGGCGATCCCAACGCGATCGGGCGAACGATCGACCTCGAAGAGGACGGGAGCAAGGAAGGCGGAGCGGCCGTGACTGTCATCGGCGTCATGCCGCCCGACTTCTTTTTCCCGGACAAGCAGACCGAGCTCTGGACTCCCGCAACGACGTATTGGCGTTTTCAGCGAGAGAGTATCGAACGCTTTTCTCCATGGTCGCGACGGTGGACCGCAATCGGACGAATGAAGGCCAACGTTTCATCGCGCGATGCGACCGTTGACCTCGCGCGCATCGGCGAGCGGCTCTCGACGGTTTATCGGACCGACGTTCCGGATTTTCCGGGTTTTGCGGCAAACGTTGTCCCAATGCTCGACTACGTCGCCGGAAAGAACATTCAAAACGCCCTGTGGATTTTGTTGGGCGCCGTGGCGCTCGTCCTCCTCGTTGCGTGCGCGAACGTCGCCAACCTTCTGCTGGCGCGCGGAGCGGCGCGACAGCAGGAGTTCGCGATCAGGCGCGCACTGGGCGCGCCGGGCAGCCGACTCGTGCGTCAACTCCTCGTGGAGAGCATGTTGCTCGCGAGCGGCGGTGGAATGGCTGGAGTCCTTTTGGCGATCGTCGGCACGCGCGCGTTGGCGATCATTGCCGTCGATCGCATTCCGCGGATCGAGGGAATCGCCGTCGATACGCGCGTGCTTGCCTTCGCGGCCATCGCATCGCTCATGGCCGGAATGGCGTTTGGGATTGCTCCGGCATTTCGTTTGTCTCGTACCGACGCGAGCGAGGCGTTGAAGGGAGGCCGCCAAGCCGGCGCGAGTCTTCACGCACGACGGGCGCGCGGTCTGCTCATCGTGGCCGAGTGCGCGCTGGCAATCGTGCTTCTCGCCGGCGCGGGACTGTTGCTCAGGAGCCTCGAACGCCTGCGAGCGACGGAACCGGGATTCGATCCCAACCACGTGCTCATGGTGCGACTGGAGTTTCCCTCCGAAGCACCGCCGACCGCCGAGGAACGGACTCAAACGTCGCTGATCGCACCGGCGCGGGCACGCGCGCGGGAACAGATGCTACGCGATCTCACCGCTCGTCTGGCATCGATTCCCGGCGTCGAGACCGTTGGCTTCGTCGACGACATGTTCGTCACGGGCCAAGCGAACAAATCGATCACCATCCCGGGGCGTGCGGCCGATTCCATCGGAGCGGGCGAACTCAATGACGGCGCCGTGAGCCCGGGCTTCTTCGCGGCGATGCGCGTTCCACTGCGACGCGGACGATTCCTGACGAACGATGACGCAATCACGAAGATCCGCGCGCTGTGGTCTCCAGTCATCACGGACATGTCGTTGCCGGAAAAAGAACAGCGCGCCACGCCCGAGCCCGTCGTCGTGAGCGAGGCATTCGCGCGCCGCTTTTTTGCCACTGAAGATCCCATTGGAAAGCGTTTCTGTATCGACCCGACGAACAAGACCTATTGGTACGTGATCGTCGGAGTGGTTGGAGACATGCGTCGCCAAGGGTTGGAGAAACAAGCCGTTCCGGAGTACTTTGGCCCGTACATTCCGAGCCCGAACGGGAGGGTCGACCTCGTCGTGCGCACGGCCCGCGCCCCTCTCGGCGCCGCGGTGGACGTGCGGCGTGTAATTGCTTCGACGATTCCGAGAGTGCTTATCGGCCGCGTGGCCACGGCCGAACAACAACTCGGCGACTTTAGCGCGGCGCGAGACTTTCAAACCTGGCTGCTCTCGCTCTTCGCGATGTTGGCGCTCGGACTTGCCGCCGTGGGTATTTACGGCGTCGTTCACTTTGCCGTCGCCGAGCGAACGCGCGAAATCGGCGTCCGTCTCGCGCTCGGGGCGACTCCCGCGGATGTGCGACGGCTCATCGTCACGCGGGGGATGACCATGCCGATAATCGGGATCGCCGCCGGTTTGATCGTCTCGTTCTGGGTGACTCGGTTGATGTCGGGGCTGCTATTCGACGTTCGAGCCGCAGACCCCGCGACCTTTGGGGCTGTAGCCGTGCTGCTCGCTGGCGTCGCGTGCTTCGCCTGTTACGTGCCGGCGAGGCGGGCGTCTCGCGTCGACGTCGTCGACTCGCTTCGACAGGAGTAGCCTCCGAAACCGTCGCATTATTCTGCAAGCCGGGTCGGTTGCATGGGGTCGCCCCACGAACCATACTAACCCTGACTTCTCAAAGGTTAGCGATATGGATCAGGACCGCCGGGGCTTTCTTGCGACGCTTGGAGTTGCGACGATTGGGCTCGCGACGGGCCGATCGTCGCTCGCCGAGTTTCCGGTGCATGCGCCCAGCGGCGCGAAACTTTCGCGGATCGGGATTCAACTCTACACGCTTCGAGATCAGGCGGGCCACGATCTGGCCGGAACGCTGGCACAGATCGCCAAGATCGGCTACAAGGAAGTTGAATTAGCCGGCTTCTATGGCCATTCCGCGACCGAGTTTCGCGATTTGCTCAACAAGAACGGCTTGACGGCGCCGTCGGCGCACATCTCGCTCACGGCCATCCAGACCGCCTCGGAGAAAACATTCGCCGATGCCAAGGCGATGGGCAACGAGTGGATCGTCGTTCCCTCGCCGCCGCCCGGGAAATACGACACAATCGACGCCTGGAAGCATCTCGGCGAACAATTCAACGCTGCGGCGACGCAGGCGAAGGCGGCGGGCTTTCGCTTCGCCTTTCACAACCACAACGACGTGTTCAAGAAAGTCGATGATGCATTGCCAATCGACATTCTAATGAAGGAGACGGATCCAGCGCTCGTGTCGTACGAGATGGATGTGTATTGGGTGGTCAACGGCGGCGGCGATCCGGTCGATCTGCTCACGCGATACCCGGAGCGGTTCAAGCTGCTTCACCTCAAGGACAGCATGGGTCCGCCGGACCACAAGATGGTCGACGTGGGCGCCGGCACGATCGACTTCAAGGCCGTCCTCGCTCGAGCGAAGTCGGCCGAGCATTACTTCGTGGAGCACGACCAACCGCCGAACGGCGTTGCCGACGCGGCGGCGAGTTATTCGTATCTGTCGAAGTTGGAATACTGACTGAGCCCATGTCATCCTGAGGAGCGGAGCGACGAAGGATCGGTGTCTCGGGAAGAAAGCAGATCCTTCGCTTCGCTCAGGATGACCGTGGGCTTCGCTCAGGATGACAAGGCAACCACCAACTAGTAACCAAATGCAACGCCCCACATACGACGTCGCGATCATCGGTTCAGGAGCTGGCGGTGGCATGGCCGCGTACGCGCTCACGAAGGCCGGCGCGCGGGTCGTGATGCTCGAAGCCGGCCCAAAGTGGTTCGCGTCGCGCGATTCGAAAATGCTCACGCCAGCGTACGCGACGCCGCATCGTGGCGCGTCGATCCACGGGCGTCCGTTCGGCGAGTTCGACGCGTGCGATGGCGGCTGGGAAATCGACGGCGAGCCGTACACCAAGGCACCAGGCACCCAGTTCAGTTGGTGGCGCGCGCGGATGCTCGGCGGCCGCACGAACCACTGGGGTCGCATCTCGCTGCGCTTTGGACCTGACGACTTTCGCGGCAAAAGCATCGATGGGTTGGGCGACGACTGGCCGATCGGCTATGACGATGTGAAGCCGTACTACGACAACATCGATCGATTCATCGGTCTGTACGGCAGCAACGAAGGGCTGCGCAATCATCCTGACGGCATCTTCATGCCGCCGCCCAAGCCGCGCTGTCACGAGCTGCTGGTCAAGAAGGCGGCGGATAAGCTCAACGTCACCTGCATTCCGGCGCGGCTCTCGATCATCACGAAGCCGCTCAATGGTCGACAAGCGTGCCACTATTGCGGCCAGTGCAATCGCGGGTGTTCGGTGAAGGCCAACTTCTCGAGCCCCGACGTGCTCATCGCGCCCGCGCTGGAAATGGGGAAGCTCACGCTCATCACGAACGCGATGGCCCGCGAGGTGACCGTCGGACCCGACGGTCTGGCCACGGGCGTCGCGTACATCGACAAGAGCACCGGGGCCGACGAGCATGTTCGCGCGCGCGTCGTCGTCATGGCGGCGAGCGCGTGCGAGACGGCGCGCCTGTTACTGAACTCTAAATCGACGCAATTCCCCAACGGGCTGGCCAACTCGAGCGGCACGGTCGGCAAGTATTTGACCGACACGACGGGCACGGGCGTCTCGGGGTTCATTCCGGCCATGGTCGACCACATTCCGCACAATCACGACGGCGTCGGCGGAATGCACGTCTACATGCCGTGGTGGCTCGACAACAAGAAGCTCGATTTTCCGCGCGGCTACCATATAGAAGTGTACGGCGGCCCGGGCGAGCCGTCGGCGGGGTTCGGCGGCGGGATCCAGCGCTACAACGGCGGCGGCTACGGAAAGGAGCTCAAGGCCGACTATCGAAAATACTATGGCGCGACGATCGGCTTTGATGGGCGCGGCGAGATGATCCCGAACGCGGACTCGTACTGCGAGCTCGATCCAACCACCGTCGACAAGTTTGGCATCCCGGTGCTTCGCTTTCACTGGAAATTTGCCGACTACGAATACAATCAGGCGAAGCATATGCAGGAGACGTTTCGCGCACTACTCACCGAGATGGGCGCGACGATCTTCTCGCAGATGCCGACGCGCGAACAGAACTACAACCTCGCGGCCGGCGGTACGATCATCCACGAGTTGGGTGGCGCACGGATGGGCAGCGATCCCAAGACGTCGGTCGTCAACGCCAACTGTCAGGCGCACGACGTGAAGAATCTGTTCGTCGCCGACGGGAGCCCCTTCGTATCGCAAGCGGACAAGAATCCAACGTGGACGATTCTCGCGTTGTCGTGGCGCACGAGCGACTACATCACACAGCAACGGAAGGCGGGCGCGATATGAGCGAGGCCGACGACAAGGACCTCCAAGAGCAACCAGTCTCGCCGATCATGACACGGCGCCGAGCGCTTCAGGTGCTCGGCGCCGTGCCGGTCGCCGCAGCGATCGGACAGCAGCCGACGACTCCGCAACAACCGCTCACGCCTGCCGTCACGTCGCAGGTTCCGAGCAAGCCGGGTCAAACTCCGGGCGCCGCGACCGGTCCGCGGTTCTTCAATCGCCACGAGTGGAAAACCGTTGCGTTGCTCGCCGACTACATCATTCCGCGCGACGAGCATTCGGGAAGCGCCACCGACGCGAAGGTCCCCGAATACATGGACTATCTGCTCTCCGAGAAAGACGCCAACGTCAACACGCAGATCGCGGTTCACGGCGGACTCGCCTGGCTCGATACCGAGTCGCGTAGACGTTTTGGAAAAGCGTTCATCGACGCCGCGGACGCGCAACGTCGCCAGATCCTCGACGACATCGCGTACCCGGCAAAAGCAAAACCGGAGATGAGCTATGGCGTCGCGTTCTTCAATCGCTTCCGCGACCTGACCGCGTCGGGCTTCTTCTCGAGCGCGATCGGCTGGAAGGATGTGCAGTACCAGGGCAACGTGTTCAATCCGGGGTACGACGGTTGTCCGCCCGCCGCGCTACAAAAACTCGGCGTGAGCTACGATCTGATGCAGACACGAGTGAGCCCACAGGAGAAATGAACGGCAACGGCAAACCTCAGACCGGGCGGCGGCTCGGTATCGGCTTCGTCGGAAGCGGCTTCAACGCCCGCTTTCACATGCAGGGCTTGCGCGGCGTGCGCGATGTCGACGTACTTGGCGTATGGAGCCCGAACAAGAAAAATGCCGCGTCGGCGGCGCAGCTCGCGCGACAGCTAGACATTGGCGAGGCGAAGGCGTATGCGACGATCGGGGCGATGGTCGCCGATCCGGCGATCGACGCGATCTGGTTGACGGGACCGAACCACGCGCGGATCGAGAACGTCGAGGAGATCGTCGACACGATCGAGCGCGGCCAGGGAACGCTCAAGGGAATCGCCTGCGAGAAGCCATTGGCGCGCAACGTCGCCGAGGCGAAACGGGTACTGGATCTCATCGAGCGCATCGGCATCAAGCACGGGTATCTCGAGAACCAAGTCTTCGCGCCGCAAGTCGAGCTGGGCCGCGAGCTCTTGTGGGCGCGCGGCGCGGCGACGACGGGACGTCCGTATCTCGCCCGCGCCGCCGAGGAGCATAGCGGGCCGCACATGCCGTGGTTCTGGCGCGGCGATCTCCAAGGCGGCGGTGTGCTCAATGACATGATGTGCCACTCCGCACTGGTCGTTCGCCATTTGCTCACGAAGCCGGGAGCGCCGCTGGCGACAGTGCGGCCGGTGCGCGTGACGGCGCACATCGCGAGTCTCAAGTGGACGCGCCCGGAGTACAGCAAACAGCTCTCGAAGGCGATGGGCAGCGAAGTCGATTACAGCAAGCGTCCGTCGGAGGATTTCGCCAGCACGACGATCGAGTTCGAGACGGACGACGGCAACACCGTTATCGGCGAAGCGTCGACGTCGTGGAGTTTCGTCGGAGCCGGACTCCGATTATCCGCCGAGCTGCTCGGGCCGGAATACTCGATGTCGTGGAACACGCTCGACAGTGGGCTCAAGCTGTTCTTCTCCCGCGCAGTGCGTGGCAAGGTCGGCGAAGACCTGGTCGAGAAGCAGAACGCCGAGGTAGGGTTGATGCCCGTGGTCGCCAACGAGGCGGCAGCGTACGGGTACGAAAGTGAAGATCGCCACTTCGTGAGAGTATTCCTAGGCAAGGAAGAGCCGAAGCTCACGCTCCACGACGGACTCGAAGTTGTGAAGATGCTCATGACCGCGTATCAGAGCGCGGAACAGGGCAAGACGCTGTCGTTCCCGCCGAAAGGGCTGGACAAGTTCGTTCCGGCGGTGGCGCAGGGAACGTGGAAGCCGGCGACGGCGGCACGGTGAACGCAATTCGGTCATCGTGAGGAGCGCAGCGACGAACGATCTGCTACTCACGCGTGACAGAAACGGCAGATCCTTCGCTTTGCTAAGGATGACACGGAGCCTTGCTCAGGATGACACGGAGCTTTCCTCAGGATGACACGGAGCCTTGCTCAGGATGACAAGGAATTTTCTCGGAGAGAATCGCATGTCTGACAAGAAAGAGATCACGCGCCGAGATTTCGTCGCCGACGCCGGCAAACTCGCGCTCGGCGCGATCGTTGCGCCGCACGTGCCGATGATTGTGCCACGCCATGTGCTCGGCGGTGTGGGATACCAGGCACCGAGTGACACGGTCCACTTTGCCGTCGTCGGATTTGGCGGGCAGGGCTCGGTGAACGCGACCGAGCTCGCCATCTCGGAAACCCTCGTCGCGGTGTGCGACGTCGATCAAGGGTTCGCTGAGAAGGGCGCGAAGGACAAGCTGCGTCCCGATCGGAACGAGCAAGTGCGGCCGCAAGCCATTCGCCTCAACGACCAGTTCGGGAAAGCGGCCAAGTACGCCGACTTCCGCGAGATGCTGCAGAAAGAAAAGGGAATCGATGGCGTCGTTGTCGCGACACCCGATCATCTGCACGCCGTCGTTGCGAAGGCCGCGATGGATTTGGGCAAGCATGTCTACGTGCAAAAGCCGCTCACATGGTCAGTGCACGAGGCGCGCGTGCTGCGTCAGGCGGCGCTCAACAACAAGAAGCTCGTCACCCAGATGGGCAATCAGGGCCACTCGAGCGACGGCGCTCGGTTGATCAACGAATGGATCGCCGCCGGCGTGATCGGTCCGGTGCACGAGGTGCACGTCTGGACGAATCGTCCCGCGGGATACTGGCCGCAGTTCGTGCCGCGACCCGGGGCGACCGTCGTGCTACCGGCGCCGGGCGCGCTCAATGGTTTTGGGCAGACCTGGGGACAGAACGTCGTGAACGGAACTCTCGCGCGGGCGATGGGTGATGTGCCGATTCCGCCCGGGTTGCACTGGGATCTCTATCTCGGTCCAGTCGCCGAGGACATTCCCTATCATCCGATCTACCATCCGTTCAACTGGCGCGGGTGGATCGACTTCGGGATGGGCGCGCTGGGCGACATGGGCGCGCACCTGATCGATCATCCATTCTGGGCGCTCGGCCTCACGTATCCGACGAGCATCGAGGCGACGTCGTCGCCATTCGGAACGATGACGGTGCCAGGCGATCCGAGCGCGCCCGAGGGGTCGCCGGCGCGTCGCAATCGGAGCCGGCCCGTCTCGTATCCGCTCGCGTCGACCGTGCACTATCAGTTCGCCGCGCGTGGCACTCAACCGCCGGTCAAGCTGACGTGGTTCGACGGCGGACTCTTTCCGCCGCGCCCCGATGTGTTGCCCGACACGGGCCCCGATGCCGTGCTCAAGTCGGAAGGTGGCGTGATCTTCATCGGCGAGAAGGGAATTCTCATCAACGACACGTACGGCAGCAATCCGCGCGTCTATCCCGAATCGCTTCAGCAAGCGGCGATGCAAGTTCCGAAGACGATGCCGCGCATCACATGGAGTCACGAGCTGAACTGGGCCAAGGCGATCAAAGGCGAAGCGACGTCGAGCTCGCCGCTCGAGTACGCCGCGCAGTTGACGGAAACGATGCTACTCGGCGTGGTCGCGCTGCGTGCGGGGCAGGGAAAGAAGGTGCTCTACGACGGTGAGAAGATGCAGATCACGAACGTTCCCGAAGCGAACCAGTATCTCACGCGCGACTTCCGCGCAGGATGGGCGATTTGACGATGCGAGTCTCGCACGCGGTCGTCGCGATGTCGCTCATCACCGCCGGTTGCGTGAGCAGCAGCAGCTCGACGTCCTCGGTCATCGGCGTCGGTGCCTCGACGATGCCGAACGCCGGCGCGCAAGCAGGGTGGCGCACGCTGTTCGACGGAACGTCGATGAGTGCGTGGCGCGGCTACACGTCGGAGGACGTGCCGGCCGGTTGGCGCGTCGTCGACGGAGTGATCCTCAAGGAGAAGGGCGCCGAGGACATCATGACGCGCGACCAGTTCGCGAGCTTCGAGCTCGATCTCGACTGGAAGCTCGCCAAGGGCGGCAACGCCGGCATCTTCTATCGCGGCACGCAGGAGTACGATCACATCTATTGGAGCGCGCCCGAGTACCAACTGCTCGATGACGCGAACGCGCCGGACGGGCAAAATCGCTTGACGTCAGCCGCGGCGGCGTACGGGTTGTATGCACCGCCAGCTGGTGTCGTCAAGCCGTTCGACGAATGGAACACGACGCGCCTCATCGTGAACGGCGCACATGTCGAACATTGGCTCAATGGCCAGAAGGTCGTGGAGTACGAGCTGTGGAGTCCCGACTGGAAGGCCAAGGTCGCGGCGAGCAAGTTCGCGGCGTATCCGAACTATGGGTTGGCGAAGAAGGGCTACATCGGCATTCAGGGTGATCACAACGGAGCGCTGTCCCTTCGCAACATTCGTATTCGGGAGCTGCCATGATCGGCGTGCGCACGAAGCTGTCAGCGATGATGTTCCTGCAGTATTTCGTGTGGGGCGTGTGGTTCGTGACGATGGGAACCTACCTGGGTCAGACGTTGCACTTCACCGATCAGGAGATCGGCGCGGCGTACGGGGCAATGGCGATCGCGGCGATCGTGTCGCCGTTCTTCATGGGCATCGTCGCCGATCGCTTCTTCTCGAGCGAGAAGCTGCTTGCGCTGCTGCACATTGTCGGCGGCATCGTGATGTGGTTCGTGTCGTCGCAGAGCAACTGGGCGGCGTTTTATCCGCTCTTGCTGCTCTACGCGCTTTGTTACATGCCGACGCTCTCGCTGACCAACTCGATCTCGTTCCACAACGTCGAGGACCCGGCGCGCGATTTCCCCATCATCCGCGTGCTCGGCACGATCGGCTGGATCGTTGCCGGTATCATCGTTGGCAAGGTGCTGCACGCCGACGCGCTCGCGTTGCCGATGCGGCTCGCCTCCGGTGCGTCGATCGTGCTCGGACTGTTCTCACTCGCGTTGCCGCATACGCCGCCTAAGGCGGCTGGCCAACCGTTCAGCGCGCGCGACGCCATCGGCCTGGATGCGCTCAGTCTGCTCAAGAACAAGGATTTCCTCATCTTCGTTCTCGGATCGTTCCTGCTCTGCATTCCGCTCCAGTTCTACTACACGTTCACGAATCTTTTCCTGAATGAGATCAAGGCACCCGAGCCGGCGTTCATCCAGACGTTCGGCCAGATGTCCGAGATCTTCTTCATGCTGTTGCTGCCGTTCTTCCTGCGGCGCTTCGGCATCAAGATCATCATGCTCGTGGGCATGCTCGCCTGGGCGTTGCGCTACTACGCGTTTGGCAACGGCAACATTGGCTCGGGCATGTGGCTCTTGTACGCTGGTATTCTGCTCCACGGCGTCTGCTACGATTTCTTCTTCGTGAGTGGGCAGATCTACACCGATCAGCGCGCGGGCGAGAAGATCCGCGCCGCGGCGCAAGGCTTCATCAACTTCGTCACGAACGGCGTTGGGTATCTCGTCGGCGCGGCGGTGTCGGGTCGCGTCGTCAATCAGTACGCGACGCCGAATCCGTCGTGTACCGCCGCGGCCGCGGCGGCGCATGAGTGCGCGCAAGTGGTGCACGATTGGCACGCGATCTGGATCGTGCCGGCGACGGGCGCGCTGGGCGTATTCATTCTGTTCGCGCTGCTGTTTAGACCCGCGAAACAGCGGCCGGAGCAGCCGGTCGTTCAGCCGACGGCCGCAAGCCTGCCAGCCTAGCGCGGCCGTGTAACGCGAGCTAATTCATAACGATGCACCGCGTTGCAACTTCGACGGACGCGGACTCGTTATATGTAGCTGTAGTTGCCTGATCTCTAAACCTCTCACCTCCGATGGATCTCTACATCTCGAGCCTCTTGCTTGGTGCCGCCGGCCTCGGCGCGATGGCACTTGGCGGTCTCGGGCATCGGGGACACGCCGGAAGCGCCGCGCGCGGTCACGGTCACGCAACCGGTCACGGACACGGACATGCGGCGGGCCATGTGCACGGCGTCCAGCACTCCCCGCATGCGCACGCCGTGGGGAATACGTCGAGCGGGCGCGCCGCGGTGAGCACCACGCTGTGGACGATCACTTCGCCGCGATTCCTGTTCAGCCTGGTGCTCGGCTTCGGCTTTGCCGGCTTGCTGCTTCGACCGGTGCTCGGCGGACCGTTGCTGCTCGCGGGAGCTGTCGCGGGCGGCGTGTTGTTCGAGCGAATACTCGTGGCGCCGCTTTGGAATTTCGCGATGCGGTTCGCGTCGGCGCCGGCGGTCACGCTCGAGAGTGCCGTCTCCGATGAAGCGACGGCGGTAACCACGTTCGACGCGAACGGACAAGGCATCGTCTCGCTCGAGGTCGACGGGCAGATCGTTCAAATTCTCGCCACGCTGCGACCGGACGATCGCGCGCTTGGGGCGGCTCGGGTTCGCGCGGGACAACGCGTCCGGATCGACGAAGTCGACGCCGAGCGAAACCGTTGCTCGGTCTCTCTCATCTAACTGTTGCTGTCGTTGGACCCCCTTCTCCCTTCAGGAGTATTGTATGTCGAGCATGTTTTCGGGCGGCGTGTTGATCGCGATCGTAGTCGGATTCGTCATCCTCGTCGTGCCGATGATCGTCGCCAGTTTTCTTCGCAACGTCGAGGCGGGCACGATTCGTCTCGTGAGCTGGTTAGCCGGCGGTACCGTCATCTACCGCGGCCCCGGTAAGTCGAAAGAGATCCCGCTGCTCACGACCGGCACGACGATCTCGAGTAAGGTCATCAACATCGATCTGGACATCACCGATCAAACGGCCGACATCGACGAGAACGGAACGCCGCGCCCCATCAAGGTGCGCGTGCTCGCTAGTGCAATCGTTTCGGTCGGCGAATCGGACGCGCTCATCAAGAC
>Ga0070708_100000056_pt1 | contig 73469 bp, 63 predicted proteins | sample KBSK5503metaG_FD_65469 | JGI IMG/M metagenome (GOLD analysis project Ga0070708, IMG submission 65469) | Corn, switchgrass and miscanthus rhizosphere microbial communities from Kellogg Biological Station, Michigan, USA - KBS K5-50-3 metaG | ecosystem: Host-associated > Plants > Roots >... | reverse complement strand
ACGAACAACGAGTTCGGCTTCGATTATCTGCGCGACAACATGGTCGTATCGCTCGACCAGCGCGTGCAACGCGCGCACGTCTACGCCATCGTCGACGAAGTCGACTCGGTTCTGGTCGATGAAGCCCGAACGCCGCTGATCATTTCGGGGCCGGTGGGCAACGAGAACGACGGGATGTACTTCGAGCACAACAACGCGGTCGCGCGCCTCGTGCGCCGCCAGACGGAGCTCGTGAACACGCTCGTCGGTGACGCGGAGCGCGAGCTGGAGAAGGGCGACACACAAGCCGGCGCGCTGCAGCTGTACAAGGCCCAGCTCGGCCATCCGAAGAATCGTCGTCTGATGAAGATGATGCAGGAGCCGGGCACCAAGCAGCTCGTCCAGAAGATGGAGCTCGAACACATCGCCGACCGTCGGCTACCGGCCAACAAGCAGACGCACCGCGACCTCGAAGAAGACCTGTTGTTCGTGCTCGACGAGAAGGGACACTCGGTGCACCTCACTGATCAGGGTGTCGACTTCATGTCGCCGAACGCGCACGACGAGTTCGTGCTTCCCGATCTGTCGCAAGAAGTCCACCGCATCGACCACGACCACGACCTGACCCCCGAACAGAAGCTCGAGGAGCGCCGCAAGGTCGAGATCGACTACGCGTCGAAGTCCGAGCGGCTGAACATCGTCCATCAGCTGCTGCGCGCGCACGCGCTGTACGAGCGCGACGTGAACTACGTCGTGCAGGACGGCGAAGTGCTCATCGTCGACGAGTTCACGGGTCGCACGATGCCGGGCCGGCGCTGGTCCGAGGGATTGCATCAGGCGGTCGAGGCCAAGGAGGGCGTCCGCGTCAAGGGCGAGACGCAGACGATGGCCACGATCACGATTCAGAACTACTTCCGCATGTACGACAAGCTGGCCGGTATGACCGGTACAGCGGAGACGGAAGAGACCGAATTCTTCCAGATCTATAAACTCGAAGTCGCGGTGATTCCGACCAACCGGCCGATGATCCGCGAAGACCGACAAGATCTCGTCTACAAGACGCGTCGCGAGAAATACAATGCGATCGTCGAGGAGACGCGCCGCCTGCACGATCTCGGCTTCCCGGTCTTGATCGGCACGACGAGCGTCGAGGCGTCGGAGACCCTGGCCAAGCTCTTCAGCCGCGCCGGACTGCAGCACAACGTCCTCAACGCCAAGTATCACCAACGCGAGGCGGAAATCGTCGCCGGCGCGGGGCAGCCCGGCGCCGTGACGATCGCGACGAACATGGCCGGCCGCGGCACCGACATCAAACTCGGACCCGGCGTGACCGATCCGAAACCGTCGAAAGTGAAAGACCCCGACGGCAACGAGATCAACATCATGGAGATCGGCGGCCTGCACATCATCGGCTCCGAGCGCCACGAGTCACGCCGCATTGATCGCCAGCTGCGTGGTCGGTCCGGCCGTCAGGGCGACCCGGGCGCATCGCAGTTCTTCCTGTCGCTCGAAGATGACTTGATGCGTCTCTTCGGGTCCGAGCGCATCGCCAGCCTGATGGACCGGCTTGGCGCGCAGGAAGGCGAGGTGCTCACGCACTCGCTCATCACGCGGTCGATCGAGGGGGCGCAGAAGCGCGTCGAGCTGCAGAACTTCCAGGCCCGCAAGCGGCTGCTCGACTACGACGACGTGATGAACCAGCAGCGCGAAGTCATCTACTCGCTGCGCAGCTTCGCGCTCGAAGGCGGAGAAGAGCTCAAGGGCGAAGCGCTCAAGATGATCGAGAAGGCGATCACCTTCCGCGTGGACACCAATCTCGCCGAGTACGAAGAAGCCGCGCAGTGGGACTTCGATCTGCTGCGTCAGGACCTCTTGATGCATTATTTGCTTCAAGTTCCTGAATATGAGAAGGAAGATCACCGTCCGACCGAGCTGACGTCGGCGCAGCGCGTCGCCGTCGAGGCGGCGAAGAAGGCCTTCTGGGCCAAGCTCGAGACCCTCGACGCGGTTCGAGACGAGGCCGGCCAGCCATACGGCGGCCGCTTGCTGTCACTCGTCATGCTGAACGTGCTGGACGAGAAATGGAAGGATCATCTGTACGATCTCGACCAGCTCCGCAACGCGATTCACTATCGGTCGTGGGGCCAGAAGGACCCGCTCATCGAGTACAAGCAGGAAGCGTACACGATGTTCGTGGACCTGATGAACGACATCTACAGCACGTTCACCGAGCGGTTCCTCAAGGCGCAGCTGATCTTCGAACCGCCGGCTCCGCCGCCTCCGCCGCCGCAAAAGGCGACGAAGAAGTACAATGCGCTCGGCATTCTCGAGGACATTCCGCTGAGCGACGACGCCGCGTCGGGCAACGGGACCGACACGGCGGTCGACATTGGACCAACCGAACCGCTGGCCCCGAAGCCGGTTGCGGCGCGCAAGGATCCGATCGTCGTCGGTGCGGGGCGGACTCGTTCGTTGAGCAACAACCCGGCGCCGCAAAATGTCGATTGGTCGTCGGTCGGGCGAAACGATCCGTGTCCGTGTGGATCGGGAAAGAAGTTCAAGAAGTGCCACGGGGCGAATCTCTAACGGTCGCTTAACGACTACGCGCGTTGTTCCCACGCTGGGACTCGATGTGCCAGGGTGGGAGGTCAACGATCTCAATCCACGCCATGTCGGGCTCAATTGGTGTCCGCGGGGTACAAAACGCGGGGATTTGATGGTGAACTCCGCCGAATAAGGCGCCAGACTGGCTCCATTTCTCTTGGAGCGACCGTCTCATGTCTGGTCAGGAAGCGTCAAAAGCGTTAACTATTCGGGAGTTACCTCGCTCGGAACGTCCGCGTGAGCGATTGGTCGACCTCGGGGCCACGGCGCTGTCCAGTGCTGAGCTGCTCGCGATCTTGCTCGGGTCTGGCGGCGCGGGTCGGTCGGCCGTCCAGATCGGGCAATCGGTGCTCGTGGAAGCGGGCGGGGCGTTGCGATGGATCGCTCGCCAACCTGTCGCGGCGTTGACGGCGGTACCGGGTGTCGGAATGGCTCGTGCGGTCACGATCCACGCGTCGCTCGAGCTCGGGCGCCGCATGGCCGCCGAAGGCCGTCAGGACGGGACGCCGGTCCGGTCGCCACGTGATGTCGTCGAGTACTTCGCTCCACGGATGGAAGATCTCCCAGTCGAAGAGTTTCACGTCGCCGTGTTGGACGCACAGCATCGGTTGGAGCGCGACATCACGGTGACACGCGGCATCCTCAGCTCCTCCCTCGTGCATCCGCGCGAGGTCTTTCGCGAGGCAATCGCCGAGCGGGCAGCGGCGGTGATCCTCGTGCACAACCATCCGAGCGGCGATCCGTCGCCGTCGATGGACGATCGAAAGGTGACCGAGCAGCTCGTCGCCGCTGGACAGCTGCTCGACATTCCGGTCCACGATCACGTGATCATCGGACGCGGGCGGTATACGAGTTTCGCGGAGGCTGGCCTGTTGTGACGGCAACGGCGTTGCATGAAGTGATTCCTGGTTGGCGCGAGGACGAGCTGCCACTGCACGACAAGCTCGACCGCGACCTCCTCGTGCGCGCCTACAAGTTCGGCGAGCTGGCGCATCGCGGGCAGCTGCGGAACTCGGGCGAGCCATACATCACGCATTCCGTCGAGGTCGCGAAGATCCTCGCCGAGCTGCAGCTCGACTCGATCACCGTCGCCGCGGGCCTGCTCCACGACGTCATCGAAGACACCACGCTCACCCTCGCCGACGTCGACGCTGAGTTTGGGAAGCCGGTCGCGGACATCGTCGACGGTCTCACCAAGATCGCCAAGCTGCCGACCGGCGGCTCGACGCAGGAGCGTCAGGTCGAGAGCTATCGCAAGCTGCTGCTCTCGATCGCCAAAGACGCGCGCGTCATCATCGTCAAGCTCGCCGACCGCCTGCACAATATGCGCACGCTCGATTGGCTGCCGCCGGAGAAGCGCAAGCGGATCGCGCAGGAGACGCGCGACCTGTACGCGCCGCTCGCCCACCGGTTCGGTATGGCGAAGCTCCGCTGGGAGCTCGAGGATCTCTCGTTCAAACATCTCGAAACTGAGGAGTATAAAGCGCTGGCGAAGAAAGTCGCGCAGAAGCGCGGCGAGCGCGAAGCGCTGATCAAACAGATGGCCGACCCGCTGATCGCTCGGCTCAGCCAAGCGGCGATTCGCGACGTCGACGTGACCGGCCGGCCGAAGCACCTGTGGTCGATCTACAAGAAGATGAAACAGCGGGAGAAACCATATGAGGAGATTTACGACCTCCTCGCCATTCGCGTGTTGGTGAACAGCGTCCCCGATTGCTATCACGCGCTCGGTATCATCCACGACGGCTGGACGCCCGTCCAGGAGCGCATCAAGGACTACATCGCGCAGCCCAAGTCGAACGGCTATCAGTCGCTGCACACCACGGTCTTCGGTCCCGGACGACAATTGTACGAGGTGCAAATCCGCACGCGTGATATGCACCGCACGGCGGACTATGGCATCGCGGCGCACTGGCGATACAAGGAAGACGTGAAGAGCGACGAGCTCGATCGCCAACTGTCGTGGTTCCGCCAGGTGCTCGAGCTCCAGATGGACGCGAAGACGCCCGACGAGTTCCTGGAGTTCCTGAAGCTCGACTTGTATCAGGACGAGATCTTCGTGTTCACGCCGACGGGCGACGTCATCCAGCTGCCCAAGGGCGCCACACCGATTGATTTCGCCTTCGCCGTGCACACCGAAATCGGCCTGCATTGCGCCGGCGCGCGCGTCAACGGACGCATCGCGCCGCTGTCGCGCGGGCTTCGGAATTCGGAGACGGTCGAGATCATCACGTCGACGACGGCGAAGCCGACGCGCGATTGGCTCGCGCACGTTCGCACGGGCCGCGCGCGCCACAAAATCCGCCAGGTGCTCAAGCGCGAGGCGCAGAGCTCGGCGGAAAAACTCGGACAGGAGATCCTGGAGCGCGAGGTGAAGCGCCGCCGCCTCACGCGCCCCGATGACGACCAGCTCGACGTCGCTGCGCGCGCGCTAAGCCTGACGAGCGCGACGCATCTGCTGGCGTCGATCGGGCAGGGCGACGTCAACGTCACCCTGGCGCTCAAACATCTCTACCCCGGGAACGAAGAGGCCGAACCGGCGAAGCCGAACGTCTTCGAGCGCTTTGTCGATCGCGTGCGTGGCTCGAAGGGCGTTCGCATTCAAGGCGTTGACGGCCTGATGGTCCGCTACGCGCAGTGCTGTCAACCGGTGCCGGGCGATCCGGTGGTCGGCTACGTCACGCGCGGGCGCGGGGTGAGCATTCATCGGGGCGATTGTCCGAACTTGCTCCTGCTCGTTCACGAGCCTGAGCGCCGACTCGAGATCGATTGGCAAGAGGCGCAAGGCGAGCGGTTTGTGGTCCGACTCGCGCTCGAGGGCAACGACCGCCGCGGACTCTACGCCGATGTCGCCGCCGCCGTCAGCTCGACCGGCACCGACATCAAGAGTATGGACTTGCGGAGCACCGACGGACGGACAAACGGGTCGATGCTGGTCGAGGTCGAGAACCTCGCGCATCTCGAGAAGATCATACGCGCCACGCGTCGCGTGAAAGGCATCACCGACGTTGCGCGGCGGGAGAAACTGACAGCGGATTAACCCGACGTCACTGCGTCATGACGTGCCCCTGCTGGTAAATCAGCGCCGCGAGCCACGACCGGTTGCGTGGTGAGACGGGAACGGCGGAGATCCGAACCGCCCGCACCGCGATCGACGCGCCCGGAAGCAGCGAGAACGCGTGCCAGCTCAGCACCGCCGGCGAACCGTTTCCCACGAGGAGCGGGAATCGCGCGGTGGTCACATATGGGTCGAGCGTGACCGGATCCTTCTGCAGCGCACCCGAAGCGCGAACGAGATAGCGCGGCATCGCGCCGATGATCGGCAACGCATGCAGCGCATTGCGTGTCTGGTAGTCCATCTCGATCTGGAGCAACAGATAGGGATCCGCGGAGCCATCCTGGAATTTGGGAAGCTGAACCGCGTCGTCGCCCGCCCTGACTGCGGTTTGCCAAACAACCGGCGGTACGGTTCGCGTTGTGTCGGCGCGCTCCCAGAACAATGACCATGGCGTTCCGCCTATGAGCTCGTAGCTCCTGAGAAGTTGGGCGTAGAAATCCCAGCTCGTGTCTTCGATCCATGACTCGTACTGCGTGTACTGTGGGCTGACGGTCTGGACGAGCGTCGGCTTGATTCGTTCGAAATCGTGCACGTATGCCAGGCGATTCGCGGGTCCGAGTGCATGGATGATGTAATCGAAGCTCGTGGGGTGAAACATTCCGTTGCGTGCTTCGAGGAGGCCAGCGTACGTCGACCACAGTGTGGGCAGCTCGCCGTGCGGTCCACGACGCGAGTCGAGGATGGCCTGGCTGGTGGGAATCGTCGTCGGCCAGATTCCCGAGTACGCGGCGCCTTCTCTTCTGATGATGTGATCCGTGAGCATGTGCGGCATCGTGATGAAGATCGTGGCGAACATCGACGGCACGACGGCGATCATCATCAAGAGCGCTGCGACGAAGGTCAGGACCGTCGAGCGGCCGACGCCGGCGATGGGCCGCCGGCCAAGCGCGGCATCGCGCATCGGGAGCAAATCGCTCAGGTACACGGCACCCACGAGGAGCAGCACTCGGAGCAACGGCTGAATGTAGGCGTTGACGTACGTGCCAAGCAGCGACATGCACGAGATCAACCCGTAGAGCACCACGACGCTCAGAGCGAACTGCCGGCGCGCGTTCGGCGAATCGGCGTCGCGCCACAGCCGGCGCAGCATCAGCACGACCACGATGAACCCGGTCACGACGGTGATCGGGATGCGCGGGAGACCACGGAACATTGCTGGCATCGCGCGCCAGCTCGAGAGAAACAGGTTCGGCGGCGAACCAAAATACCAATACTGATCCAACGGGATGATTCGGAAGTTGTAGGCCACCGCCGCTCTCATGCCGACGGTCCCCCCGATCACAAGCAGGACGGCGAGCAACGTCACCATTGCGCCCAGCGCGACGGCGGCCGCATCGACGAGATACGCGCGTCGGAACCGACTTCTCAGCGCGGCAACCAGAGTCACGATGATCAGTGCCAGCGTGACGGCGAGCCCTTGCTCGGTCCCGAGCGCGAGCGCGGCGCCGAGGGTGAGGGCGGCGATCGCATTGCGCAACCGACGACGAACGGGAAGGCAGAGAGCGACCGCCATGAGCGTCGGCAGCGTCGACCGGATGCCGAGCAGGCTGTTGACCGCGACGAGAAGCGATGTCAGTCGCAGGGCGATCGAGCCCGCCATCACGATGGCCGCCCACGCCAACACTCTCGTCCAATCGGAGATGAAGCATCGAAGAAAGAGGACGGCCGTCAGCGGGTAAAGCACGACCGACACCATTTCGCGTGTCACCTCGGAGGCGATGAACGTTCCGCCGAGTAACCGAAAGGGGATGTAGTGCAGATATGGAATGGCCAGGCCGTGGAAGAACTGAAAATCCACACCGCCGCGTTGGCCGACCCAGATTCGGCGCAACGAGTTGTAGAGTTGAAACGGACCGTCGATCGCGGGGCCCAAGAAATGGAGTGCCGTTTCAAGGCCAACGACGACCATCAGCAGGCACAAGAACGCGAACAGCATTCCCCATCCGATGGTCACTCGACGCGGTTTCTTCACCCGAACAAGCCCCTCAATAAAAGAGTTGTATTCCAACAATACTCGACCCCGCGTTTATCGCGACGATCCGCTCAGTGCCGAAGCCGCTCAACGAGTTCGTCGAACCAAAGCTGATTTCCCGCGTCGAGCGGAACAACCGAGACGTGAAGAGTCCGCGCCGTCAATCTCACGCCCGGGAGCAGAGAGAACGCTTGAAAGTGCAACGTCGGTGACTGGCCCGCCCTCACCACGATGGGAAACCGCGTGTGGGCCGCGTAGGGATTCAGCGACACCGCGAGCCGACTGAGTGCGCCGTCGATCCCGACCAGGTACCGCGGACTCGGGCCGATGATGGGCAGCCACTGCAGGGAGTTTTTCGTCTCGTATTCGATGTCGATGACCAGCAAGCGCGCGGGCACGTCTGAGTCGAGCGGGATGGGTGGCAATCGCAGAGAAGTGGTACCGGGCGCGATGGACAGCATCCCGATCGGGCGCACGAGCAATTGAGGACCGCTACGTCGTTCCCAGAAAATGGACCAGGGAGTCACCCCCGCAACCTGATAGCTGGTCATCAATTCGTCGTATAATTGCCAATCGTTGTTCTCAACCCACGGCTCGTATGGTGTGTATTTGGGACGCACCGTTTGCACGAGCTTCGGCTGCACGGCGCGGAAGGTTTCGAAGTACCTATAGCGGCCAGGCCCGAGCGCGTGGATCACGTAGTCGAACGACGGGTGAAACATCCCGTTTCGCGCTTCGATCCAGCCCGAATACGTCGACCACAGCGTGGGCAACTCGCCGTTGGGTCCGCGATGCGCATCGATCACGGCCTGCGCCGCTGGCAGCGCCTCTGGCCAGATGTCGGTAATGCCGAAACGAGCATCTCCGAGCACATGATCGGTGACGATGTGCGGCAACGCGACAGTGAGCGCGACCGGGATCAAGCGAATCGTCGTCGCCGCCCAGGCAACGAGGACGAATGCACCGGCAGCGAGCGCTCGTGGCACGGCGAGCCAACCGCTATGGGCCCAACGTGCGTCGACGCGGTCAGCGACCGCGGACCATTCGAGCAGCGCGATGATGATGACCGTTCGCCAGCAGGGCTGAGCGTAGGCCGGCGTGAACACACCGAGGAGCGAGACGGTGGACAGCACCCCGTAAACGGCCAGGGTCGCGAGCGCGAACGAGCGTCGCGCAACATCGCGGTCGGGTGCCAGCCAAAAGCGACGCACGAGAACCAGGGCGGCGATCACGCCCAGCAATAACGCGGCACCGATCGCCGGTACCGTACGAAGCATGTGAAGCCCAGCGCCCCACGATGGAATGAACGTGTTCGGCGGTGCGCCGAAGTACCAGTATTGATCCATCGGCACGACACGAAAGTTGTAACGCAAGGCGCCGCGTAGTCCGCTAGGCCCACCGATGCTCACGAGACATAACACGAGCGTGACTATCGCGACCGAGACTGTTGCTCCAGCCTCGGCGACCCGACTCCACTGTGGGCGTCGCGCGACGGCTACCGCGGAGATGATGACATACGCCGCGATTGCCGCCAAACCTTGTTCAGTTCCCAGGAACAGCGCGGCGCCGAACGCGAGGCCACCGGCAAGAACTCGGACCCGACGCGTGCGCGCGAGCACGAGGATGACCGGAACTAAAGTTGGGAGCGCGGATCGTACTCCGAGCATCCCGTTCGCCGCAAAAAGCAGCGCGTACAGCGTGAGAAGGAACGACGCCGCGGTAGCCGCAGCGGCAAGACAGAACGCCTTTGACCAAACGCCAACGAAGCCGCGAAAGAACAGCAAGAAGACGGCGGGCAAGGCGATTGCGGCGATTCCCTGCCGCGCCAACTCCGATCCTCGAAGGCCTCCGCCAAGGAGTCGGTAAAGCCAGTAATGCAGATACGGAACGCCGAGGCCGTGGAAGTATTGAAAGTCGACGCCGGGCCGGAAGCCCGCCTGAATGCGCCGAAGGCTGTTATAGAGCTGAAATGGGCCGTCGATCGCGACCCCGCCGAAATGCATCGCCGACTCGTATCCGACGATGAGCGGCACGAGCCCGACCAACAGAAAGAAGAAAACCCATAGCGCGTACCCAGCCCGCTCACCGCCGATGGGCCGAGTGTCGGTCGGAGGCTCCACTAGTGGGCCGCGATCACGAAGACTTCGCCACCTCGGAAACGGTGCTTTTGCGCCATGGGAAAGGCCACGATTGCGTCTTTCTCCGTGGTGTAGAAGGGCGGGTGAAATGGCGAGTCGAAGAACACCAGGTAGGTCGGATTGCCATCTTGGGAAGCAGCAATTTGGTGGAGCTGAGCCAAGAATTGGGGATTAGGCTTCAGCGAGGTCTGCGAGATCTTTAAAGGCAGATCGGAAACAACGCGATCGGCGAACGCATACGTCATGTACGGCATGTTCGAGTACACATGGGCGTCTCGCGGAATCGTGCGCACCACTCCGAGAAGCTCATCAGCCGAGCGACTGAGTCGCGTGAGGCCGAGGCTCCGCTCAGGCATGTGTCGAATCCACGACGTAAGTCCAACAGCTTGGTTCCCAAGCGACACCGCGAGCGCGACGATCGCGATGACGCGCAGCCCGCGATACGGACGACGTCGGGCATTCGCCTCGCCAGCGTCGCGACTCGGCTCCCCACACAGAAGCGCGCAGCCGGCGCCGATGGTCATCGCGATAACCATCGGGAGGGCGGGCGACAGAAGGCGTTCGTCGAGTGATGCCGCGTGCTCGGCGAGCGTGATCGATGCGAGCAAGAGGAGCCCATATGCCCCGATGAAGATGGCCAGGATTAGCGTCGCACGCCGGGAATCTTGCGCCTCGGGCGATCCCGCCGCGGGCGTTCCTGTTCCGAGTGTGGCGTGTGAGCGGCGCATTGTCTCACGCACCACGTAGGCGATGACTCCTGCGATCACCAGCGCAGCGAGCATCCCGAGGCTGTCGGTCGGATCATAGGGAAAGAACCATCGGCTGAGCGTCCCGAGACCGACCCACAATTCGTCTCGCGAAATGACGTGCACGCTCAGGTCGCGGTCCGTTGCCGTTCCGGCGCGAACGTTGTTGTACCACAGCCAGACAGAAAGCGGCGCGGTCGAAATCGCACCGAACACGGCGGCGCGGCGGAATCGCGCTTTCGGAGCCGGTGGCGATGCAAACAGCAGAGCCAGAACTCCGCCTCCTATGATTCCGACTCCCGCGTACCGAGTGAGGGCGCTCGCCCCAGCCGCAAGTGCCGCGAAAACGAGGAGCGGCGATCGCTGAAGACCGGCCGTTGATTCTCCGTCGCTGCTGCGGATCAACAATCCCGCCGTCGCCATCCCCAGAGCGATGAAGAGCGGCTCGCTCCACAACATCGCCCCGTTGACGGCGAGGTCGTTTGTCACCGCCGTCGCGATCCCCGCGATCACGGCGGCGGTGACTCCGGCGCGACCGTCGCCGCCCGCAACGCGCCGGCCGAGATGAGCGGCGAGAAGCACTGTCGCCGCGGTCGCAACGATGTTCAACACCCAAGCCCCGCGAGCGACGTCGCCGAAGATCCAGCCGAACGCCGCAAGCATCGTGGGATAGAGCGGCGGAAAGTGGGTCATTGGCCGGACTCGACCCGGCGTGTCAAAGACCGAGAGTCCCCGTCCCGCCAACAGATTGCGCCCCGCCGACAGATACTGAATCGAATCGAACGACAGGTCGAGTCCGCGAGGCGTCGCGTAGATAATTGGCGCGACGGCAAGGAGCGCGATGACGAACTGCAACGCGACAAGGCGGCTCCGGCGCCGGGCGAATTCAGTCATCACTCAGGGGAGCGCGCTCACGTCCGCCGTTTCATTCAGGCCTCGAGAAATCACGCCCAGGAGACGAGGTCGCCGCGAGGAAGGTAAAGAACTCCGCTCCCGATCCGCGGCCGAAATAGCACTGCCTGCAAACCCGAACAAACCCCGCAAAAAACGTGTTATAATTACGACCATGCCGCTCGCCGAATTCGACCTCCAAGCGCCGTTCCAGCCCGCAGGCGATCAGCCAAAAGCGATCGCCGAGCTTTCCGCCGGCCTTGCGCGCGACGATCGCTTTCAAACGCTGCTCGGCGTCACCGGCTCGGGGAAAACGATGACCGTCGCCAACGTCATCAAGGCGTTCGGCCGTCCGACACTCGTTCTCTCGCACAACAAGACGCTCGCCGCCCAGCTGTACGGAGAGATCAAGAGCTTCTTCCCGCACAACGCCGTCGAGTACTTCATCTCGTACTACGACTACTATCAACCGGAAGCGTACGTCCCGACGACCGACACGTACATCGAGAAGGACGCGTCGATCAACGAGGATATCGATCGGCTGCGACTGCGGGCCACGTCGAGCCTGATGGAGCGCGACGACGTCATCATCGTCGCCACGGTGTCGGCAATCTACGGCCTCGGCGATCCGGTGTCATACCGCGAGCAGATGGTCACGCTCACGAAGGGTCAGAAGATCGATCGCGATGAGATCCTGCGGTCGCTCGTGCGCATTCAGTACAATCGCAATGACGTGGCGTTCGAGCGCGGAACGTTCCGGGTACGCGGCGACACGGTGGAAATTTTCCCGGCGTACGAGGAGCAGGGCGTCCGCGTCGAGATGTGGGGCAACGAGATCGAGCGCATCTCCAAGATCAACACGCTGACAGGCGAGACGATCGCGGTGCTCGAGCGCGCCGCGATCTATCCGGCGAAGCATTTCGTCACCCAGCGGCCGACGCTCGAGCGTGCGGTGAAGCTGATTCGCGACGAGCTCGCGGAGCGACTAACCGAGCTGCGAAATGCCGGCAAGTTGCTCGAGGCGCAGCGACTCGAGTCGCGCACCAATTTCGACGTCGAGATGATGCTGGAGATCGGTACGTGCGCGGGCATCGAGAACTATTCGCGCCACCTGGCGGGTCGCGCGGCAGGCGAGCGGCCGGCCTGTCTGTTCGATTATTTCCCGGAAGACTTCCTCGTCGTCGTCGACGAGTCGCACGTCACGCTGCCGCAGATCGGCGGCATGTTCAACGGCGACCGCGCGCGCAAGCTGACGTTGGTCGAGTACGGGTTCCGTCTCCCGAGCGCGCTCGACAACCGGCCGTTGATGTTCGACGAGTTTCTCGCGCTGACCCCGCGCGCGATGTTCGTGTCGGCGACTCCGTCCGAGCTCGAGCTGCGGCTGTCGGAAGGAGTCGTCGTCGAGCAGATCATTCGGCCGACGGGACTGATCGATCCCGAGATCGAGGTGCGCCCGGTTCGTGGCCAAGTGGACGATTTGCTCAACGAGATCCGCGTCCGCGAGCGCCGCGGCGAGCGTGTGTTGGTGACGACGCTGACGAAGCGCATGGCGGAGGATCTCACCGACTACTTGCAGCAAGTCGGCGTGCGCGTGCGCTACATGCACTCCGACATCGACGCGATCGAGCGGATGGAGATCGTGCGCGGACTTCGACTCGGCGAGTTCGACGTGCTCGTCGGCATCAACCTGTTGCGCGAGGGTCTCGACTTGCCGGAGGTCTCCTTGGTCGCGATTCTCGACGCCGACCAAGAGGGATTCTTGCGCAGCGATCGCTCGCTGATCCAGACCGTGGGTCGTGCGGCGCGTCACGTTCATGGCCGAGCACTCTTCTACGCCGATCGCATGACTGGATCGATGCAACGATGTATCGAGGAGACGGGTCGCCGGCGCGAGATTCAGCGGGCGCACAATCAGCAGTACGACATCACCCCGATTTCCGTCAGCAAGAGCATCGCCGAGGTGCGCTTCAGCACGCGAGTTGCCGACGCGCGCACCGAGCGCGAGGAGAAAAAGGTCGCCGAGCCGGCGCGCGGCTACGCGGTGATGGAGACGGAGTCGCTGGAGAAGATGATCGATCAGCAAATGCGCGAGGCCGCGGCGGCGATGGACTTCGAGCTCGCGGCGCAGCTCCGCGATCAGTTGTTCGAGCTGCGCGCTCGGCGAGATACGACGAAGGTCAAGGTCGGTGCGGGCGCGGGACGCGGCCGTTAAGTGTCGCATGCGCCAATCATCCCGGCGCTCGCGCCGCGCGGGCATCTCGCGCTGACCGAGGCCGAGCTGGTTGCGTGGGGCGAAGGAGTCGGGCGTATGGCCAAGGCACCCTTGGTCGTCACAATTAGCGGGGAGCTCGGGGCGGGGAAGACCACGCTCGTGCAGGCGATCTGTCGGGGTTATGGTGTGCGCGACGAAGTGACGAGCCCTACGTTCGCTCTCGTGCATCAGTACGCGGCGCCCGCGTCTCCCGTGTACCATCTCGACCTGTATCGCCTCGACAACCCGGCCGAGCTCACGAACATCGCATGGGACGAGATCGTGTCCGAAGAAGCGGTCGTGCTGATCGAATGGCCTGAACGCGCCGGCGATCGAGTTCCTCGCGTTCACGTCCCGATTAGCCTGCAGCATCTCCCCGATGATCCGTCGCGCCGACTGCTCTACGCCGGCGGGCACGTATGATCACGCTGGCAGTAGACGCATCGACGTACGCCGGGGACGTTGCCATTCTCGATGACAGCCGGCTCGTTGCGGAGGAAAGTGTCGCGATGAAGGGAGCCGACTGCGAGCGGCTGATGCCCGCCGTTGCGTCGGTTCTCGAGAGGGCAGACATCGGCGTCGCGCAACTCGACCGGGTCGTCTGCGGATCGGGGCCGGGCAGTTTCACGAGTCTGCGCATCGCGGGCGGAATCGCCAAGGGGATTGCGAGCGGGCGCGGTTGTCCGCTGTACGCCGTGCCCTCGATGGCTCTGCTAGTCGGCGGCGCAAACCTGCGCGCGCGTCGCTATCTGGCGGCGATCGACGCATTGCGCGGAGAGTTTTATGTCGCGCTGTACGATGTGATGGTTGACGCGCGTGTTCGCGAGATCGAGCCCGCGCGTCTGGTGGCGGCGGACGACGTGGAGCCGTTGGCGGCCGAGCTCGGGGCGAGAATCGTGAGCGCGTCGGCCTTCACGGACTCGGTCACCGCAACACCGCGTGCTCGAGGTGTTGCTCGCGCGGAAGAATTGCTCCAAGCGCACGGACCGGTCGATGTGGGAGCGTGGGAGCCGTCGTACGGACGTTTGGCGGAGGCGCAGGTTCGCTGGGAGTCCGCGCACGGCAAACCGTTGTCGGCCGGATGACGATCTCGATCGACATCGCGCGCAAGGAAGACGTGGCCGCGATCAGTGAGATCGAACGGGCCGCGTTCAGCGACCCATGGTCCGCGAGATCATTTCGCGACGCGTTGGAGCATCCGTCGGTGTACTTCGGCTGCGCGCGCAGTGACGCGGGCCAGGTGCTGGGTTATGTTGTGGCCTGGTTCGTCGCCGACGAGGGAGAGATCGCGAATCTCGCCGTCGCTCCGGCGGGTTGGGGAAGCGGAATCGGACGCGTGTTGCTCGATGCGGCGCTCGCCGAGGCGAAACAACGGCGAATCGAATCGGTGTATCTGGAGGTGCGCGACTCGAACGTGCGCGCGCGTCGGCTGTACCAGTCGCGCGGCTTCGAGGAAGTGGGACGGAGGGCCAAGTATTACCGGCGTCCCGTGGAGGACGCCATCGTGCTGCGGCGCACGTTGACGTAGACAGGTTGTTTTAGGCGAATAGCGGGGTTGTGCAACACAAGGCGTTGATGTGCGGCGATTTGCTTGCGCATCAACATGGACTGGATCATACCGTGAGCGGCGAGGTTATCGACTCTCTCGCCAGGAGGAATCTGTGAGCCGTAGCTTGAACAAGGTCATTCTGATCGGAAACCTGGGCAACGATCCCGAGGTGCGATCGACGACGGGCGGCAACCGTGTCGCGACGTTCTCTCTCGCCACCAGCCGGTCGTGGAATGACGCGTCTGGAGCAAAGCAGGAAAAGACCGAGTGGCATCGTTGCGTGGTCTGGAACACCAAGACATCGCAGCTCGCCGACATCGTCGAGAAGTACGTCAAGAAGGGCGACAAGCTCTACGTCGAAGGCCGCATCGAGTATCGCCAGTGGCAGGACAAGGACGGGCAGACTCGCTACAGCACCGAGATCAATGTCCGTGAGCTCATCATGCTCGGCGGTAGCCGAGCCGGTGGTGGCGGCGGCGACTTCGATGCCGAGAGCAGCCCGCGACGAGCGCCCGCCGCAGCCCCGAAGGCGAAAGCGACGGCGGGAGGGGAAGACTTTGAGGATTTCCCAAACGCGCTCGCGGACGAGGACGACGATCTACCCTTTTAGGCAGGGTGTAGGGTCGAGGGTTGAGGGTTGAGGGAAGGTAGGCGGCGGCCGGGCTTCGCCCGGCCGCCGCTTTCGTTGAATGGCGTGCCGACCAGAATGGTGTGCAGGTCACAACAAAGTGGCGCGCAGCGCCACACACCTCCCCGCTACCCTCAACCCTTCACGCTCAACCCTGAGTCTTCGTTTCCCTCGCAGCCAGCGAATCGTCCCAGTGATGAGGCTGGCGCTGAGTGCCACCCGGGTTGGAGCAGGACTCACGAGGTTGCCTGGAGTAGATGCTATGCTCGTGCGGGCTGTCCGCAGCCGGCAACGCGGGCGTTTGATCCGCGTCGTCGCTCTCGTCGCAGTTGCGATTTCCGTCGTGCGCCCGCAGCAGCTGCTCGGGCAACAGGCGGCGATTCCCAAAACCCACGTCGTCAAACGCGGCGACACGCTCTGGGGCATCGCAAAGCTGTACCTCGGCGATCCATTCCTGTGGCCCGAGATCTATCGGCTCAACACTGATATCATCGAAGATCCGCATTGGATCTATCCGGGCGAAACGTTGAAGTTGCCCGGTGAGACGACCAAGGTCATTGCAGCCGCGCCGACTCCGGCGCCAACTCCGGTCGCTCAGCCGGCCGCAGCCGCGCCCGCGGCCGCGCCGGCGCGTACGGACAGCGCACCGGCTCCGCTGCTTCAGACAGCGCGATCGCTCGTGCGTTCCGGCGAATACGCCGCGTCACCGTGGGTCGATCAGAAGGGTGGTCCGAGTGGTTCAGGGTATGTCATGCAGAACGCCGACCTTCCCGGAACCGCGAGCGCGGATCAGTCGCGTCTCAGTCTGTACGATCCCGTCGTGTTCGCGCCGCCCGCCGGTCCGGCCGCCCCCGAGCGCCAACTGTACCTCGCGTATCAACTCGGGCCCGAGCTCGAGAAGCTGGGACAAGTCGTGATTCCGACCGGAATCATTCAGGTCACACGATCCGCGCACGACGGCGAAGCGGCGTTGGGTCGCGTCGTGAAGATGTTCGGCCAGATGGGCCAGGGACAGCGCTTGATCCCGTATGACAGCAATGCGGCGATCGTGGCCGGTCATCCAATGCCGGTCGCGAACGGGCACGCGGGCAAGGTCCGGTGGATCTCTAGTAATCCCGTGCTTCCGCGTTTGCAGAACTACATCGTGCTCGACATGTCGAAGAGCGACGGACTGAGCACGGGCGATCAGATCGAGCTATTCCAACCGCGAAAGGGGCCGGTCGAGGGTCGTCCGCTCGCGATCCCCGAGGTCTCGATCGCACACGCACAAGTGCTTCGGGTCACGCAGTACGGTGCGACCGCGATCATCACCGCGCAGGACCAGCCGAAGATTCAGGAAGGCACCGCCGCGCGCGTAGCAGCGAAGATGCCGTAAGCTGAGTCGTTGCAGTAGATTTGGGCGACCGCCATGATCGCCGTCGCCCAGTTCATTGCCATCTCGTGTTACCTCGGTGCCGCGGCTCTCGCCGCGGTGCCGTTTGCGCGTCCGGTCAAAGCGCCGGTCGCCGGCGTCACCAGCGTACTCGCCCTGGGAATCGTGGCGCACGTCGTGGCGCTGCTGACCTTTGCGCAGCGAGCCGGCGCGATTCCGCTCACGGGACTCGGACCGTCGCTCTCGTTCGCCGGTGTCGTTCTGGCGTTCACGCTGCTCCTCGTCGAGTTTCTGGCTCGTGACGTCAGCCTAACGGTTGTTGCGGCTCCGATGGCCGCCGTGCCGACGATCTGCGCGAACGTCATCGGCCTGACGCCAGGACGTTCAGCCGAAGGAGTGCGCGGCGTCTGGCTGTTCGCCCACATCGCGCTCAGCTTCATCGGGATCGCAGCCTTCGCGACGGCTGCGGCCGCCGGAATCATGTATCTCCTTCAGCGACGCGAGCTCAAATCGCACCGCTTCGGCGCGTTGTTTCGGTTCTTCCCGCCACTGGCAACCCTCGATCGCGTCAATCACCTGGCCGCCATCGCGGGCTGGTTGGGCCTGACGCTCGGCGTTGTCCTCGCCGCGACATACTCCGTCGCCTATCATCAGATGAACCTTCCGCAACTGCTCTGGGGCGGTGGCGCGTGGCTCGCGGTGACGTGTCTCGCGCTCGGACGCGTGGCGCGGGGGTGGCAAGCACATCGCGCGGCGAAATACTCGAGCGTCGCGTTTGCGGCCGTGCTCGTACTGTACCTCGCGTTCAGAATCGCCGGCCCTGGCGCGGGGCAGTTTCTGTGAGCGCATTGCCCATCGTGCTCGAAGGCTCGGCGGTTTCGGCGCTGGTGGTCGGAGGCGGTCGGGTCGCCGCGCGAAAGGTGCGAGCGCTCGTCGGCGCGGGCGCACGCGTCCATGTCGTCGCGCCGACCATCGTCGACGACATTGACGCCCTGGCAACGACGAACGCCGCGCTGCGCATCACGCGGTCTCGCTATGAGCTGGAGCACCTCGGTGACGCAACGTTGGTCATCGCGGCGACCAATGATCCGGCGGTGAATGCGGCCGTCGCCGCCGACGCGCGAGCCGCCCGTCGCCTCGTCAACACAGTGGATCGTCCGGAGCTGGGCGATTTCATTTCGCCGGCTGTGCATCGTTGCGGGGATCTGGTGATTGCCGTCACCGCGGGCGGTGTTCCCAGCGCGTCCGCGCGAATACGCGATTCGATCGGCCGCAAGATCGACGGGCGATACGCGGCGGCGGTCCGCGACCTCGCGGCACTTCGCCGGCGGTTGATCGCTGCCGGTCACCGGGATCGTTGGAGCGAGGCAGCCGCCGTGCTTGTCGGTGACGATTTCTGCGAACGCGTCGAATCGGGCGAGTTCGCCGCGGGGATCGCCGAATGGCGTTAATCGTTGTCGGGATCAATCATCGTGGCGCGTCGCTCGAGATTCGCGAGCGGATCGCGTATCGGTCTTCTGACGTCGTCGACGCACTCACGGCTCTCCGCGACGCATCGTCCGCGCGCGAATCTGTGCTGCTGTCGACGTGCAATCGAACCGAGTTCTATGTCGTCGAAGGCGACGCCGATGCCGCACCGAGTGCGTGGGCCGCGCTCTCGGCGCGGCTCGGGGATGAGGCCTCGGGTTACGGATACGTGCGTCGCGATCGCGACGCCGTGGCGCATCTTTTTCGCGTCGCGAGCGGTCTCGACTCGATGGTGCTCGGCGAGGCACAGATTCACGGCCAGGTTCGCGACGCGTGGGAGGCGTGCCGCGCGTCCTCGGGACCGGTCCTGAATCGATTGTTCCAGACGTCACTGTTAGTCGCGGGACGCGTTCGGAATGAGACATCGGTCGCGCGCGGCGCGGCCTCCGTCAGCTCGGCCGCCGTCCAACTGGCGAAGCAAATCTTCGGCGCGCTCGGCGGCAAACGCGCGATGGTGCTCGGCGCGGGCGAGATGGCGGAGCTGGCCCTCGAATGTCTCGGCGATCAAGGCGTGCGCACGTCCATCGTTGCCAACCGCACGTTCGAGCGCGCGACGGAGCTGGCCGCACGATATGGCGCGGTTGCCATGCACTACGAGGAATGCTGGACCGCCCTCGCCGACGTCGACGTCCTCGTGTGCTCGACGGCCGCGCCGCATGCCGTGGTGCTGGCCGAACATGTGCGGCGTGCCCTGGAGTCTCGCGGCGATCGACCGCTCTGCATTCTGGACATTGCGTTGCCACGCGACGTCGATCCGGCGGTCGGCGAGCTCGCCAACGTGTTCCTCTACAACCTCGACGATCTGCAGGCCGTGGTGACGGCGAATCTCGAGCGGCGACGCGCCGAGCTGCCGACGGCGGAAGAACTCATCGGCAGCGAAGTCGTCAAGTACTGGGACTGGGTGGCGGGGCTGGCCGCAGTGCCCGTGCTCACCGCGATGCGCGATCGCATGGAAGAGGTCCGGGCGAAGGAGTTGGCCGACACGATGCGCCGGTTGCAGCACCTTCCACCCGCCGAACGCGCGGTCGTGGAGGAACTTTCCAAAACACTCATGAACAAATTTCTGCATGAGCCGACGGTACGGCTTCGCGCCGCGGCGTCGAACGGTCGAGGCCTCGGAGTCGTCGACACAGTCCGCTACTTGTTCGGCCTCGAGCGGCGTGGCAAGCCGGCCAGCGATGCGGCGACTTCCGCGCGACCCCGCGACGAATGACACGACGCGTCCTCATCACCGGCGGCGCGGGTTTCATCGGCTCACACATCGCCGACCTGTTCCTCACGAAGGGCTGGAGCGTCGAAATCATCGACAATCTGACGAGCGGCAAGCGCGAGAACGTCGATTCGGCAGCCAGGCTTCGCGTGCTCGACATTCGGTCCCCCGACGCCGCCGAGCTGGTCGCGTTCGGCGGGTTCGACGCGCTGATTCACTTGGCGGCGCAAATGGACGTTCGCCGCAGCGTGGCCGATCCGCTGTTCGACGCCAGTGTCAACATCATCGGCACGTTGAACTTGCTCGAGGCAATTCGGCAGAGCGCCGCGGCGCGCCCACGCGTGGTGTTCGCGTCGACTGGCGGTGCGGTGTACGGCGACTCTGCCGTGCCGCCGGCGTCGGAGACGACGCTGAAGGAGCCAGATTCGCCGTACGCCATCGCCAAGCTGTCGGCGGAGTACTATCTCAGCTACTACGCGCGCATCCACGGTCTCGACACGGCGAGCGTACGATTCAGCAATGTGTACGGCCCGCGGCAAGATCCGCACGGCGAAGCCGGCGTGGTGGCGATCTTTTGCGGCCGTATCATCGATGCGCGACCATTACTCGTCTTCGGCGACGGGACGCAAACGCGCGACTACGTTCATGTGAGCGACGTCGCTGAGGCGACGTTCGCCGCCGCGACGGCGCGACTCCCGGTGACGCGGCGCGTCGACGAGCGTGCGTTCAATATTGGAACGGGGGTGGCGACGTCGGTGTTGCGGCTCGCGGAAACGTTACTTGCCGTCGCGGGTGCGACCTCGCCGGTCGAGTTCGCGCCCAAGCGACCCGGCGAGCAGCAGCACTCGTTTCTCTCGGTTGACAAGGCGCGCGCCGTGTTGGGGTGGTCGCCGCGCATCTCGCTGGAGCAGGGACTCACCGATACGTACAATTGGTTCGCGGCGCGTCGCGCCGGGGCCTCGTCTCCTTCGACTTGACTCTCTCCCCCTTCCTGGCCGTGAATCTCGTTTCCATGCTGCTGCAAGTGTCGCGTGGCGCCGTGCCTTCGAGCCCGGTGGAGCTCGTCATGAACGCGACACGCGAGACGCAGATCGTGCTCGGTTTGCTGGTCGCACTGTCGCTCCTGAGTTGGGGCATCATCTTCGCCGTGTGGCGGTCGCTCGGCAAAGCGACCAAAGCGGCGGAGAAGTTCCGCTACGAATTCGAGCGGTCGTCGCGCCTCGATGAAGCCGGCTTGCTCGCGAAGCGGGCGCCCCCCAGCGCGCTCCCGCGCCTGTTCATGCGCGCTGTGCATTTCGTCTCCGATGCGCGCGTCGCGAACCAACAGGTCCGTGAGCGCGCGACGCCAATCGGCGCCGATGCGCCGGCCGTCGCCACGCTCAGCGGTTCGCAGATCGAGACGCTCCACCTGCTGCTCGATTCCGAAGCGTCCGACGAGCGGGATCGAATCGGACGCTTCCTCCCATGGTTGGCGACGATCGGTTCGGTGAGTCCGCTGATCGGTTTGTTCGGAACGGTGCTCGGCGTCATCGAGTCGTTCATCGGCATCGCGTCGAAGGGATCGGGCAATCTTTCGGCGGTCGCACCGGGGGTTGCCGAAGCGCTGATTGCCACCGCCGCCGCGCTGGCGGTCGCGATTCCCGCGACGTTCGGTTACAACATCTTCGCCAGCCGCTTGAATCGATTCGACGGACGGATGGAAAGCTTCGGCACGGCGGTGATCGCGCTCCTCGTGCGAGAGGGGAGAATCTGAGATGGCGAGACGCCATCATCGCGCGCGCTTCGACCTCATGGCCGACGTGAACGTCGTGAGTCTGATCGACGTGATGCTGCTCTTGCTCGTGATCTTCATGATGACGGCGCCGATGATGACGGGCGGCGTCGACATTTCGCTGCCCGCGGCGGCATCGAAGCCGCTGGAATCCAAAGAGGGCTTGGCGATCAGCGTCAACCGCGCCGGGCAAATCTTCATCGAGAACGAGAGGTATTCGCTCGGTGAATTCAGGGTCGTGTTCAAGGGACTGGCGAAGAACCGAATCAGAAACGGTGTGTATCTCAGAGCGGACAAGGGCGTCGATTACGGAACGGTAGTGCAGCTCCTTGCGATCATGAACGCGAACGGAGTGTCCAACGTCGGGCTCGTCACCGAGCCGGAGGAGATTCGATAAGGTGAGCGCGGCATCGGCGCCGAGGCTGGGAGGAGGATTCGTGGCATCGGTGCTGTTCCACGGCGCGCTCGTCGCCGCATTTCTAGCGCTGCGTCCGCCGGCAGCTCCTCCATCACCGCCGCTCTATCGCGTCCAGCTCTTTGCCGCTCCTCCGGGGGCGCGCGCCGTTAGCGTCGTTCGGGAGCCGCAACCGACTCCCGTGGCGCCGACGCCGGTTCCGCCATCGACGAAGGCTGCACCTGTTCCTAAGGCTGTTCCGACCAAGGCGCGCCCAAAGCCCGCGGCGAAAACAGCCACGCCGACTCTTCCAACCAAGACTGCCGAACCACCGAAGCCAACCACGCCAGCTCCGACTGCCGGCGGCGGCCCCACCGGCGGCAAGGGCGCCGACGTTGCGACCGTCGACACGCCCGGGATCGAGTTCCCATATCCGGGTTACACCAACAACATCGTCCGGCAGCTTATTCTGCAATTCGGTCAATCGTCGGCGACCTACACGGCCGAGGTTCGGTTCGTCATTCGCCGCGACGGGAGTGTGGATCCTGAGAGTATTCGATTGGTGACGCCGTCACCCAATTACTCGTTCAATCAACGCGCTCTTGGCGCCGTCGAGGCCGCGGCGAACGCCAAAGCGTTCGGTCCGCTTCCCGCCGGGTTCCGCGAAGACATTCTTCCGGTCACGTTTCGCTTTTCTCCATCGCTCATTCGATGACGCGTTCATCTCACGCTCGAATTCTCGCCGCGTTGTTGATCGCGGCCGTCGTTCCCACCGCGGCGCGTGGGCAAGACACGACGTTCGTTCGCGGTATCACGCTCGTCGGCAATTACGATCCGCTGCGCGACAAGGTCGGCATCGTCGTGCTGCCGGTCGCCGGCGCGTTCGGCGATTCGGTCCGTACGATCATTCAACGCGACTTCGATTTCAGTGATCGGTTCGCCGTGATCGCCATCGATAGCGCCGATCCGAGCGCGTTGCGGGGTCAGGGCGGCGCCGGGAGTGGAGTGAACTATCCGCTCTTCACGCGTCTCGCCGCATCCGCCGTGGTGCAGATCACGCCCGTTGGCAACGGCCTCCATGTCGCGCTGCACGACGTCGCGCGTGCGCGTGTCGTGAACGTGGGCGACTTCGCGCTGCCGGGCACCGGCCTGAGTCGCGACTGGCGCTTGGCGGTGCACCGGACCTCCGACGAGATCGAGCGCTGGGTGACCGGACAGCGCGGCATTGCGGCGACGCGCGTCGCGTACATGCGCGGACAAAGCATTCGCGTCATCGACAGCGATGGTGCCGATGAGGTCACCGTGCCGACGGAAGAGAATGGTGGAAGCCCGGCGTGGAATCCGTCGGGGACGATGCTGGCATACACGACATACGGCGTGTCGACGTCGAACGTCGGCTCGCACGTCGTGTTGATCGATCTGAGTACCGCGCGCTCGCGGACGCTCGTTCCCCCGGGGCGGAACACGCTATATCTCACGCCGATTTTCTCGCCCGACGGCAACTCGGTGATTTATTCGCGCGAAGGGGAAAACGGATCGGACTTGTTCTCGGTTGGCGTCAGCGGTGGAGAACCGCCCCACCAGCTCACCGCTGGGCGCGGAACGGTCAACACGAACCCGACCATGAGTCCAGACGGACGACGCATCGCGTTCGTGAGCGGCCGTCTCGGACGGCCGGAGTTGTATATTATGGACGCCGATGGAACGGACTTGAACGTTCTCACCGATTACGACTTCAGCGAAAAAAACTATCGGTCGGATCCCGATTGGTCGCCGGACGGCCGGCTGGTCGCGTATCAAGAGCGCATCAATGACCGCTTCCAGATCCGGACGATCCCGGTGAAGGGTGGCACGCCGAAGCAGCTGACCGACTTGGGCCAAAACGAACAGCCGTCGTGGGCGCCCGACGGGCGGCACCTGGTGCTCACGTCGACGCGGAGTGGGGCGCGCCAGTTGTGGGTGCTCGACACGGAGTCGTCACGGTTCCGGCAACTCACGACGTCGGCCGGCTCGCGGCTGTCCTCGTGGTCGCCGCGGCTGGCGCAGCCGTAAGTATTTGCGCATTCTAATTTTTCGAAGTCTCATCCAGTCACTCGTGGGAGATTCGACATGACGCGTACTCGACGGATTGCAGGGCTGACGATGGCAGTGCTCTCCGTGGTGGCGGCCGATGCCTGCCACAAAGCGGCGCCGGCTCCGGCGCCCGTTCCGGTACAAACCTCCGCGCCTGCACCGAATGCCGACAGCATCCGCCGCGCGCAGGAGGAGGCCGCGCGCCGTGCCGCCGAGGAAGCGGCGCGCCGTCGGGCCGCCGACAGCGCCGCCGCCGCGGCACGGAACGCCGCGGCCGCCGGCACCGTTCGCGCGACGCTGACGGCCGCCGTCCATTTCGATTACGACCAATCGGAGCTGCGCCCCGACGACCGCGCGATTCTCGACGCGAAGATTCCGATTCTCCAAGCCAACCCGAGCGTGAGAATTCGCGTGGCCGGACACACTGACGAGCGCGGATCCGACGAGTATAACCTGGCGCTGGGCCAGCGTCGTGCCGCAACCGTGAAGCGCTATTTGATCGATCACGGCATCGCGGACGCGCGGATCGAGACGATCAGTTACGGTGAGGAGCGCCCCGTGGCGCAGGGATCGGACGAGAGCGCGTACGCACAGAATCGTCGCGCCGAGTTCGAGATCACTGCCGGCGGACAAACGCTCAAGGCGCCATGAGACGGTTCCCCGCAGCGCTGTCGGTCGTGCTCCTCGCGGCCGGCGGTTGCCTCGCATCGAAGAGCGACATTCGTCTTCTCCAAGACGAGCTGCGTGTGTCGCGCGCGCAGGTGGCGGCAGGCGACACGGCGATCCTTCGCGCGGAGGAAGCTCGTCAGCGACAGGTCGCGGCGCTTTCGGCGACAGTGGATCGGATGAACGACTCGCTTCGCTCGCTCGCGTCGCGTTTTGCGGCGTTTCAAGCCAACGCCAGTGGCGAGTTCGACACGATGGGTCGTCAACTCGTTCAGGTCGGCGCGCTGCTTGGCCAAAACACGCGAACGGTTCAAGAGACGCGCGCGCAGTTGCTGGCGTTGCGAGAAGGAGCGACGAGCGCGCCGACGCCGCCTACCGCCCTCGACACCGGTTCGCGTCCAGGGTCCGGCATTCCAGGGCCGGCGACCTTGTTTGACGCGGGCATGGGAGCACTTCGTCAAGGCAGCTACCGCACGGCGCGGAGCAGCTTCGATCAACTGCTGACGTCGTACCCGACCTACGAACAAGCGTCACTGGCGCAGTTGCGCGTTGGCGACGCGTACAAGGGCGAAGGGAACATGGCCGCCGCCGACTCGGTATACGTGGTCGTTGCGACGAAGTATCCGAAAAGCCCGGAGGCGCCAACGGCGCTGTACAGTCATGGACGGCTGCTCTGGGAAGCCAATAAGCGAGGCGAAGCGCGTATCGTGCTCAATCGACTGATCAAGGATTATCCCAACGCGGATGAAGTCGAACTCGCCAAGAATCTGATGAAGCAACCGTAGCGTCGAGCGGGAATGCCGATTCCGAAGTCGAATAGTGGCGAGATGCCGTTCCTCGATCATCTCGAGGAGCTGCGGTGGCGAATCATCTATTCGCTCGGCGCGGTGATTGTCTGCGTTGGCGTCGGGTTCTGGCTGTCGATGCGGTACGATATCATCGGCCTCCTCGCGCGGCCGATCCTGCCGCTCATTCCCGAGCATCGGTTGGTCTACACGCATCCGAGCGAAGGCTTCACCGTGATCTTGAACGCGGCGATGACGTTCGGACTCGTCCTGGCGGGCCCGGTCATTCTCTACCAGGCGTGGGCCTTTCTCGCGCCGGCGCTCCATAAGCACGAGAAGCGCGTGGGGATGGCCGTGCTGTTCGCCGGGGTGTTGCTGTTCGTCAGCGGCGCAGCGCTCGCGTACTTCGTCGTCGTACCGCTGGCGTTGCCGTGGCTGTTCGGTTTCGCGGGCCCGTCGCTCGTGCCGTTGATCACCGCCGAGGACTATTTCAGCTTCATCTTCGCGATGGTGCTGACGTTCGGCATCAGCTTCGAGCTGCCGATCGTGATTCTCGCGCTCTCCGCGCTGGGAATTGTCACGCCCCAGTTCTTGTCGAAGTATCGTCGCCACGCGGTCGTGTTGATCATCATCATCGGCGCATTCTTGACACCGGGCGACATGGTGTGGACGACCCTTGCCCTCTCGGTTCCGCTGTACGCGCTCTATGAGCTGAGCGTCCTCGCGGCGTACGTCATCTACCGTCGCAAGAATCGTCGTGCCGCCGCGCTCGACGACGCGGAGCGTTCCGGAGCGCCGGCGTGATCCGTCGGATCGCGCTGTTGCTGTTGCTGGTTCTTCCCGCGACGGCGACGAGCCAGATCCCGCGCTTACCAGGCGGCGCGCGTCCAGGCACACCGCAGCCGCAACGCCAGCAGCGAGACACGGTGAACGACAGCACGCGGGTCAAATGGCCCGCGCCCGATACCGTGATGCAGCAGCTGCTGAGCAAGCAGGGGTACTCGATTACGCGCTACCTGGGCGATACGGCGTACTTCGACGCCAACAAGCGCGTGCTCGACCTGCTCGCCTCCAAGAATCGCCAAGCGGTCGTCGATCGCGACTCACAAACGGTGGTGAGTGATAGCGGGATCTATTACACGGAAGCGATACGTCACGGTGTCGCCGGCGGTCACTATGTACTCACGCCGCCGCCGGGAAGCGGACAGGCCGACATCAAGGGAAAGGGTCGCGTCGATTTCGATATGGGCGAGCGGTCGGTACGCGTGTCGAACGCTCGTCTGCCGGTGAACAACGGCGAGATGTGGTATCTCGACGTCGATCTCGCGAAAGTCGTCCAGGACACCGCGAACGGCAAGTCTCCGACGGCCTACATCCGCGGCGGATCGCTCACGAGCTGCGACGACTCGATTCCCGATTACCACTTCGAGTACCGGGACGCGAAGCGCGCCTCGAACAATACGCTCGTCGCGCGGCCGGCCATTCTCTACATCAAAGACATTCCGGTCCTGTGGCTGCCGTTCATTTTCACCGACACGCGGAGCGGGCGACACAGCGGAATCCTGCCGCCGCAGTTCGGCGTCGGCGACATCGTGCGCAATAGTCCCACGTATCGGCGTAACGTGGAGCATCTCGGCTACTACTGGGCACTCAACGACTACATGGACTTCGGAACCTGGCTCGACTGGCGGAGCTCGGCCGGTTCCACCACGGGGGATCCGGGATGGATCCGTTTCAACGGCGACTGGGACTACAAGTGGATCAACCGATTCCTCGGCGGACGCATTGGATCGTCGTTCACGAAATACGGGAGCGGCCAGAGCAACACGGCGGTCAGTTGGTCGCACCAGCAAGACTTCTCGCATGACAGCCATCTGACGACCAACGTGAATTATGTGACGAGCACGGTGCTGCAGCGGCAGAACACCTTCAACTCGTACACCGCGCTGGCCACGATTTACTCGTCGGTCAATTACCAGACCAAGTTCGGACCGACGTCAGTCTCGGTCGGCGCAACGCGGAAGCAGTATCCCGGGAGACAGCAAGTCGATCAGACATTTCCGACGGTGAGCCTGACCTCGACGCCGATCAGCATCGGCAAGGTGTTCACCTGGACGCCCGGTTTCAGCTTCAATCGCTCGGACGTGTTGAACATGGACCAACCCGGAATCGGCGCGTACGTCTATCGCATCGATCCGGTGACCGGCGTGCGGGACAGCGTGTTGTCGAAGTCGCGCGGGTCGTCGACGGCGTCGATGACGTTCGATTCGCCGATTCAGATCCTCGGCTGGGATTTCCGCAATTCGTTCCGAGTCAACCAGCAGCGCAACAACTTCCCGCAGAACTTCCCCATCTACGACGTGAACACGGGCGTGCCCACGGATACGCGCGTTTTCGCGGCCACCTATCGGACGGACGTGGATTGGACGCCGGATTTCACGTTGCCGGCGTTCGCGCACAACCGCTTCAACCTCACGCCCAGCTTCAGCCTCGGGAACGTTGATCCGGGTCCATTCTGGGTCGCGTCGGAGCGGACCAACGGCCGCTACGTCCACCAATCGAAGCGCATCGCAACGGGAGTCTCAGCGTCGCCGACGTTGTTCGGCTTTTTCCCTGGCTTCGGACCGTTCGCGCGCATTCGGCATGCGGTCACGCCAAACGTCACCTTCAACTGGGCCCCGGCCGGTCAGGTCAGCGACGAATACCTCATCGCGATCGGCCGAACACGAAAGGGCTACTTCGGGAATCTGGAGCAACGGTCGATCAGCTTCGGGTTGAATCAGAATTTTCAAGCAAAGATGCGATCGAAGAGCGACTCGAACCCCGAGGGCGGACTGAAGATCGATTTGCTCAGCATCAACTCGACGCCGCTCGCCTATGACTTCGTGCGCGCGGCCGAGTACGCCCGGACACATGGCCACCGCGGCATGGCCGGACTCACGACCGAAACCTGGGGCTACAGCTTGCGATCGGAGCTGCTGCCCGGGTTCGACTTCTCGAGCAACTACTCATTGTTCTCTGGCAGCACGCTGAGTGATACGGCGAAGTTCAAGCCATTCCTCACGAGCATTTCGGCGGCGTTCAACATCAGTCGCGACCAGAATCCGTTCTCCGTGTTCGCGCGCCTGTTCGGCAAGGCGACCCCGGAAGCGGAAAAGTCCGGCGCACCAACCGCGGAGCAACTGCGCGCGCGAGCCGATAGCGCGCAGGCGCAGCAAATCGCGTCGCAAACGGTGGCAGGCAGCGTGCGGGGCAGTGGGCGGTTCGTCATTCCTGCCTCGCAGGGATGGCGAGCAGGGTTCTCGTTCACGCGTTCGAGCCCACGTCCACCGTCGTGCGATAACGAGGTGGGTGGAAAGTGCGGAGCGGCCAACAACGTGATCGACTACGATCCGCGTGTTCGCTGCCAGCAAACGTTCGGCGGTAATCCGCTGCTGCTCGACGCGTGCCTCGCGCAAACGCAGACCCAGGCGACCGCCGAAACCCCGGTCACGTCGCTGACCGTCGGAGGTCCGGTGTATCGCATCCCGGCGACGACGTCGTTGAACTCGGACGTGAGCTTCAATCTCACGCCAAAATGGACCGCCAAGTGGACGACGACATACGACTTCGAACGGCATCAGTTCGCCAGCCACAACGTTCAGCTCCAACGCGAGCTGCATGACTGGCGGGCGTTTTTCGGCTTCACGCAATCGGCAAACGGCAACTTCTCATTCAACTTTACGATTGCGCTGAAAGCGGAGCCGGACCTCAAGTTCGACTACAATCGCAATACCATTCGGTCGGGCACGGCATTCTAATTTTTGTGGCACCGTGTCGTCCTCTGGCTTGGACAGCACGCGACGTGGCCGAAGAGCCAACACGCGAAATGACAACTGGTTGCGCGATCCGGTCATCCGGCGCGGGCTCTGCGTTGTGCGCTGGTGTCCCCACCCGGACTACCTATGCGCCCGTCTCGATTCATACTCGCCGCGCTCGTCGCACTCGTCGCATGCGAGGACCTGACCAACCCGCTGTCGGATCCTGACGCTCCAACCAATCTCACGTATCAGTTGGTACCGAGCGGCGTGCCGACGGCGCCCGCCGGAGTGTTGCTGAGTTGGGACGTGCCTCGCAGTGGACGCGCCACCTCCTTCAACGTGTACAGCCGCGGCGCGACGGCGAACGGGTGGAATCTTCGGGCCACGACCACGTCGCCGACCTTCCACGACGCCGGAACACCGGACGCGCAGTATTACGTCGCCACACGCGATGCCGATGACAACGAGATCGGCCGATCCGCCATCGTCACGATCGACCTCCAGACTCGGCTGCCGGCGCCGCAAGGATTGGCGTCGATCTCATTGAACAGCGCGATCCAACTCGCTTGGAGCAGCAACTCCGTCGACGCATCGCACGGCACGTTCGACCACTATCGACTCTACTCCACCGACTACGATGGGACACGCGGCGTGTGCACGGCGAATTGGGTGGTGGAAGGGACCACGGTCTCGGACGCATTCCTCGCCGGTAACCTGGTCAACGGCGTCTCGCGCTGCTTCGCCGTAAGCGCAGTGACGCGCGATGGCCATGAGAGCGACTGGAGCGCGTCGCGCCTCGACACGCCGCGGTTCGACGCGAGAAACGCGTTCGTGTACGCCACAGCGACTCGCGCCGACAGCTCCGGCTTTCTCTTCTTCGATGAAACCACCCGTCGTCTTGGCGTGGTCGCCGCGTCGGCGCGCTCGGATCTCGATCTGACGCTCGAGCGCCACACTGATGGATCGCTCTGGTTTGCGCCGGCTCGGGCGGGCGTCACGATGATGCTCTACTCGGCGAAGCCGGTCGCGGATTTGACGTCGATCGATCGAGCGCCGTCGACGGGATTCTCCAATGTGACGACGGAAGCACTCGCGGGATTCGCGTACGTGTTTCGCGTACAGAAGGCGGACGGTCTTCACTTCGCGGCGATTCGCGTCGCGTTCGTGGCGAAGGATTACGTCGTGTTCGACTGGGCGTATCAGAGCGCGCCCGGAAACGCGGAGCTGTCGCGCGCGCCATCGGCCAATTGATCAGTTGACGTCGTCGGTCGGCGAGGGGCTCACTTGAATTGTGAGTGTGCCTCGCCGACATTCCCGGCCATGATCAATGAAGTCGTCATCGACGGGAATTCACTCACGTTGGAGCAGGTTGCAGCGGTCGCTCACGACCGAGCACCAGTGTCGCTCGCGCCCCATGCTCGACAGCGCGCGGACCGCGCGCGACACATCGTCGATGATCTCGTCTCGAGCGGCGCCGTCGCGTACGGCGTGACGACGGGGTTCGGCAAACTCTCCGAGGTCGCGATTCCGCCGAATCGTTTGGCCGAGCTTCAGGTCAACTTGATTCGGAGCCATGCGGCCGGAGTCGGCGACCTGCTGCCGGAGCGCGAAGTTCGCGCGATGATGATCCTTCGCGCGAATCTCGTCGCGAAGGGCTACTCCGGTGCCCGAGTGGATATCGCCGAACTGCTGATTGGAATGTTGAATGCCGGCCTGTGGCCGCCGGTGCCGGAGCAGGGAAGTGTCGGCGCCAGTGGAGATCTCGCGCCGCTGGCGCATCTCGCGCTCGCGCTGATCGGTGAAGGGACGCTCACGTGTGGAACCTCGGCCGGTCCGTCGTCGGAAATGCTGCGCGCGGCCAAGCTCGAGCCGGTTGTGCTCCAGCCGAAAGAAGGACTCGTGCTGATCAACGGAACCCAGGCGCACACGGGCATCGCGGCGTTGGCGCTCGCCGACGCGCATCGCCTCTGGCGCACCGCGCACGTGGCCGGCGCCATGTCGCTCGAGGCGCTGCTCGGCACGCCGGTGGCGTTCGATCCGCGAATTCAAGACGTGCGCGGGCAGCTCGGACAAGCGACATCGGCGGCGTATCTCCGCGCGCTGCTTGCCGACAGCGAGATTCGCGAGTCGCATCGCACGAACGACCCGCGGGTTCAGGACGCGTACGCGCTTCGCTGCATGCCGCAGGTGCACGGGCCGGTGTTGGACGCGATGGATTTCGCCGCCGCAGTCATCGGGCGCGAGCTCAATGCGGCGACCGACAACCCGCTTGTCTTCGAGGGTGGAGAGCTGCTGAGCGGGGGCAACTTCCACGGGCAATCGGTTGCGATGGTCCTCGACTTTCTCGCCATCGCGCTCACGAATCTCGCGACGATCTCCGAGCGGCGCATCGATCGGCTCGTCCATCCGGACATGAATCAAGGACTGCCGCCGTTCCTCACGCGCGATGCCGGGGTCAATTCCGGGTTCATGATGGCGCAGGTCACGGCCGCGTCGCTGGCGAGCGAGTGCAAGGTGCTGTCGCATCCGGCCAGCGTCGACACGATTCCGACCGACGGAAGCAAGGAGGACGTTGTCCCGATGGCCATGGCCGCGGCGTGGAAGCTGCGTCGCGTCGTACGTAACGTTCGGTATGTGCTCGCGATCGAGCTCATGTGCGCCGCCCAAGGCATCGATTATCGTCGTCCGCTGAAGCCCGGACGCGGGGTCGCGCTCGTGCACGCGGCGGTTCGCCGATTGGTAGCGCCGCTCGAGCGCGATCGCGTGCTGTCAACGGACATCGAGCGCCTCGCCGTCGCGATTATGAATGATGAGCTAGCATCTCCAGCTATGGTTTCTTGAATGAGTGCTTCGACAATTGCCGACGCACCGGCAGGTGGGCGCGGCCAGCGTGTGATTCGCGCGCCGCGCGGGTCGACCATGTCCTGCAAGGGATGGCAACAGGAAGCGGCGTTGCGCATGCTGATGAACAACCTCGATCCGGACGTCGCCGAGCGCCCGCAGGACCTCGTGGTGTATGGAGGGACCGGACGCGCGGCACGGAGCTGGGACGCGTTCGACGCGATCGTCAGCGCCCTGCGGCGTCTCGAGAATGATGAGACATTGCTCATCCAAAGCGGGAAGCCGGTCGGTGTGTTCCGAACGCACGCCTGGTCGCCGCGCGTGCTGATTGCGAACAGCAACCTGGTCGGGCGCTGGGCGACATGGGATTATTTCCGCGAGCTCGAACGGGCCGGGTTGATCATGTATGGGCAGATGACCGCCGGCTCGTGGATCTACATCGGGTCGCAGGGCATTCTGCAGGGCACGTACGAGACGTTCGGGGCGGTGGCGCGCGCCCACTTTAGCGGCACGCTCGGCGGACGATTCGTCCTCACCGCTGGACTGGGCGGGATGGGCGGCGCACAGCCGCTGTCGGCGACAATGAACGGAGCGGCGATCTTGGGTGTCGAGGTCGACGAGGCGCGCGTCGACAAACGCCTCGAGACGGGATACTGCGATCGAAAGACGCGGAACCTCGACGAAGCGCTAGCGTGGATTCGCGAAGCGACGGCCGCAAAACGCGGTCTGTCGGTCGGACTCGTTGGCAACGCGGCCGATGTGCTGCCCGAGCTGGTGAGGCGCGGTGTGACGCCCGACGTGGTCACCGATCAAACGAGCGCGCACGATACGCTGAACGGGTACGTGCCAGTGGGTCTCTCGCTGAGCGAGGCCGCGACACTCCGTGGTCGCGATGCCAAGGAATACGTTCGCCGCGCCAACGCATCGATCGTGGAGCACGTTCGCGCGATGTTGACGATGAAGCAGCGCGGCGCGATCGCGTTCGACTACGGCAACAACATTCGTACAGTCGCTCTCGATAACGGCGTCGAGAACGCGTTCGACATTCCGGGATTCGTTCCCGAGTACGTTCGTCCGCTATTCTGCGAAGGGAAGGGACCATTCAGATGGGTCGCGCTGTCGGGCGATCCGCGAGACCTCGCCCGCACCGACGAGCTGGTGCTCGATCTCTTTCCGCGCGACGAACATCTGCGTCGCTGGATCACGTTAGCGCGTGAGCGAGTCCATTTCCAAGGATTGCCGGCGCGCATTTGCTGGCTCGGTCAAGGCGAGCGCGCGGCGTTCGGTGTGGCGCTCAACGATCTCGTCGCGAGCGGAGAGCTGTCGGCGCCGATCGTGATCGGGCGCGACCATCTCGACACGGGCAGCGTGGCGTCGCCATTTCGCGAGACCGAGGCGATGAAGGACGGCAGCGACGCGATCGCCGATTGGCCGATTCTGAACGCGCTGCTCAACACCGCGAGTGGTGCGTCGTGGGTGTCGTTCCATCATGGCGGTGGCGTCGGCATTGGCAACTCGCTCCATGCCGGTCAGGTCATCGTCGCCGACGGCACGCCCGAGATGCGGGTCCGTCTCGAGCGCGTGCTCACCAACGACCCGGGGATCGGCGTTGCCCGGCATGCGGACGCGGGATACGATCTCGCGATTCGCACGGCGGGGGCCCAGGACATTCGCCTGCCGATGAGGGAAGGTTGACGACTTGCTATCAGCCCGCTTCAAGCCGTGGCAGGTCGCGCCGTTCTTCGTCAAATACGCGTGGTTGACGGCACGGCGCCGTCCGGTCTTGGTGCACTTCGAGGTCACGCTGCGTTGCAACGCGAGCTGCGGGTTCTGCGATTACTGGAAGACTGATCCGTCGGCGCGAGCGACGGAGCTCAAGAGCTTCGCCGACGCCGCGCGCTTCTTCAACCCGATGCTCGTCACGTTCACCGGCGGCGAACCCACACTCCGGCGCGATCTCGAGGACTTGATCGCCGAGGTAAATCGCTCCATCAGCCTCAAGTATCTCACGCTGATCACGCATGGGGCGATGCTGTCCGCCGATCGTGCCCGCTCGCTTTGGGATGCGGGCGTCAATCAGTTGAACATCTCACTCGACTACCTCGACGAACGACACGACCGGGCCCGCGGTATCCCCGGCCTTGCGGCGCGAATTCTCGGGGCGATTCCCGCCATGCGCGCCCGCGGTATCGACAACATTCGGTTCAACACCGTCATCAAGAACGACAACCTGGACCAGATTCTGCCGATCGTCGCGCGAGCCGAGGAACTTGGCGTTGGCGTGAACTTCAGTCTGTATACCGACGCCAAGAACGGCAATCCGTCCTTCCTTCTCGGCGGCCCGCATGCACCGCAGCTCGCCGAGATCGTTCGTCAGTTGCTGGCGTTCAAGCGCCGCCGGCGCGGTGTGATCACGAACTCCGACTACTACCTCGAGCAGATCCCTCGCTATGTGCGCGGCGAAATGCGGGAGCCGTGTCGGTCGGGCATCCGAACCATCCACATCGATCCGATGGGTTACGTCAAGCGATGTCCCGATTTTCCCACGGACTTTCATTGGCGTGAGTTTCGGACGTATCAGCCGATTGATTGCAATGCCTGTTTCTACGCCTGTCGCGGCGAGGCACAGGCGCCGCTCCGGATCTCGCGCATTCGCGACGTGATGGCATGACCGCCGATCACGCCGAACGTCCAACGCTGTTCGCCAACGCGTCGCAAGTGGTCACGTGCGCCGGGCCGGCGCGCGCCCGCCGCGGCGCCGAGATGAACGACGCCGGCGTGCGGACCGACGTCGGCGTCGCCGTCGTTGGCGGTGAGATCGCCGCGGTCGATTCGGTTTCGTCGTTGCGCCGGCAATTCAAGAATGCTCACGAAGTCGACTGCCGTCAGTGCGTGGTGGCGCCCGGGCTCGTTGACTCGCATACGCATGGCATCTTCGGACGGCCGCGGTTCGACGAACAGGAGATGCGCGCCGCTGGCCTGGACTACATGGAGATCGCCCGGCGCGGCGGCGGCATCCACTCCTCCGTACGCGACCTGCGCGCCCAGAGTGAGGATTCGTTGCTCGTCTTGGCCCGCGCGCGACTGCGCCGTTTGTCCTCATTCGGCACCACGACCGTCGAATTGAAATCGGGGTACGGCCTCACGCTGGAGGACGAGCTCAAAACCCTGCGCGTGATCGCGCGATTGTCTCGCGAGCTTCCGCTGCGGATCGTCGCCACGTTCCTCGGCGCGCACGAGATCCCGCTCGAGCATCGCGGCTCGACCGCGGCACGCCAGGAGTATGTGGATTCTCTGATCAACGACATGATCCCGGCGGTCGCCGGCCAGCGCCTCGCTCGATTTACCGACGTGTTCTGCGAGACTGGAGTCTATACGGTCGAGGAGAGCCGAGCCATCCTGACCGCGGCGCGGGACGCCGGCATGTTACTCAAGCTCCACGCCGACGAATTGACGTCGTCCGGTGGCGCCGAGCTCGCTGCGTCGCTGGGCGCGACGTCGGCCGATCACCTCGCGGCAATCTCCGACGACGGCATCGCGGCGCTCGCGCGAGCCTCGACGGTCGCCACGCTGTTGCCGGGTACCATGCTTTTTCTCGGAAAGACCAAGAACGCCCCGGCTCGACGCTTGATCGAATCGGGAATACCCGTTGCCCTCGCGACGGATTTCAATCCCGGTACGTCGCCGACACCCAACCTGTCGCTGGTGCTTACGCTCGGTGTCAGCCAACTGCGCCTGAGCGTTGCCGAGGCGGTCGTTGCGGCAACGGTGAATGGCGCGTCAGCACTCGCATTGGCCGATCACGTTGGACAGATTGCTCCAGGTTTCTCCGCCGATCTGGCGCTCTTCGATATTCGCGACGTGCGAGAGCTACCCTATTGGTACGGCGATAACCGGTGCGTCGCCACCTACGTGCGAGGCAAACCTTGTTACACGAGTGACTTAGCGGTAACTTAAGCCTCTCACTTTCCCCGGTGCGCGGGGCGTTTTTTTGCCCCAGTCACCCACCAGGCGCTGATGTCCAACGTTGCAAAGCTAAAGAAGCAGGCAGCGGAGTTCGAGCTAAAGAAACAGTTCGACAAGGCTTTGGCGGTTTACGTCAAGCTGCTCGAATCATTCGACCAACACGCCGCCGAGCTCGACGTCGCTCTGTTCAATCGCGTCGGCGACCTGATGCTCCGCAACGGCAACGTCGCGGACGCCGTCGACTATTACGAGCAAGGGGTCGATCGGTACGCGGACAGTGGTTTTTTCAACAACGCCATCGCCCTCTGCAACAAGATTCTCCGCCACTCCCCGGGGCGCTCCTCCGTCTATTACAAGCTCGGAAAGATCAGCGCGCAGAAGGGATTCAAGAACGAAGCGAAGGTCAACTTCCTCGAGTACGCCGACCGCATGCGGCAGGCGGGCAACGTCGACGAGGCATTTCGCGCGCTGAACGAGTTCGCTGATCTCTGTCCGGATCAAGACGAGATCCGGCTGATGCTCGCCGACCAGCTCACGAAGCTCGGTCGAAAGGACGAGGCGATCGAGCAGTTGCAAATTCTCTATCACCGGTACGAGTTCGAAGGCCGTCACGCGGATGCCACGGCGGCGGCGAACCGTATGCGCTCAATCGACCCGAACGCTCAACCGCGCTCCTCGGGCGGCACGCGTCAGGTGAAGTCTGGATCGGATCTCATTTTCCTCGATCTGGATGCGCCAGCACGACCCAAGACGCCGCCGTTGGCGGCTCGAGCGCAACGTCCGGCAGCGAAGCCCGAGGTCAAGGGGCCGCCACCAACGCATGCGCCCGCGCCTCCGGCTCCTGCTCGGCCTCCGGCTCCGGCGGCGGCACAGCCGCCGAAAGTATCGCCACCGGCGACGATGGACACGCCGCTCGACGGGATCACGCGCGTCGACGACAATGCGGCAGACATCGAGAAGACGCCGTCGGAGTCGCTGCTCGGTCTCGAGTCCACGCGCCTCTCGGACGACGACGGCATCATACGCGAGACGCCGAGCGGCTCCATTCTCGGCCTCGAGTCGGCTCCGATCGATCACTCGTCGGCGCCGACGCAGTCGGCGCGACGCGGTGGCTTAGACGACAGCGGTGAACTCGAGTTCATCGTGCCGGAAACCGAAGTGGCGGAGCCCGAGCGGGCATCGATCGACTTCGACGCGTCGGCGTTGGTGACGCCGCCGATTCCGACGCGCGCCGTTCCGCCCCGTCCGACGACGAAACCGTCACCGCTCGAAGGACTTCCCTTGATGGACCTGGAAGTTCCGCAGCCTCCGCCACCCACGGCGCGGGTCTCGGCGTCAGTCGATCGGATGTTCGTCGACGAAGAGCTTGTCGAGCAAACCGGACTCGAGCCGGACGAGGCGACACCGTCCGCGTCAACGACTCCGGTACTCGACGACGATCGCGTCAGTCAAAGCTACGCGTTCGACGATGAGGAGCTCGTCATCACATCGACGCCGTCGGTGGCGCATCCGTCGACGACCGTCGCCGCCCGTTCCGTCGAGCTGCTCCGGGTCAGCGTCGATCAGTCCCCCGACGATTGGGCGCTACGACGCTCGCTCGCGGAGGCCATGCTCGAGGCCGGAGACCGAGAGGGCGGTATTCGAGAACTCGAAACGACGATGGCCGGCGCGGAGCGCGGCGGAGACCTCGATCTCGCATCGGCGTTGGCCGAGGAGATCGCGCGCATCGAGCCCGATGCGGTTCGGCATCATCAAAAACGGGTGGAGTACGCGTTTCGCACGAACGATCGGGCACGGCTGATCGAGGCGTACATCTCGCTCGCCGATTCGCTCTTGCGCGCCGACCAGGCGGACAAAGCGCGGACGGTGTATCAACGCGTCCTCGATCTCGCGCCGGACGAGGTCCGTGCGCGGGCGGCGCTCGATGCGATCGTGCCGCCGGCACCGACGCCGGCGGTGTCCTCGAGCGGCGTCACACGGCCGCGTCCGTCGACGGCGCAGCCGACGCCGTCGAGCCGCATGTCGAGCGCGGCGCACGATCGAAGTTTCGTCAACCTCGGCGATTGGCTGCGCGACGACCAAGCTCCGCGCGATACGCGAATGGTCGTCGCCGAGCAGGAACCCACGGGCGATGAAGAGGCGGATTTCGCCGACATGCTGCGGAAGTTCAAGCAGGGTGTCGCCGAAAACGTGGACCCCGAGGATTATCAAAGTCACTACGATCTGGCGATCGCATACAAGGAGATGGGTCTCGTCGACGAAGCCATCGCGGAATTTCAGAAGGCGCTCGCGGGTCCTACTACACGTCTCCCCACGTACGAGGCGCTCGGCCAGTGTTTTCTCGACAAAGGACAGTTCAAGCTCGCGTCATCAATTCTGTCGCGCGCGCTCGCCGAGCGGGCGAGCGAGGACCAGTTGCTCGGCGTGTTGTATTGGCTGGGCCGCGCGGCCGAAGCCCAGGGGAAACCGGACGAAGCACTCGGCTACTATCAACGCGTCTTCGTTCTCGACATTCAGTTCCGCGACATCGGCGAGCGCATGAGTGGCCTCGAACGGGTCGCTCGATGAACGGAGCAGTATTGCGCCCGCGGACAGTCGCCAACGATGCGCTGCGCGAGATTCAAGCGCCCGTACGCGACAGGCTCGAAGACGTAGTCGGCGCGATGCAGGCCATCGTGACCGACGATCTGCCGATCATTCGCGAGGTAAGCAGTCACCTGCTGCGGATGCGCGGGAAGATGTTTCGCCCCACGCTCGCGTTGCTGGCCAGCGCCGCCACGGATGGTCCGGAGTCGCGATCGATCACGCTGGCCGCGGTCGTCGAACTGATGCACCTCGCCACCCTGGTGCACGACGACTCCGTCGATCATTCGGTGCTTCGGCGCGGGCTGCCGACGGTCAACTCGTTGTTCAGCCATCAGGTCTCCGTCATCATGGGAGACTTTTTATACTCACGCGCGCTGACGGCGCTCGTGCGCATGGGGGATCTCGAGATCCTAGAGATCGTCACTAACGTCGCGAACGAGCTGACGATCGGCGAAATGCGTCAGCTCGCCGCAGTGGACGCGTTGAGCTTCAGCGAAGAGGAATACTGCCAGCTGATTCGCGCCAAGACGGCGTCCCTGATCTCAGGCGCGTGCGAGAGCGGGGCACTCTGCGGAGCCGCCGAGTTCCGTGAGCCCCTGGCGCAGTATGGAGATCGGCTGGGCATGGCCTTCCAGGTGGCCGATGACATTCTCGACTACACGGCGGACCAATCGGTGACCGGCAAGCCCGGCGGCCTCGACCTCCGCGAGCATAAGGTGACGCTCCCCCTCATTGCGGCGCTGCCACACGTTTCAGGTGCCGGCCGCCGCCGAATCGATGAGTTGTTCGCCACCGAGGCCCCGGGCGACGATGTTTTGGCCGATGTGATCGCCATCGTCTCGGAGGCGGGCGGCATCGAGTACGCCCGACAGCGTGGAGAGCAATTCGCACATGACGCGGAACAAGCGTTGCGCGTCCTACCTGAGACCCCAGTCCGGTCGGCGCTGACGGACGCGATTGCCTACGTCATGGACCGGCGGTTCTAGATGGCACAACGCGGAATGGCACAACGTGGATCATCCAAGCACCGCCCGGGGTTTCATGCTCTGGTGCTCGCGATCGGGTTCATTGTGGGCGGGGCGATGCAGCAGGCGGCCCGGATGTTTTTCCCGGGTGGCGCGGCGAAGCAATTCCTGACGGCGGGCGTAACGCCGACGCTCGGGCCATTGAGTATCGATCTCGTCCTCATCAAGTTTGCCATTGGCCCTGTCGCGCTCGATGTTTCGTTGCTCAGCCTCGTCGGCGTGCTCGTGGCGTATCTCATCGCTCGTTCGCTTTTCTAGGAGACGGTATGAATTTCGGCAATCTCGGCTTCACCGAACTGATGATGATCCTGATCATCGTGCTGGTGCTTTTCGGCGCCCGGCGCGTTCCAGAGATCGGAGCATCCATCGGAAAGGGTATCCGCGAGTTCAAGAAGAACATCAGCGACGCGGACCGTGAGATTCGCGAGCCGTTCCGCGAGACGCGGACAACGGACCGGTTGTCGGCGGGCGAGGCGACCGATATTCGGCGCGAGGAAGAAGAAGCGCGCCCAGAGCCCAAGCGCTTGATCTAGAGGGTGTGAAAAAGCCGGCAGCGCACGCTGCCGGCTTTTCAACGGTTCGCGCTACGTCGCGAACGCTCTACGCCACATCCTGACGTCGCGCCGCCGCGTTGATCTGCTTGCGCCGATCGTCGACTTTCGCCGCTTTGCGAATGTCCTGCAGGTACATCTGAATGCGCTGTTGGCGAAGCTGTTGAAGCCGAGCCGATTTCTGCGGGTCCTTCTGTGTCGTCCATGCCGTGCTATCGGCAACGACTCGCTTGTCGACCCGCAGGACGTACGCGCCCTCGGCCGTCCTCACTGGTTGGCTGACCGCGCCGACCGGCAACGCGAACGCGGCGCCCACCGCCTCGCTGAACTGTCCAAGCCCCGGAACGATGGACGAGCGCGCGAACATTGGTGCCTGTTGCACGGTCTTGTTGGCCGACTTCGCCGCGGCCTCGAGGCTGCTCGTGGCGGCGGTCGACGCCAACTGCTGCGCCTGCGGAACGAGCTTGTCGATCGCCTGTTCCTTCGCGACGCGCTCGCGAACCAGATCCTTCACGTCGTCGAACTTTGCGTCGCCACCCGGCTTGAGCGAGTCGAGACGGGCGAGGTAGTAGCCGTTCTCGTCATCGAATAAATCGCTCGTCTCACCGGTCTTCGCGCCGCCAAACGCCCAGGCGCTCACGCTCGGCACCACTTTGCCGTTCAGCATGCCCGGCTCGTTTTCTGTCACCTGAATTCGGAACACCTTGACGCCGAGCTTCCGCGCGGCGGTGTCGAGCTTGGCCCCTTGATCACCGGCGGCGGCCATGCGGGACAACGAGTCCGCCTCACGATCGATCCGTGTGGACGCGGAATCGCTCGGCTGAATTGGCACGAGAATGTGGCGCAGCGCGAGCGTGTCGCCTTTGTGCTCGTCGACGCGAATGAGGTGAAAACCGAACGGTGTCAGGACCGGCTCCGAGACGTCGCCGACCTTGAGCGCGTACGCCGCCTTCTCGAACTCTGGAACGAACCGGCCCTTGCCGCCCTTGCCCAAGTCACCACCGTTGCGACCTGACACGGAGTCGCTCGATTCGCGTTTAGCGACGTCCTCGAACTTGGCACCCTTAGTAATCTCATCGCGCAACTGTAACGCGCGATTGCGGGCGCCCGCAGTATCGGCCGCGGTGACGACGCGAGGAATCGTGACCACAGACAGGACGGCCCGGCCGGAGTTTTGAAATTCGGTGGCGTGCTTGTCGAAGTATGAACGCAGATCGCTTTCGGGAATCGCTTTCACCGCGGCGGGATCCATCACCGGGGTAAATGCGACATAACTCGCCTGGGCGCTGTCGTGCTGGTCGCGCCACGCCCGCCAGAGCTCCGCGTCGGTGACGTAGACGCCCGACGCGATCTGGTCGAACAGCTTCTCGCGCGGAATCTCCGTGCGGTAGTAGCCCTCGAGCTGGAACAGCAGTCCGCTCTGGCGCGCTTGCGCGCTTGTGAGCAGGCGCTGGTATTTCTCCGGATCGAATCGTCCGCCGGTCTGGAGCTCCGGGGCGTTCGTGATCCAGGGTGGCGGGGCATAACGGGCAAACTCGCGAACCTCGTCGTCGCTGACCGAGATGCCGCGCCGGCGATACTCCGCCTGGAGCAGTACGTCGTTCACCATCTGATCGAAGATGCTGTTCTCGATTCGACGGGTGTCGTCCTGCGACAACGAGCGTCCGGAACGCTGCTGCTCGGATTGCGTTTCGTTCTGGACGCGAGCGATATACTCTCGGTAGGGAATCTCTTGCCCGTTGACGACGGCGACCGCAGTCGTGGCCGTTACAGGGGTCCGGCCCATAAGGCCCGACGTTTCATAGAGAAGGAAGCCGCCGACGAAGACCAGGGCGACGAGCACCCAGATATACTTCGCCAGGCTCCGCATCTGTTGCAGCACAGGACCAGACTCCGGTAGTGCGGGAGGGAAGAAAAAATCCAACGAGTCAAGCTCGTGAAGTTAGAGGCTGGCACGGGCTAAAATCAAGTGAGGGTGTGACTTCTGATTGACTCACGCCGTCAGCGCTGTGTATTATGCGCATTCGTTCGTCCCGGGCTTCGGCCCTCGGTCGCATGTCCGAAATGAGGGCATTCAATGGGCACTTCCGCCCGAATCGACGAGCTCCGTAAGAAATTCGAGGAGAATCCGCGCCGATACTTCGCGCCTTTGGCGAACGAGTACCGAAAGGCGGGTGATCTCGAGCAGGCGATATCCATCTGCCAGGAATACCTGCCGCAGCAGCCTGGCCACATGAGCGGCCACATCGTTTACGGCCAGGCGCTCTATGAGAGTGGCCGCGACGAAGAGGCGAAAGCGGTTTTCGAGACGGCACTGTCGCTCGATCCGGAAAACCTGATCGCGCTCCGTCACCTCGGCGACATTGCCAGGGGCGCCGGCGATCCGGTAGGAGCGCGCGATTGGTATCGGCGGGTGCTCGACGCGGATCCACGAAATGACGAGATCATTCTGCTTCTCTCATCATTGGATTCGGGTTCTCTCGCACCCCCGTCAGCCGTTGAGCGCAGACAGACTCCGCTTCGAACCGCAACGGTCGAGACCCCGACCGAATCGGGCGACTCGGCCGAAGGTTCGTTCGAGAGTCCGGTGATCGAAAAAAGCGAAGACGCCTACCCCAACACCTTCGACGCGGCCGGTCGCGACGGTGAAGAATCGACCGCCGGGCATGAAGCGTGGAACGCGCCGCCGCCCCCGGCCCATCCGGCGCCGGCGGCCACGGCGAACGACGACCTGCTCGATCTCGACGATTTTTCTCTCGGCGAGATCGGGGTCGAATCGGGGACTTCGCCCGGGCAAGAGGCGGAACCGGTCGGCCTGGACGGCGACGTGACAATCTCCGGCGGTTTCACCCTCGGCACCGACGAGGGAGCCTTCGAGCCTGATGTCTTCTCGGAGGCAGAGGGGACTCCGTCGCCGGAGATTCAGCTCGCGACCGACATCAATCTCGGATTGACCGACGATTTGGTCCCGCCCACGCTGAGTGAGAGCGATACGCCGTCGCTCGCCGGTCTCGAGACATTCGAGGCGGGCGCAATCGCCGACGCGCCGGCCAACGTCCCGGCGCTCGAGACCGAGACCTTCTTTGACCTGCCGCCAGTCGATTCGGCCGCGCTCGCGTCGACCGGGATCGATGGCGCGGAGAGCGCGTCGGACAGTGACACGTCCGAGACTGCAACCGCACGGTCGGAGATCGCGGCAGCCGAACAGCCGACGGCTTCCGAGCCAGCCGAGGTCTTTGTCACCGAGACGATGGCGGAGTTGTACATCCAGCAGGGCCACCTCGATTCTGCCCTCGACATTTATCGAAGGCTCGTCGAGCAGCGTCCCGACGAGCCCGAGTTAGAAGAGCGGCTTCGCGCGATCGAGGATCGAATCTTCGGGGCACCCGCCACAAGCAGTGAGTCGGAATATCCGCCGCCGCCACCGCCGTACGGCGGTCCGACGATTAGAGAATTCTTGCTAGGGTTGGTGACACGCCCCTTCGGCAATGGTGGACGCGCGGCTCCCGAGCCGACACCTGGCCCAGCCGATCACGTCGAGCGTCCGAGCCGCCAAGCGCGCATGACACCCGGCGCGAGCGAGACGGTCAGCGGCTCGATCGACGCGCTGTTCTCCGGCGCCCACGCGTCGGTCTCTGACACGGTGGCCGCCGACGCCTTGGCCGCGGCGTTTGCCAGAACGACGCCTGAGCCGGCCCCTGTGGAGCCGACTCCGCTCGAGGGAACGCCCGCGCATCGTGCGCCGGACGAATTGTCACTGGACCACGTCTTCAAGGCGAATACGCCGCCGCGGCCGAGCAACGCCGCGAACGGGTTTTCCTTCGATCAGTTTTTCGCCGACGAGATGACCGATCAGGATGCGGAGTCGTCGCCTGACGCGGCGTCCGGTTCCGCGGAGGCAACCGACGACATCGCACAGTTCAACGCGTGGCTCAACGGACTCAAAAAGACGTGAGAATCGCCGTTCTCAACGGACCGAACCTGAACCTGCTCGGGACGCGTGAGCCTGCGCTTTACGGCCGCGAATCGCTCGACGATGTAGAGCGTGCCCTGCGATCCGTCGCGACGGAAATCGGGGCCGATGTCGAATTCGCGCAGCACAACGGCGAAGGGGAATTGATCGACACGATCCACACGCTTCGCGGTCGCGTCGACGGCGTCGTCATCAACGCCGGCGCGTACACGCACACCAGCATTGCGATTCGCGATGCGCTCACCGCGATCGCCGTTCCTTTCATCGAAGTGCACGTCACCAACGTCTATGCGCGCGAGCCCGAGCGCCGGCATTCTATGCTCGCGCAAGCGGCCGTCGGCGTCGTGTGCGGACTCGGTACTTACGGCTACGAGCTCGCGCTGCGTGGGCTGACTCGGACGCTCGCGGCGCGTGTTTGACCCCCGCCAGCGCCGACTCACGGCGCTCGTCGATGGCCTGACGGCCGCGCATGTCGACGGGCTGCTCGTGACGAGCCTCCCGAACATCCGATACCTCACCGGCTTTTCGGGGTCGAGCGCGTTGCTGTTCGTCACGCCGCGCGACGTCATCGTCATCACGGACTTTCGCTATCAAACGCAGATCGCCGAAGAAGTCGGCGACCTCGCGCGCATCACGATTGAGCCGCAAAGCCTGTGGACCGGGCTGTGGCAGCAACTCGGTCAGCTGCCGTACCTCGACGTCGCCGGATTCGAGTCCGCCCATATGCTGCACCGCGATTTTCAACGGCTGCTCGAAGCCGGCGGGCGATGGCAGTGGCGTCCGACGGTCGATCTCGTCGAGACGTTGAGGGAGCGCAAGGATGCCGGAGAGCTCGCACTCATCGAAAAGGCGAACGGCATCGCGACGCGCGCGCTCGCGCGCACGCTCCCGCAGGTGCACGTCGAGATGACGGAGCTCGAAGTCGCCGGCGTCCTCGAGAAAGCGCTACGCGACGAGGGCAGCGAAGGATTCCCCTTCGCGTCGATTGTCGCCTCGGGTCCACGCTCGGCGCTGCCCCACGCGCGCTCAACGACGCGTCGCATCGAGGCGGGCGACTTCCTGTTGTTGGATTTTGGCGCCGAAACACAGGGCTACTGCGCCGATGTGACGCGCACCTGTGTCGTCGGCGTCGCGCAACCGGAGCAGCGCGAGATCTACGACGTCGTCCGCGCGGCAAACGAAAACGCGGCCAACCGCGTTCGCGCCGGCATGACGGGCCGGGATGCCGACGCCATCGCGCGCGACTACATTGAGCAGCGCGGATACGGAGACCTCTTTGGCCACAGTCTTGGTCACGGTCTCGGACTGGAAGTGCATGAGGCGCCACGGCTGGCACGCACGGCCGACGGCGCGCTGGCCGAGGGTGCGGTGGTGACAATCGAGCCGGGGATTTATCGACCGGGATGGGGCGGCGTGCGAATCGAGGACGACGTGTTTCTCGGTCCGACCGGTCCGAAGATCCTCACGACCTTCACCCACGAGCTGATCGAGCTCGGGTGAGCGCTCTGGTGCCACTCTTTAGAGGCCTATGATCGATCTACGCTACGTGAAAAAGCTGATCGAGATCATCGACGGGTCGACCGTCGACTCGATCGAGATCACATCGGACAAGGGGATGAAGATTCGCATCTCTAAAAGTCCGCAGCAGCGCGGCGGTGTGCAGATGGCGCAAGTGTCGGCGCTGCCCGCGCTCGCCCCGGTGCCGGGGAATCGCGTTTCACCTGCGGGGGGAATGGCGCCGATCTCCGAGGGCGAGATCCCTCCGCCACCGGAGCCACCGAAGGCGGTCGGGCTCGAGGTCAAATCACCAATGGTCGGCACGTTCTACAAATCGCCGGAGCCGGGAGCGAAGGCGTACGTCGCGGTCGGCGATCGCGTAACGAAAGGACAGATCGTGTGCATCATCGAGGCGATGAAGATCATGAACGAGATCGAATCCGAGTACTCCGGTATCGTGCGCGAGATCCTCGTCGAGGACGCGCAACCCGTCGAGTACGGCCAGGTGCTCTTCAAGATCGATCCCAATGGCTAATCCAACGCAGGGCGCTGGCGAGACCGCCGCGCTGACCCCTCCACCGGCGCCGAGCGGCATCAGCTTCAAGACTGTGCTGCAGGAGCTCATTCGGCGCAACGGTTCCGATTTGCATCTGAAGGTCGGGCGACCGCCCACGATTCGCATCGACGGTGAGCTGGAACCGCTCGAGCACCAGCCGTTGCGCCCCGAAGATCTCAAGGCGCTCGCCGAGCAGCTCATGACGCCGCGCCAGGTCAAGCAATTCGCCGAAGAGAAGGAGTGCGACTTCGCGATCGGTGTCCCGGGGATCGGCCGCTTCCGCGTCAATGTCTACCAGCAGCGCGGCTCGCTGTGCTATGCGATGCGCGCCATCCCGTATCAAGCGAGAACCATCAACGAGCTCAATCTGCCCACGGTGCTCGAGGAGGTCGCGCTCAAGCCGCGCGGTCTGATTCTCGTGACCGGCGTGACGGGTTCGGGAAAGTCGACGGCGCTCGCGGCGATGATCCAACACATCAACGAGAATCGTCGCGCCAACGTGATCACGATCGAGGACCCGATCGAGTTCCTCCATCGTGACATCAATTCGCACATTAACCAGCGGGAGATCGGAACCGACACGGCTACGTTCGGTCAAGCACTGCGCCGCGTGCTGCGCCAGGATCCCGACGTGATCCTGATCGGCGAAATTCGAGATCTCGAAACCCTCGACACGGCGCTCAAGGCGGCTGACACGGGACATTTGGTCTTCTCCACGCTTCACACAGTGGACGCCACGCAGACGATCAACCGCGTGCTGTCGTTCTACCCGCCGCACCAACAGGGCGAAGTGCGCTTCTCGTTGGCGAGCGCGCTCCAAGCGGTCATCTCCCTGCGCCTCGTGCCACGGTCCGACAAGGCCGGACGCATCCCGGCGTGCGAGGTGTTGATCAACACGGCTGCGGTGCGTGAGAACATCCGCGACATGGCAAAGACGCTCAACATCCCCGACCTGATCAAAGAAGGGGCCGTGCAATACGGGATGCAGAGTTTCGACCAATCGCTGATGCAGCTCTACTCACGCGGGGTCGTGTCGTACGAGAGCGCCATGTTTTACGCCACGAGTCCGGCGGAGTTCGCCCTGCGCGTTCAGGGCGTGGCCGGCACCAGCGATACATCCTGGTCCGGGTTCGAGGGCGATTCGACCGCGAAGTAATGTTCAACAAAGTTCTTATCGCCAATCGCGGGGAAATCGCGCTGCGCATCATTCGCGCGTGCCGCGAACTCGGCGTGCAGACGGTCGCGGTCTATTCCGAGGCGGACCGCGAGTCGCTCCACGTGCGCTTCGCCGATGACGACGTGTGCATCGGTCCGGCGCCAGCGCGCGAATCGTATCTCAATATTCCCCGCCTGATCGCGGCAGCCGAGATCACCGGCGCCGACGCGATCCATCCCGGCTATGGCTTCCTCGCCGAGAACGCCGAGTTCGCCGACATCTGCGCGGCCTCGAAGATCGCGTTCATTGGACCGACGGCCGAACAGATTCGCGTCATGGGCGACAAGGCCGCGGCGCGAAAAGCGATGGCCGCCGTCGGCGTGCCGATCATTCCCGGCACACCGGGGCCGGTCGACGACGTCGACGAAGCGTTGGTCTTCGCGCGGCAGATTGGCTTTCCGGTCATCATCAAGGCCGCCGCCGGCGGAGGCGGGAAGGGCATGCGCGTCTCGCGCGACCCGGACGACTTCGCGCGATCGTTTCAGCTCGCTCGGTCGGAGGCGTTGTCGGCGTTCGGTAGCGGCGACGTGTACGTCGAGAAGTATCTCGCGCGGCCGCGCCACATCGAGTTTCAGATCATCGGCGACAAGTACGGTCATCTCATTCATCTGGGAGAGCGCGACTGTTCGGTTCAGCGCCGCCACCAGAAGCTGATCGAGGAGGCGCCGAGCCCCGCCGTCACTCGGGCAATGCGTCTCGAGATGGGCGACGCCGCAGTTGCCGGCGCCAAAGCGATCGACTACGTCGGCGCCGGAACGATCGAGATGCTGCTCGACGAGGACGGCTCGTACTACTTCATGGAGATGAATACGCGCATTCAGGTCGAGCATCCCGTGACGGAGATGCTCACCGGAATCGATCTCGTGAAGGAGCAGATCCGAGTCGCCGCCGACGAGGAGCTCAGCGTCTCCGAGTTGCCGCCGTTGCGCGGACACGTGATCGAGGTACGGGTCAACGCGGAAGATCCTGCCCGCAACTTTCAGCCGTCGCCGGGTAAGATTCTCGCCTTCCATCCGCCCGGCGGCCCCGGCGTTCGACTCGACACGCATGTCTACGACGGTTACACGGTTCCTCCCTACTACGACTCGCTGCTGGCCAAGCTCATCTGCCAAGGACGCGACCGGGCCGAGGCGATCGCACGAATGCACGTGGCGCTCGACGGGTTTATCATCGAAGGCGTGACGACCACCATTCCGTTCCTCGCCCGCGTGATGCAGAACCCGCGCTTCATTGCCGGCGAAGTCGACACCAAGTTTCTCGAGCGCGAGACCGACCTCCTCAAGGAGCCGGTGTAGTGCGCATCGACGTGGTGTTTGGTGGCGCGGCGTTCGCGCCATTCGACGTCACAGGCCGCCTGGTTGCCGTGATCGACGTGTTGCGGGCGTCGTCGACGATCGCCGCGGCGCTGGCAAACGGGGCGCGAGCAGTTGTGCCGCTGGAGAACTCCGACGATGTCGTTCGGACCGCGAAGGCGTTCGAGCGCAGCGATGTCCGTCTCGCCGGCGAGCGCAAGATGCTGCCCATTCCCGGGTTCGACCTCGGCAATTCTCCCGGCGATTTCACGCGCGACGTCGTCGAGGGAAAGACGGTCATCATGGCGACCACCAACGGCACACCAGCGATCGCCGCGGCTCAGGGCGCTCGTGACGTGGTCATCGCGTCGTACGTCAACTACACTGTCGTACTCGCGATGATGCGCGCCGCGCTACGTGGCGGGGCCGACGTTACTTTGATATGTGCGGGACGCGATCGACAGTTTGCGCTCGAGGATGCCGGATGCGCCGGACGGTACGTGTACAACGTGTCGAAACGGTTGACCGGGATCGAGCTCAACGATGCAGCGCAGGCGTGTGTGCTGATCGATCGAAAGTACGGCGATCGCGTCCTCGGATTGTTCGACGCATCAGAGCACGGCCGCGCGCTGCGCGACGCCGGGTTCGGCGATGACCTGACCGCGTGCGCGGCCGTGGATTCCTACCCAGTCGTCCCGCTCTACCAGGATCGACAGATCACCAAGCTCGGACCAGACCGCGAGCGGTAACCGTGGGCAGCTCCTCCCTCAAGCGCGAGATCCTCGGGATCGCGCTGTTGTTGTTTTCCATCTTCCTCGTCGGCGCGTTCGGAGCGCTGGCGCTGGCCCAGGCGCGCGCACCGGTGAGCGTCGAGGCGAGTGTCGGCGTCGTCGGGCGAATTCTGGCGAGCCCGCTCGTGTGGTTCTTCGGTTGGCCGGCGGCGATCCTGATCCCGCTCGTTCCCGCCGTCCATGCGCTGCGATTGTTCGGTCGCCTCGCATCGGATACCGATCGATCGTGGATGATTTTTTTCGCCGGCGTCGTCGTGTTGCTGCCGGTTGCCCTCGCGCTGTCGATCGCGCCGCCGCCGCCAGGTCTGCCCAGCCTGGGCGCCGGCCTGTGGGGCGAGTTCGTCGCGTCGTGGTGGCGCGGTTGGTTCGGCTCATTCGGCGCGTGGATCGTCGTCGCGCTCGCCGGCTCGGTGCTCATGGCGGCCACACTGGCGTGGAATCCCGTGCGTGCGCTGATCGGGCACCGGCCTCCCGTCGCCGCGGCCGCCGTCATCGCCGCCGAGCCTGAGCCCGCGGGCAAGCGGCGCCGCAAGCGTGAGGCGGAGGCGGACGCCGGCCAACCGAATACACCTGGCGGCGAGCTGGCGCTCGCGTTGGCGCCGTCGCCCGACGAGATGCCGGGTCTCGATCCCTCGGCCATGTTGGATGGCGACGTCGACGCGTTAGAGAACGCTAATGCCGCGAACTTGGGCGATGCCAAGCGCAAGAAGAAACGGACCCGTGCGGACGTCGCCGCCGAGCACGACGCCGAGATCGCGGCGGCCATCGAGGCCACGGCGCACCCCGACGTCCCCGGCGAGGGTGACGAGCTGCCGACGCCCGACCTCCTCACCGAGATACCGCGGCGGAACATCGAGGCGAGCAAGCGAGAGCTCGACGACATGGGCCTCAAGCTCATGGACGCGCTCAGGACCTTCCGCGTCGAGGGCGAGCTCGTTGGCCGTACGACGGGGCCGGTCGTGTCGCAATTCGAGATCGAGCCGGCACCCGGCGTCAAGGTCAGACAATTCGCCAATCTGTCGAACGATCTCGCGCTGGCGATGCGCGCGGCATCGATTCGAATCGTGGCGCCGATTCCCGGGCGCGGGGCCGTGGGCGTGGAAGTGCCGAACCCCGTGTCGGAGATCGTCTCGTTCCGCGAGCTCATCGAAACCCGTGAGTTTCAGATGGCGCGTGCCGCGCTGCCGATCGCGCTCGGAAAAGACCTCGAAGGCAAGCCGGTCATCGCCGATCTCGCAAAGATGCCGCACTTGTTGATCGCCGGCGCCACTGGCTCGGGCAAGTCGGTCTGCGTGAACACGATCATCACGAGCCTGGTATATCGCCACACGCCGCGAACCCTGCGGTTCTTGATGGTCGACCCGAAGATGGTCGAGCTCTCGGTGTACAACACGCTGCCACATCTTCGCCACAAGGTGATCACCGACAACCGCGACGCCGCGTCGGTGCTGAACTGGGCGAAGATGGAGATGCAGGAGCGGTACGAGCTGCTCGCGGCGAATGGGTGCCGCAACATCCAAGAGTTCAACAAGCGCGTCGAGGAGAACACGCCGCTCAAGCTGCCGAAACGACCCGACGTCGCCTTCGAGGCGACGACCTACACCGGCAGCATCCTCCCGTACATCGTCGTCATCATCGACGAGATGGCCGATCTCATGATGACCGTGCCCGGCGAAGTGGAGACCCCGATCGCGATGCTCGCGCAGAAGGCGCGCGCGATCGGCATCCATCTCATTCTCGCCACGCAACGCCCAAGCGTGAACGTCATCACGGGCCTCATCAAGGCGAATTTCCCAAGCCGTATCGCCTTTCGGGTCGCATCGCAGATCGACAGCCGCACGATCATCGACGGCGCGGGCGCGGAAATGCTGCTTGGCAACGGCGACATGCTGTTCATCCCGCCTGGCAAGTCGGAGCCAGCGCGTCTGCAGGGCGCCTACCTGTCGAGCGAGGACACGGAGCACCTGATGGGTTGGTATCAGGGCGTTCGTGATCGCAAGCGGGCCGCGCTGGCGGCGCAGGGACTGGTGCTCGAGGAACCGCTCGAGGTCGAGCCGGACATTCTCGAAGCCGTGCGGCAGCGCGAAGCGCTCGAGGCGGGACAGGCCGAGGGAGAAGGCGTCGACACATCCGACCGCGACAAGTTGTTCCGCGAAGCGGCCGAGCTAGTCGTGCAAAACCAGCAGGGGTCCACGTCGCTGTTGCAACGCCGTCTCAAAGTCGGGTATGGACGCGCGGCACGCATCATCGACCAACTGCACGCGGTCGGCGTACTCGGCCCGCCCGATGGCTCTAAGCCGCGCGATGTGTTGGTGGGCCTCGACGAACTGGATCGGATCTGTGGTCCGCGCAGCTAAGGCGCTGGTCGCGTTCGCGATGTTGGCGGTCGGCAACGCTGTGCCGGCCCAAGTGCCGACGACAGACACGACGCAGCACCGTTTTCGTCTCGACGCTAGCGCGCTGCGCCCAGGTCAGTTCGCGTACGAGACAACGCTCGAGCGCAACTCGACGACGACGATTCTTGGCTCGCGGACCGTCACGGTGGCCCGGACGACCTACAACGCAACGCCGGCGTGGCTGCTGCTCGAGACACGCTCGAACGACGGAATCCCCTCGGTGGATTCGCTGCTCACCGACGTCATCGGGTTGCATCCTCTGCACTGGAGCTCGACGCAGGGGCTGTCGCGTCTCGGCGCCGAGTTCCGCGGGGACACCGCGTTCGGTGCGACGGCCGCTCCGTCTTGGCGACGGTCGATCATCGCCGTCGTCCCGAACGGGACGATGGTCAGCTCGGCGATGCTCGAGACGGCGCTGCGGTTATTGCCCCTGCAAACGGCTTGGGAAGACTCCACGACCGCCCTGTCGATCACGTTGAGCAACACGGCGGTGGTTCAGACGCGCCTCTCGGTGATCGGCGAGGACCGTGTCCGCGTTCCGGCAGGCACGTTCGACTGCTGGGTCGTCGCCGTGCACGCCGACGCCGCCCGCGGACTGTATTGGGTGACGAAACAAGATCCCCAGATCGTGCGGAGCGTGCTCGACGTCCCTACGCTCGGCGGCGCGCAATTGGTCAACGCGCTCACTCACGTCGCGTGGTAGCACCGTTCTCGGCGCGCATTCGTTCGGTCCTCACGGCGTGTTTTCGGTGACGGACGGCTCCTGAGCCGCCCTTAGCTTGGCCCCATGTCAGCGGCCAGGCAGGAATTCGGCGAGCTGGGCGAGCGAATCGCTGAGCGGTGGCTCAAGCGTCAGGGATGGCGGGTAGTACAACGCCGATTCCGGAGCGGTCACCGCGACATCGATCTGGTGGTCGAGCGAGAAGGGACAGTCGTGTTCGTTGAGGTGAAGGCGAGGCGCGGCCTTGCGTTTGGAGATCCGGTGGAAGCCGTTAACTGGAGCAAACAGAAGGAGTTAGTTCGTTCAGCTTCAGTCTGGATCGACAGGCATGGCAGGCCGGCGGAATCGTACCGGTTCGACGTGGTCGGTGTGTTGGTCGAGGGCGACCGAGTGCGAGTCCGGCACATACCAAACGCGTTTTCACTTCAGAATTCGGCTTGAATCCGGAACCCGATCTTCGTATTTTATTCGGGTATCGAATCGACCGCTTTCCCGGTACGATTACGCTGCATGGCCAGAGCGGACTACGACTAACCGAGAGGATGAGTGAAAAATGGCTGTGTCGACTTTGCAGGACGACAAGAAGAAGGCGTTGAATCTGGCCATCGCGCAGATCGAAAAGAGCTGTGGCAAGGGCTCGATCATGCGGCTCGGAGCGGATCAAAAGGTCCGCGTCGAGGCGATTTCGACCGGTGCGATCAATCTCGACGCGGCGATCGGCGTGGGCGGTATTCCCCGTGGTCGCGTCACTGAGATCTATGGACCGGAATCGAGCGGCAAGACGACGCTCTGCTTGCATGTCGTCGCGAACGCGCAGAAGGCCGGCGGCGTCGCGGCGTACATCGACGCGGAGCACGCGCTCGACACCGATTACGCGAGAAAGCTGGGCGTCGACGTCGAGGCGCTGCTGATCTCGCAGCCGGACACGGGTGAGCAAGCGCTCGAAATTTGCGAGATCTTGGTGCGCTCGGGAGCAGTCGACGTCGTTGTCATCGATTCGGTCGCGGCGCTCGTGCCCAAAGCCGAAATCGAAGGCGACATGGGTGATTCGCACGTTGGTCTGCAGGCGCGGCTCATGAGTCAAGCGCTGCGCAAGCTGACCGGCTCCATCGCCCGGTCGAAGACGTCGGTCGTGTTCATCAACCAGTTGCGTGAGAAGATCGGCGTCATGTTCGGCAACCCCGAAACGACGACCGGCGGCAAGGCACTCAAGTTCTATGCGTCGGTTCGTCTCGACATCCGCCGCATCGGACCCGTCAAGGACAAGGAAGACGTCGTTGGTTCGCACGTCCGCGTCAAAGTGGTCAAGAACAAGGTCGCCGCGCCGTTCAAGCAGGCCGAGTTCGACATCATGTACGCGGAAGGCATCAGCCACGCGAGCTTGGTGCTCGACATCGCCGCCGAGGCGGGGATCATCGACAAGTCGGGCGCGTGGTACAGCTACAACGGTCAGAAGATCGGACAGGGCCGCGAGAACGCCAAGCTCTATTTGAAGGACAGCCCCACGTTGATGACCGAAGTCGAAGAGAAGGTGAAGACGTTGCTCGGTGTCGGACCACGCGAGGTCATCAGCGATATCGAGGTGACGGAAGAGTAAGGACCAGAGTTTTTCACCGGCTAACGAGACTGGGCCGGGGAGAAGTAGTCTTGCGACGATGGGACCCGGAAACTCCCTTCGGAACAAGCTACGGCTCCCCGGTTCTTCTTTTCGCGAATGACTGAAACCAACAAGCCCACGCGCACGACCTATGAACGAGCACTCGACATGCTCGAAGCCCGGTCGCGCGCGGTGACCGAATTGCGCCGTCTCTTGATCAAAAAGGGCGAGCCGCCCGCCGACGTCGACGCCGCGATCGAGCGTCTTCGCGCCTCCGGCCTGCTCGACGACGCGAACTTCGCGCGACAGCTCACGCGATCGAAGGCGCTCGGCGGCGGTCATTCGCGTCGGCGCATCCAGCAGGAGCTCGCAAAGCGCGGTGTCGCCCGAGACGTGTCCGACCAGGCGATCGAGCAGGTATTCGACGAAGAGGATGTCGATGAGAATGCGTCGCTCGAGCGAGTGGCCCGCAAGAAGCTGCGCACGCTCGGCGACGCGGATGCACCGACGCGCAAGCGACGACTGTTCACGTTCCTGGCGCGTCGCGGATACGACTCCGACGCTATCGCTCGCGTGCTACGAATCGTTCTGGAACCTGTCGACGAAACGAGCTGACGCGCGTCTCCCTGAGCCGTCGGGACGCCGGTATATTGCGAGGATGCTCGCCTCCGAGATCCGCTCACGCTTCCTTCAGTACTTTGCCCGCAACGGTCACGCGATTCGACCGAGCTCGTCGCTCGTTCCCGGCGACGATCCGACGTTGTTGTTCACCAACGCCGGCATGGTGCAGTTCAAGAAGGTGTTCCTCGGCATGGAAGAGCCGCCCGAGGGAAAGCGTCGCGCGACGACGTCGCAGAAGTGCGTGCGGGCCGGCGGGAAGCACAACGATCTCGAGCAAGTCGGCCACACGGCGCGACACAACACGTTTTTCGAGATGCTCGGCAATTTCTCGTTCGGCGACTACTTCAAGCGCGACGCGATCCGATTCGCCTGGGAGTTCGTGACGCGCGAGCTGCAGCTCGATCCGAAGTATCTGCGAGTCACGGTGCATCACACCGACAACGAAGCGCGTGCATTGTGGCGCGAGATTGCCGGTCTTCCGGATTCGCGGATCTATGGCCTTGGCGACAAAGACAACTTCTGGCAGATGGCCGATACCGGACCGTGCGGGCCATGCTCGGAAATCTTCATCGACCTGGCGCACGTCGCGCGCGACTGGCGCCTTCCCGACGGCGCGTCGGGCGAGTGGACAGAGATCAATCGCGACGAGTTTTCACTCGACGCGTTCGTCGAGGGCTCTGAAGGCGATCGCTTTCTCGAGTTCTGGAACTTGGTGTTCATGCAATACGATCGGCAGCCGGACGGCACGCTCGTCCCGCTGCCAAAACCCTCGGTCGATACCGGCGCTGGGCTCGAACGCATCTCGGCGATCACGCAAGGCGTGACGATGGTGTTCCACACCGACATCTTCGCGCCGCTCATCGCGGCGGTTGAACGAACGGTCGGTATCGAATACTGGGGGCGGGAGAACGACGAGCCGCGCACCGGCGTGAAGATTCGTGGCGGTCACGGAGGCTCGGACGTCGTCGCCAACGCAATGCATCCGGCGTCGTTCCGCGTACTGGCCGATCACGCGCGCGCCGTCGCGTTCCTACTGGCTGATGGTGTGTTTCCGTCGAACGAGGGCCGAGGCTACGTGTTGCGCCGGATTCTGCGACGCGCCGTGCGACACGCATGGCTGCTCGGCCGACGCGAGCCGACGCTCGTCTCGGTAGTCGAGGCGGTCATCGAGTCGATGAGCGACGCGTACCCCGAGCTGCGGCAGCGCGCGAGCCACATCAGCAACACGACGCGGGTCGAGGAGCAAAGCTTCCTCGCGACGATTGAAGGCGGGTTGGCGCGGTTCGACCAGCTCGCGCCCGCACTGACGGCCGCCGGCGGTCCGGATATTCGCGGGACGGTCAGCGGAGAGGACGCGTTTCGTCTCTACGATACGTTCGGCTTCCCGATCGATCTCACCGAGTTGATGGCGCGCGAACGCGGCTATGTCGTCGACATCGCGGGCTTCGAGGCGGCGTTGGAGGGGCAGCGCCGCCGCTCGCAAGATGAGCGCAAGGCAAAAACGGTCGGCGGTCTGGGCAACATTTCACTCGGGTCTCTTATCGGCACCTCGGGCGCTGGAGCCGTCAGCGCGTGGGACGTGCCGGATGGTACTTCGCAAATCGAATCATCGTTCGTCGGCTACGACGTCGTGGAGATCGAGACGCAGGTCACGGCCGTGCAGCATCTGCCCGACGGTCGCGTCGCCATGATGCTGCGCGAGTCTCCGTTCTACGCCGAGTCGGGCGGACAGATCTCCGACCGCGGCGAGATCGTCGGCGACGGATGGCGCGTCGACGTGGACGACGTGAAGAAGATCGATGGCCGCCCGGCGGCAATCGGCAAGCTCACGGGCGCCTTCAAGTTCGGTCGCGCGAGCGCGCGCATTCCGAGCGATCGCCGGCTCGACACAGAACGCAATCACACGGCGACGCACCTGCTGCACGCCGCGCTGCGCCACGCGTTGGGTGAAAGTGTACATCAAGCGGGATCGCTCGTCGCCCCAGAACGTTTGCGTTTCGACTTTACTCATCACGGTCCGGTGAACGCCGAGCGTTTGACGGAAATCGAAGCGATCGTCAATCGCGAGATCTGGCGCAGTACGCCGGTGACCACGCGCGAGCTCCCGTATCAGGAAGCGCGCTCGCTCGGTGCCATGGCGCTATTCGGTGAGAAATACGGCGACGTGGTGCGCGTCGTCTCGATCCCCAACTTCTCGATGGAGCTGTGCGGCGGTACGCACGTGCGCAACACCGCGCAAATCAGCCTGTTCAAAATCGTCGCCGAAACCGGCGTCGCCGCCGGAATACGACGCATCGAGGCGGTGACCGGTCCGGGTGCGTACGAGCTCGTGCGCGGCGAGGAGCGCGCGCTACATCGAATCGCCGAGTTGCTCAGGTCGCCCGTCGACAGCGTGGAGCGGCGCGTCACCGGTCTCCTCGAGGAGCGCCGCATGCTGGAACGCCGGCTCGAAGAGTCGATGCGCGGCGGGGGCGATCAGCTGCAAGCGCTGCTACAGCGTGCGCAATCGATCGGACCGAACGGTTCGCGTCTCGTGGCGAGCATCGTCCGCGCCGGGGACGTCAAGGAGCTGCAGTCGCTCGGCGACGCCGTTCGCGAAAGGTTGGGCAGCGGCGTCGGCGTGCTCGCGGCAAGTTTCGAGGACGGTAAGAACACGCTGCTCGTCGTCGTGACCGACGATCTACGCGATCGTGGCGTGCGTGCTGACGCGTTGATCAAAGACATCGCGGCCGCGGCGGGTGGGCGTGGCGGCGGCAAGCCGCACATGGCGCAGGCGGGAATCCCCGACGCCTCGCGCTTCGAGGACGCGTTCGCGCGGGTTCCAGAACTGGTGCGCAACGCGCTCGGCGGGCCCGCGTGACCCTGGCCGCCTGGCTGCGCGAACGAACACCGGCGCCGCCGGCGCAACTGACGGCGAGAATTCTGGAAACGCTCGGCGAACGATGCGATGCTGACGCGTCCAACGCGCCCGACCTGTGCATTGCCGCCGCCGAAGACCTGCTGCGCGAGTTGTTGGCCCGGCCGTCGGCCGGTCGAGAGTCCGCGCTCGACTTGCTGACCGTCGACGCTCTCGTGACATACGCGTTCGAGGCGGCGGGAGACGATCCCGACGCCCTCATGAGTCGCGCCGAACATGCGATGACGCGCCTTGCCACGCCGGCGCGCGAGTGACCGCGACAATCACCCCACGACAACCGCTCTGACCTCCGTCATCGAGCCATGCCTCCCAACACCGATGTGCGACAGCATTTCTCCGCCGGGTTGCGCGAGCTCGCGACGCTCGCCGCGAGCGTCGCCGATCAAATGGGCCCGGCACTCGAGCACGCGCTCTCAATGGTGCGCGACACGGTCCGCGGCGGCGGAACGCTGTTCTTTTGCGGTAACGGCGGGAGCGCCGCCGATGCACAGCATATCGCCACCGAGTATGTCGTGCGCTACATGCGCGAGCGTCGCGGGTATCCCGCCGTGGCGCTGACGACGGACACATCGCTGCTCACCGCCGCCGCGAACGACATGGGGTTCGAGGCGGTATTCGCGCGACAGGTCGATGCGCTCGCGCGGCCCGGCGATTTGCTCGTCATTCATTCGACGAGCGGCAATTCGCCAAACGTGTTGGCCGCGGCGAAGGCGGCGCGCTTGAAGGATGTTCGTGTGCTCGCCTTCAGCGCGCGCGATGGCGGCGCTCTTCGCGAGCTCGCCGATCACACGGTCGTCATTCCGACCTCGCGCACCGACCGTGCGCAAGAGCTGCATTTGTGCATTGAACATCTCATTTGTGAACTCGTGGAGCGGGAGCTATGATCGGATTGAAGGGCAAGCGCGCGCTGATCACCGGCGGATCGCGCGGGATCGGCGCGGCAACCGCCCGCCTGTTCGCCGAACATGGCGTTGACGTCGCGATTGGATATCGACGGCGCCGCGACGACGCCGAGGCGCTCGTCCGCTCACTCCGTGAGTCGCATGGCGTCACTGCGGTCGCGCACGCGACTGATGTCTCCACGGCCGCCGGCGCCGACGAGCTGGTTGGCTTGGCCGCCGAGAATCTCGGCGGCCTCGATTTCTTCGTCGCCAACGCCGGCATCTGGCCGGTTGACGACGTCGCACTCCGCGACATGACCGACGCGCAATGGCAGCGGACAATCGCCGAGAACGTCAACTCCGTTTTCTACACGACGCGCGCCGTGATGCGATGCATCAGCGATCACGGGCGAATCGTGCTGGTGTCGAGTACAGCCGGTCAGCGCGGCGAAGCATATCACGCCGATTACGCCGCGTCGAAGGGCGCGATGATCTCGCTGGTGAAGTCGCTCGCGCCAGAGATGGGCAAGCGCGACATCACGGTGAACAGCGTCGCCCCGGGTTGGGTCGATACCGAGATGTGCGACCAACCGTTCGCCAATGGCGGACGGGAACGAATCGCCGCCGGCATTCCCATCGGGCGGATCGCCGATCCGCGCGACATTGCGGGTCCGATCGTGTTTCTCTGCTCAGATCTCGCCCGGCATATCACCGGTGAGATCGTCAACGTGAACGGCGGCAGCGTTCTCTGCGGATGATCGTTCTTCTCTTTACCGGCGGGACGATCTCGATGCGCCACGACTCGGCCGCCGGCGGCGCGGTGCCGAGTCTCACGGGGCGCGACATCCTAGCACTGGCTCCGGGCATCGATCGGCTCGCGAAGCTCGACGTGGACGACTGGGGCGCCTATCCCGGGCCTCACATGACGATCGAGCGAATGTGGATGCTGCGACAACGCATCGTCGAGCAGCTCGATCGTCCCGACGTGGAAGGCATTGTCGTCACCCACGGAACGGATTCGCTCGAGGAATCCGCCTACTTGCTCGCCCGCTCGGTCGCGAGCGATAAGCCGATTGTGTTCACGGGCGCCATGCGCACGTCGAGCGATCTCGGATGGGACGGCCCGGGCAACCTTGGCGCCGCGGTTCGCGTCGCCGCGAGCAAGGAGGCGAGAGGGTGTGGGGTGATGGTCGTCATGTCGGACCGCATCTTCACCGCGCTCGACGTGACCAAGGTGCACACGAGCGCGGTCGAAGCGTTCGACAGTCCGGGCCTTGGGCCACTCGGCGTCATCGACGATGGCAGAGTGATCTTCCGTCGCGCCGTGCCGACGCCGACACCGATTCTCGCGCCGCCCTCGTTGGCGACGCCGGTAGACATCGTCTACGCCTACGCCGGCGCGGACTCCCGTCTGATCGACGCGTCGCGCGCCGTCGGGCGGGGCATCGTGCTCGCGGGCATGGGGCGGGGCAACATTCCGCCGGCGATGATCGACGGGCTCGATCGATGGATCGCCGAGGACAAGCCTGTCGTCATCACGTCGCGCGCGTTTCGCGGGCGTGTGGGGTGCACCTACGGCTATCCCGGTGGTGGCCGCCGACTCGCCGAACGTGGAGCGATCTTCGCCGGACCGCGTCGGCCGCAACAAGCGCGCATTGACATCATGCTCGCGCTTGGAGCCGGATACGGTGTGTCCGAGTTGCGGGAACTACTCGAGGGTGTGTGAGGCGCGTCGCTCGACGCGGACGGGCTCCCAGCGCACGAAGCACCGCCAGTCGTATTCGCGGGCGGCGCGGATCTGGTCGGGGAACCCGAAGCAGTCGGTCCATCCCTCTTGCTCGGCGCGCCAGCGGCAATCCCACACGAACTCGTAGACTCGCGTCTCACTGCCGGTATGGACCCGTACCGTCCCGACGAAATCGGAGCAGCCCGACCGGCCGCGGAGCGAAATGCCTTCGATCGGCAGATGTGGCTCGGTGGACAGCATTTGAGCCAGCAGTCGTCTCACCTTGATCTGCGGAGCGAATCCCTCGACGCGGATGCAGTCGGCGCCGCCAGTCGCACAGTAACTGCGAACGGCGTTTTTGAAGGTGTCGGCAGCACGTGATTGATCGAGCAGCTGCTCGAACTCAGTCAAGCGGAACCTCGGATGGCTGGGGCAAACAGGTGGCCGTTGGGCTCACCAAATATCGCGAATGACGCGTCCAAGTTGAAGTGGCTAGCTATCTTCACGCGCGGAGCAATTCGGGCTATCCTCTACGACGCCGTCGCTTCCTCGAACTAACTCATGATCGCCCTGCATCCACCGTTACCCGTGGTCGAGATCGCCGAGCAGCTCGAGAATGCTGGCTTCGAGGCCTGGTGCGTTGGCGGAGCGATCCGCGATGCCCTACTCGGGCATCCGGATCTAGACTGGGATCTGGCGACGTCCGCAACACCGGCTCAGGTCCGCGAGCTGTTCGGCATGCGTCGGACGATTCCGGTCGGGGTCGAGTTCGGCACAATCGGTGTCCTCGATCGCGCCGGAACGATGCACGAGGTGACGACCTTTCGCCGCGACGTGCGCACCGACGGTCGTCACGCGGAGGTGGAGTTCGGGGTCTCGCTCGACGACGATCTCGCACGTCGCGATTTCACGATCAACGCCATCGCGTACTCTCCGCGGCGCGACGAAGTCCGCGATCCGTTCGACGGTCAGGGAGACTTGGCGCGCAGGCTCGTTCGCGCGGTTGGCGACCCTGAGGCTCGTATGCGCGAGGATCGACTTCGCGCCCTGCGCGCAATTCGCTTCGCGGCGCGATTCGAGTTCACGATCGATCCGACGACGCGCAAAGCGATCGAGGCGAGCGCGCCCTTCCTCGGTCGTCTGTCGTCGGAACGGGTGAAACAGGAGCTCGACAAAACGTTGGAGCAGGTGCGCTGCCCGAGCAGGGCACTCGAGATGTGGCGATCGACCGGTGCGTTCGCCACGCTCGTGCCGGCGCTCGCGACCGCGTCCACCGCGGCGCTTCGCGTTGCCGACTATCTCGCGCAGCCCGGACCAGCGACTCGACCGGCGCGCCGTGCGATCCGGTTCGCCGCGGTTCTGGTTGGCCTTGGGGCGAAGGCAGCCGAAGACGTGCTCGTGTCGCTCCGCGCGTCTCGCCATGAGACGCAAGCGGTCGCCACGCTAATCGACCGATGGAATTCGCACGGATCAGCGATCGCGGACACCCTCGTCGCCGACCATCGTATCGCCGACGCTGACGTGCGCCGATGGGTCGCGGGAATTGGGCGTCTGCGAATCGGTTCATTTATGCGGCTGGCGAACGCAATCTGGCACGCGGCGCGTGCTGAGGGCGCGACCGTTCCGACTGACCGGGCGGCTCGCGAGGTGTATCGGCGGATGCTGCGTGTGGCACTGCGGGACCCGATCGATCTCGGCGCGCTCGCAATCGACGGAGACGATCTGCGGCGGGCCGGCATACCGGCGGGCCCCGGGCTCGGTAAGATTCTTCAAGCGCTGCTCACCGCTGTGCTCGAAGACCCCGACCGCAACACAACTGATTGGCTGCTGCGCGAAGCGAACCGGCTTCACGTGTCGTCACGGTTGTGATGCGATTGGCGAACGAATGACACGAGGAAGCGACACGACATGTTCTTTCGCGGTCGACAACCCGAGGCCTCGATCTGGCGCCGGTTCCGTGTGAGTGCCGATGGGTTCACCTTCGAGCAGGAGGATGACCATTTCACGGCGCACATCGTCGCCAATGCCGAGCGTGTCGTCGATCTGTTTTATGCGCTAAGCGATCAATTGCCACCGGCGGTCGACGTGGTGATCGACGATCTTCGGAGCGGGCGGTCGTGGAAAGGTGAAGCCGTTGCCCTGCCCGATGTACGAGAGTCCGTCGCCCGACTCAAGGTGCTGGTCGCGCGCTACGGTGGCGTCGAGTTGTCGGTCTACACGAGCGAAGACCAGCTCACGCTGAATCCGTATCTGGAGCTGTTCATTTACGCACGCACCGATCGCTGGTTGTACTTGCTCGAGGGCAAGGGCCTCGAGGAGCAACCGCGCGTGCATACGAAGAGCTGGAAGACGAACCGCCAGCATTTCCCGGCGGCGCCGGACCTCGTCAACGCGGTTACCGCGGCGGCTGAGCGGCTCGGTCTGCAGCCGGCGTGACGCAGCCCGAGTTGCTCTATGGCGTTGCGGCGGCCGCGGCGAACGTGATTGGCGCGGTCGCCGTCGCAAGTCGCACGACGTGGACCTTGCGAGCACTCGACGCGCTCCTGTCGTTCGCCGCGGGATTTCTCATCTCGGTCTCGGTGATCGACCTGTTCCCCGAGTCGATCGCCGTCGCCGGTCCAATCGCGCCTGTGGTCGTGCTGCTCGCGTATCTGCTCGTCCATCTCACGCAGCACACGATCGGGCGACACTTTCATTTCGGCGAGGAGACGCACTCGGTCTCGCAGCTCGTGAGCATGTCGGCGCTCGTCGGATTGCTCATGCACACATTCGTCGACGGGGTCGCCGTGGCGAGCAGCCTTCGCGTGAGCAATCGACTCGGGGCATTGGTGTTCGTCGCCATTCTCTTGCACAAATTCCCCGAGGGATTAGCGATTTCGAGTCTGTTCCTGGCCGCTGGTGCGGGGCGAGGGAAAGCGATTCTGGCCGCGGCGGCACTCGGCGCGATGACGATCGCGGGCGTGCTGCTCACGAACGAGTGGGCCTTTCTTCGCGCGTATGGCCTCGCGATTTCGGCGGGCGTCACGCTCTATGTGGGTGCATCGAATCTCGTCCCGGAACTGCAAGACCGGCCTGGTCTTCGCATTCCCTTGAGCTTCATCGCGGGCTGCGGATTGTACGTCGTCGCACGCAGCCTCGCCGGCGTGTAGAGGAAGGCGAATGGCCGACCGACGAAAACGAGCCGTCGACGAAGAAGATTCGGACCGCGGAACCGCGTCGCTGTTCGAGCGGAAATCGCAGCAACCGCTAGCGGCGCGCATGCGTCCGCGCGTGCTCGATGAGATCGTGGGCCAGCAGCATTTGCTCGCGTCGGGCAAACCGTTGCGCGACGCGATCGAGAAGGGAAGCGTGGGGTCGATGATCTTCTGGGGACCGCCGGGCAGCGGAAAAACAACCATCGCGCGCGTGATCGCGCGGTACACCGATCGCGAGTTCGTCTCGTTCTCCGCCGTCACGGAAGGCGTACCACGCGTGCGAGAAATTGTCGCCGAGGCGGAGGCGCGTCGGCGCATGGGCCGCGGCACCATCCTGTTTGCCGACGAGATCCATCGCTTCAACAAGGCGCAGCAGGACGCGTTTCTTCCGCACGTCGAGGCGGGGACGATCACCTTGATCGGTGCCACGACGGAGAATCCGTCGTTCGAGATCAACGGCGCGCTGCTGTCCCGCGTCCGAGTATTCGTACTGCAATCTCTTACGCCGGAAGATCTCCGCGCGCTCATCGCGCGAGCGGTGTCCGACACCGAGCGCGGACTCGGCGCCTGGGACGTGGACCTCGCCCGCGACGCGGTCGACTTGATTTCGACTGAGGCTGACGGCGACGCCCGTCGCGCGCTCACCGTGTTGGAAGCCGCGGCGGAGCATGTTGGTCGCGGTGGCCGCATCACGGTCGAAATAGCGCGCGACGCGCTCCAACTTCGATTCGCAAAGTACGACAAGGGCGGCGAAGAGACGTACAACATGCTGAGCGCCTTCCACAAAAGTCTGCGCGGAAGTGATCCGCAGGCGGCCTTGTATTGGATGGCTCGCATGATTGAGGGGGGCGCCGATCCGATGATCATCTTTCGGCGATCGATCGCCATGGCCGCGGAAGACGTCGGTCTCGCGGATCCCGAGGCGCTCAAGTTGGCCGTCGCGGCTCGCGACGCGTTCCACATGCTCGGACCGCCTGAAGGATATCTTCCGCTGGCGCAGATGATCATCTACCTGGCGACCGCGCCCAAGTCGAACAGCTCCAAGGTCGCGCTGCAAGCAGCGCTCGATGCCGCCAGAGAACACCCCGCGGAGGGTGTGCCCCTTCAGGTACGGAACGCCCCGACCGGCCTGATGAAGGAACTGGGATATGGCGCGGGGTATCAATACGCGCACGACTCGCCGGAGGCATACATTCCGCAAGAGTATCTTCCGGATCGTCTGCGCGGCTCGCGGTTTTACGAGCCGGGGCCGTTTGGCTTCGAGAAGGAAATCGCCAAGCGGCTCGCGTGGTGGGACGACCTCCGACGGCGAGCAAACGAGGAGGCCAAGTAATGGTGCGGCGGGGCTTTCATGGGGAGGGTGCAATGAGGAAACTCGTAGGTGTGATGGCAGTCACGGCGGCGCTCGTCACCGCCGGGTGTTCGGCGCTTGGGCGGGCGTCGTTCCAGAATCCAGTCGTGCACCTCCGCAACGTCCAGGTGCGCGGCATCGGACTGAACGGCGGCAGTCTCGACGTGCTGCTGAGCGTCTACAATCCGAATCACTATCGACTCGACGCGACGCGTCTCACGTACAAAGTCGCGTTGGCTGGTGACAGCGTGACATTGGCCACTGGCGCGCTCGACAGCCGTTTCACGGTACAAGAGAATGATTCGACCACGGTGACGATTCCGGTCACGTTCACGTATGCCGGAGTGAACGCCGCGGGTCGCAGCATTCTGAACACGGGCGCGGTCGACTATCATGTCTTGGGCGACGTGACGGTCGGATCGCCTGTCGGTAGCTTCACGGTGCCGTATTCGTCGACGGGACGGTTCACCACCACGGGCATCGGACGATAGTCGTTTGACAGCGAGGATTCTCAGATAAGCCGCGAACCGATCATCGTCGCGTCACCGGCGGAGCGCGCGCTGCTCGTCGGCGCGCCGCTCAAGCGGCCTGGCGCTCGCCGGATTTCCGGCATGCATCTCCAAGAGCTCGGCGAGCTGGCCGACACGGCGGGCGCCGTCGTCGTCGGCGAGCTGACGCAGCACATCGATCGCCCCGACTCGCGGACCTACCTCGGCTCCGGCAAGATCGACGAGCTGCGCGAGCGAGTGAACGAGACCAACGCAACGTTGGTTCTATTCGACGACGAGCTCTCGCCGAGCCAGGGTAAGAACATCGAGGACGCGATCGGTACGCGCGTCATGGATCGCGCCGAGCTGATTCTCGATATTTTCGCGACGCGCGCGCGCACGAGCGAAGCAAAGATTCAAGTCGAGCTCGCCCAGCTCGAGTACATGCTGCCGCGACTGACACGGATGTGGACCCACCTCGAAAAATTCCGCGGCGGCATCGGCATGCGCGGCCCAGGTGAAACCCAGCTCGAGACGGACCGGCGCCTGATCAACCAGCGCATCAAAGTGCTGCGCGAACGACTCCAGGATGTGCAGCGCGGTCGCGCAATCCAACGTCAATCGCGCGCGTCGGAATTCAAGGCGTCGCTGGTCGGATATACCAACGCCGGCAAGTCGTCGATCTTACGCGGGCTCTCGGGCGCTCAAGACATCTTCGTCGAGAACCGCTTGTTCGCGACGCTCGACCCGCTCACACGAGATGTGGACTTGGGCGACCACGCTCACGTGCTCGTGACCGATACCGTCGGATTCATCCGCAAGCTGCCGCACCATCTGGTCGCATCGTTCCGAGCCACGCTCGAAGAGACGCGGGAAGCCGACCTGCTGCTGCACGTGATCGACTCGAGCGCCCCATCATGGGAAGAGCAACGCGTCGTCGTCGACCAGGTGCTCGACGAGCTCGGAGCGAAGGACATCCCGAAGATCCTGGTGTTCAACAAGATCGATCTCCTGGACCACGCCTCGCTTCTCGCGCTGCAGGACCGCATTGGCGCGCTCGTGCCGTCGTCGATCTTCGTCTCGTCGGTCGCCGACGGTGGATTGGAACCACTACGCCGTGTGCTGGCGGCGTCGATCCGCACGCGCCGTCCGCTGCGCAACATTTTCCTCTCGCCGTCTGACGGAAAGCTCCTCGCCGAAATTCACCGTGAGGGCGAAGTGCTCGGCCAGCGCATGCACGGCGAGCGATTGCTGGTCGAAGCGCGCGTCGACGACGCGCTTGCCGGTCGTCTGAGACGCGCGGGCGCCGAAGTCAGCGCCAACGGAAAAGCCCCGCACGCATAGCGCGGGGCTTTGCCATGGTCACGCACGGACTCGAACCGTGGACCTCTGCTGTGTGAAAGCAGCGCTCTAACCAGCTGAGCTACGCGACCCAACTGCCACAATTTATCGACGATGCAGGCAGCGTACTAGTCAGGGTGGAGGGTTGAGGGTGGAGGGTTGAGGGGATGTGCGTGGCGCTGCGCGCCACCCAACTGCATTTGAACCAAATCCATGCTGTCAAGCGCCGAAGGCGCCATCCTCCCCTCTACCCTCCACCCTCAACCCTCCACCCTGCAGTCATGGTCCCGGCAGGGCTCGAACCTGCGACCGTTGGATTATGAGTCCACTGCTCTAACCGACTGAGCTACGGGACCGACTAACTCGCTCGCGTGATTCGTTAAATAGATCGGCGACGACACCTTCGCAAGCGACGCGCGCGTCACGTTAGGGATTGGCGCTCGTGAATTGGCCCGACATGAACGCGTCGTACGCGTCGATCACTTCATCGGGCGAGACCGTCGCCGCACCAAGTTTCCCAACTTCGACGCCCGCCGCGTAGTTCGCGATGACCGCCGCTTCGGTCGGCGTTCCGCCGGCAGCCAGCACGAGCGCGAGGTAGGCCGTCACGGTGTCGCCGGCGCCGACCACGTCGTACACCTCGCGCGCCACGGTTGGCACGCGCTTCACGACCCCGCCGGCCGACACGAGCGCCATGCCACGTTCGCCAAGGGTCAACAACAAGTGCTCGACGCCGAGTCGCGACAACGTCGACGGGAGCGCTTCGGGATGATCGAGATCGACATCGGCTCCGAGCGCGGCTTCGAGCTCGCGGCGGTTCGGCTTGAAGATCGTCGCGCCTCGATAGAGAAAGAAGTTGCGATACTTCGGGTCGACGACGATCGGAATGTTCTTCGCGCGTGCCGTGTCCATCGCCGCCTCGATCACGCGCGGCACCAGGACGCCCTTGTTGTAATCCTCGAAAACCAACGCGTCGGCGCCGGCGACGGCCGTGCGGACGACGGCAAGGAGGCGGTCGACTTCGGCGCCGTCGAGATCGGCGTCCTCCTCTTCGTCGACGCGGACGACCTGCTGCGATCGGGCAACGATGCGCGTCTTGGTCGTCGTCGGTCGCTCGACCGTGACGAGCGAGACCAACTCCGCTTCGATCGCCGCGAGCATGGCGCAGAGTTGGCGACCTCCCGAGTCGTCGCCGATGGCGGCGATCAAATCGACGTCCGCACCGACCGCACGAACGTTTTGCGCGACGTTCGCCGCTCCACCCAGCGCGTGGCGGCGGTCGCGAACGCGAACGACCGGGACAGGTGCCTCGGGAGAGATCCGCTCCACGTCACCGCGAAGGTAGACATCGAGCATGGCGTCACCGACGACAGCGACCCGGCAACGGGACGCCGCATCGAGGAGCGACAGCAAGCGGTCGCGCGTGAGCGAGCGGGGCATGGGCGCACAAGCTAGCCGTCGCGACAACGCGGGGTCAACCGAATGGCTGTCTCCGGCACAGGCCTTGCCCTTTCCGGACTCGACTGTCGGACCCGGTACGACCACCCATACACTCGCTTGTCCGCTCTCCTTACACGGCTCAATGACGCGGCGAAGTCGAAAGTCCTGACCCTTCAGGAGTACTTCGTACTCGCTGGCAAATCGTTGCGCTTCATCTTCGCGCGGCCGTTCTACGGGCAGGACGCCGTCCAGCAAATGGATGAGATCGGAGTGAAGTCGCTCGGAATCGTGATCTTGACCGGACTGTTCACTGGCATGGTGTTGGCGCTTCAGTCTTCGGTGCAGCTCAAGACGTTCGGCGCCAGCATCTATATCGGCAATCTGGTCTCGGCATCGATGATCCGAGAGCTGGGGCCGGTGTTGGCCGGACTGATGGTTGCGGGCCGCGTAGGGTCCGGCATCGCCGCCCAACTTGGCTCAATGCGCGTGACCGAGCAGATCGACGCACTCAACACGCTCGGAACGGATCCCATCAAGAAGCTCGTGACACCGCGACTCATCGCCGCGCTGGTCATGCTGCCTGTCCTCACCATCATCAATGACTTCGTCGGGATCATCGGCGGCAACATCATCGCATCGCTCGTGCTGGGTCTGCCGAGCGCGATGTACTGGCGAACCGTGTGGGTCCAGATCGCGAACGACGGATTCGCCCTCCGTTTTTTCCCGAACGACTTCATCCAAGGTCTCACCAAGCCCGTCGTGTTCGGCGGACTGATTGCGGTCACGGCGTGCTATTTCGGACTCGGGACCACGGGGGGCACCGAAGGGGTCGGGCAGAGCACGACGCGCACCGTCGTGACGTCGAGCATTCTCATCCTGATCGTCGACTATTTCATCACGCAGGTGCTGCTCTCGGTGCTGACGTATGGCTGACGCGCCGAAGGCATCGACGCCCGACAACCGGCGGCGAACCGGCGATGCCGCGGATGACCGCCAATCAGCGGCCGTTCGTCATGCGATTCGATCCGAGCTCGCGGTCGACGCGCCGGCCGACGATGCGCGTACTGCGAAGCAATCGAGCGAGCAGAGTGTCGTCGAGCTTCAGCACGTGTCGCTCGCCTTCGATGTGCCGATCATCGAGGACATTTCGTTCGTGACGTGCGAGGGCGAGACAATGGCGATCGTCGGCGAATCCGGCACCGGCAAGTCGACCATTCTGAAACTCGTGCTGCGTCTCCTCGTGCCGGATCGCGGATGCGTATTGATCGACGGAGAGGACATTACGCCGCTCAGTTTCGAGGAAGCGCTCGTCGTCCGCCAAAAGATGGGCATGGTTTTTCAAGGCTCGGCCCTCTTCGACTCGATGAGCGTATTTGAAAACGTGGCGTACCCGCTGCGCGAACACACCGAGATGAACGAAGATGAGATCGCGCAACGCGTGCGGGAAAAGCTGCAGTTCGTCGATCTCGAGGCGGATCGCGTGATGGAGCAATTACCATCGGAGCTCTCGGGTGGGATGAAAAAACGCGTCGGCATCGCGCGCGGCATGGCGAACAACCCACGGATCATGCTCTACGATGAGCCGACCTCGGGTCTCGATCCGCTCACGACGGGAACGATTATGCGCCTCATCATGAAGCTGCAGCGCGAGCTCGGCGTCACGAGTCTCGTCGTGTCGCACGACATTCGCGCCGTGTTCCGCATGGCGAGCAAAGTCGCGCTGCTCCAAGACCGTCGCATCACGTTTCTTGGAACGCCCGAGGAGATGGCCGCCAGCGAGGACCGATACATTCAGGATTTCCTGGGCGGATTCTCGTCATGAAACGTCCATCCTTCATCACCTGGGAGCAGCTCAAGGTAGGACTCGTGATCGCCGCGGCGCTCGCCATCCTCTCGGTCGCGATCTATCGGCTTGGGCAAGCGGCAAACCTGTTTTCACGCCGCTACGAGCTCTTCGCCTATTTGGCGAACGCCAACGGCCTTGCCGCCGGTGGCGTCGTCTATGTCGCGGGCCAGTACGCCGGTACGATCAAGTCAATCGATTTTCTGCCGGTCGACAACGATACGACGCGAAACCTTCGCGTGCGGATGGCAATCGATCACGCGCTGCAGGATCAGGTTCGCAGCGACTCGAAGGCAAAGGTTCGCACACTCGGCTTACTTGGCGACAAGGTGATCGACATCTCGATCGGCACGCCGCGCTACAGCGCGTTACGCGATGGCGACACGATCTCAGTCGCGCCGTCGCTCGATTACGAGGCGGTGCTGGCGCAAGCCGCCGGCGCGGTGAGCGACATGGTCGATCTGACGCACGACTTGCGAGAGATCACGGCCGGCGTGATCGAGGGCAAAGGCACCGTCGGACAACTGATCACCAACCGCGCGTTGTATGATCAGTTCGTGTCCACGATGGGCCGCGCGAACACGATGTTGACGCGCGTCGAGAACCCGCGCGGGACGTTCGCCAAACTACTCGACGACCCGACCCTCTACAACCGCTTCGTGTCAGTCGTCACATCGGCGGATTCTCTCGTCGTGGCGCTCAACGACAAGAACGGCACCGTCGGCAAGCTGCTTCGCGACGACACGCTGTACACTCACATCGTGCGCATGGTGATTGCGGGCGATTCACTCATGAAGACGTTCTCGAATGGACAGGGGTTCGCGTCCCGCCTGCTCACTGATCCGGCGTTGTACGATCGCCTCAACAAGCTAACAACCGATCTTGGCGCGATGCTCGATGACGTGCGGAAGGATCCGCATCGATATTTCCGCGGTGTCATTTGCGTGTTCCACTGCAAGTGACGCCGCAGGGGTTTTCGCATTGACGCTGGTCCGGCGCGACCATACACTCCCGCGCCATGCCTGCCACGCTCGTCCTCGTTCTTGCGCTGATCGGGATTTCGTTCGCCGGCCCGCTCGTGCGCTTGTCGCACGCGCATCCACTCGCCATCGCCATCTGGCGGCTCGGCTTTTCACTTCTCATCATCGGCGTCGCGCTCGGCATCACGGGATCGTGGCGGCAATGGCAGCGACTCGACCGCTCGCGAACACTGGTCGCCGTCGGCGCGGGCGCGATGCTCGCGCTGCACTTCTGGACGTGGAACTCATCGATCGGGTTCACGACGGTCGCCGCGTCGGTGGTGCTCGTCAACACGCAACCCGCGTTGGTGGCCCTCCTATCGGCCGGCTGGTTGCGCGAACCGCCGACGCGCCGACAATGGATGGGAATCGCCATCGCGATGGCCGGCGCATTCGTCGTCGCGCTGCCCGACATGGCGTCGGCCGCGAACGCCACGACCGGTCGTGCGCTGTTCGGTGATGCCCTCGCTCTCGCCGGGGCGGCGGCGGCCGCGTGCTATTTCGTCGCGGGGCGCAAACTTCGAACGACGCTCGATATTTGGCCGTACGTTGCGTTGGTCTACGGCACGTGCTTCGTGGTGTTGATCGGCCTCGCCGCGATCGTGCGCGCACCCGTGCTGCATCAACCCGCGCGCGAACTCGCGATTTTCTCGGCGTTGGCCATCGGGCCCATGCTCTTCGGGCACACGGGCCTCAACTGGGCGCTCAAATATTTGCCGGCATACGTGGTCAACCTGACGCTGCTCGGCGAGCCCGTCGGCGCAACGATGCTCGCGGCGATCCTTCCCGGCATTCGTGAAGTTCCGGGCGTCGCGACACTCGGCGGCGGCGCCCTGATCCTCGTTGGGATCTACGTGACCGCGCGCGCGGCGCGCGCGGCACTCGCGGCCGCGGCGTAGCCGAGCGCTGGCACGTACTCCTTTGACTTTCGTCCCTCGCGTCCGATTAGGTTTCCCTACGAGCGCGAGTGCGGAGGCGCCGACATATCATTCGAGTCCTCGCCTATGCGGACGGTCACTCACCAATGAAATCGCTCGACCTGGACGTGGTCGCGACGCGTGGCGCCGATATCGAATCGCGGCACCGCGTGCACGCGGCCGTCGTCGGGCCCGACGACACGCTCATTGCGAGCGCACACGATTCGAATCTCGTGACATCGTGGCGATCGTGCGCCAAGCCGTTTCAAGCCATGCCACTGATCGAGTCCGGCGGGTTCGACGAGTTGCACTGGGGCGACGATCAGCTTGCGCTCTCCTGCGCCTCACACGGCGGCGAACCGGAACATGTCGCGTTGGCTCAAGGCATGTTGAGTGATATCGGACTCGAGGAGGGAGATCTCGCGTGCGGGCCCCATGATCCGCTGTCGTCGCGCGGATTGAAGCTCCTTCGTGAATCGGGAGCCCGCCTCACACGGCTGCACAACAATTGCTCGGGGAAGCATGCCGCGATGTTGGCGCGCGCGCAGACCGCCGGCTGGCATACGTACGGGTACGAGCGCCGCGACCATCCGGTCCAACGGTGTTGCCTCCAGGCCGTCGCCACCTGGTCGGGTCTCGCGGAGGATCAAGTCGGTCAGGCGGTCGACGGATGCGGCGTCGTCGCGTTCGCGCTGCCGCTCGAGAGCATGGCGCGCGCATGGTCGCGCCTCGGCCAGGCGGTGCGCGCGGGCGATGAGGTGCCGTCGCGGATCGTTCACGCCATGCGCACGCGTCCGTTCCTCATTGGCGGGACCGAGCGGTTCGATTCCGTCTTGATCGAGGAGACCGACGGTCGAGCGGTGGCGAAGATCGGCGCCGAGGGAGTGCATTCCGTGGCCGTGCCCGAGCAGGGCATCGGCTTCGCGGTGAAGGTCGACGACGGAGCGCAACGCGCGCAGTTCCCCGCGGTGATTCGTATTCTGCAACTGTTCGACGTGCTGCCGTCGACCCTGCCCCCGCGGCTTGCCGAGTTTTGTCACCGCCCCGTTCGCAACACGCGCGGTGAAGTCGTGGGCGAAATCCGGCTCCTGTCCTGACGCCGCCGCGGAATCATTCGCTCCGTCGTGCCGTCGATCGATGACGCCGTCCGCCGGTTCGCGCGCCACACTGCACCAACTCGACGAGGCGACACGATCGCTCGTCGTGCTGTCGGCCATCATCACTGGAGGCAACGATCGACAGATCCGTG
>Ga0070708_100000055_pt1 | contig 75728 bp, 73 predicted proteins | sample KBSK5503metaG_FD_65469 | JGI IMG/M metagenome (GOLD analysis project Ga0070708, IMG submission 65469) | Corn, switchgrass and miscanthus rhizosphere microbial communities from Kellogg Biological Station, Michigan, USA - KBS K5-50-3 metaG | ecosystem: Host-associated > Plants > Roots >... | reverse complement strand
TAGTCGATCAATGTGCGAGAGGGATACGGCTCCAGCGAAGTCGGCACTCCTTCGTCATAATTCGCGAGCCATCTGGCTTCGGTCATTGCGTCCTCCTTGAGAGAACTGCTAGTCTTCCGCCATCAACCGTCGAGCTCCATCACTCCCAATTCGCGAGTGACAGCTGGATGATGCGATAGCTGGGTAGAACGCGCCGTACGTCAGACTACGTAGCAGTCCGACAATAATCTCGCAGCCCTACTCCCATGACAGGTGTAACCGGACTCCACCACATAACCTGCATTGCTGGCGACGCTCAGGACAACGTCGACTTTTATTCCGGCGTCCTCGGCATGCGCCTGGTGAAGAAGAGCGTAAACCAGGATTCTCCGGGAACGTATCACCTTTTTTACGCTGATGGGGAAGGGCATCCGGGCACGGACATCACCTTCTTCCCGTGGCCGGAGATGGCACCGGCGAAGCCGGGCACGGGCCTGGCGATTGAGGTTTCCCTGGCGATTCCGCTGGGCAGCATCGAGTACTGGATCGATCGCCTCACCGAGCACCATCTGCAAGTGGGCGAGGTGGAAACGAGGCGGGGCACATCGGCGCTGCCTTTCACGGACCCGCACGGATTACCATTGGCTGTTCACGAGACCGGTGACGAGCGCGACTTCGCGGCGTGGCGAGAAAGTCCTGTCCCAGTCGAAAAACAGATTCGCGGACTTCATTCGGTGAGACTGTGGGAACGAGATCTCGCCGTGACATCTGCATTCCTCACTGGAGTGCTTGGCTTCGTGGATATCGGAGCCGAGCACGAATGGTTCGGCTTCGAGATCGGTGGCGGAGGATCCGGTCGCTACCTGGAGATTCGGGAGATTCCCGACGTGGACAGAGGACGGTGGGGAACCGGCGGAGTGCACCACGTCGCCTGGCGCGTCGCTGACGACAAGACGGAGCTGGAAGTTCGCGAGAGAATCGAGCGCGCGCGGCGGCGTCCGACGGAAGTGATCGATCGGTTCTGGTTCAGGTCAGTCTACTTTCTGGAACCCGGCGGAGTGTTGTTCGAGATAGCGACCGACGGCCCGGGATTCACCGTCGATGAGGATCCTGCCGCCCTCGGCGAACACCTCGTGCTCCCGCCATGGCTGGAGTCCCACCGCGGCGAGATCGAGGCAGTGCTGCCCCCGATCAAGCCGCCGGCAGAATCAGGCGCGCGGTTGTAGCTCGCTGGCCCGCGGGCGCGCTGCCCGGTTGGCGACCTTGCCTCGCCAGCGCCGCAGCGCCGGGACTTCTCGAGCGAATCGACGCGCCAGAAATCCCGGGAAGTGCATCGACCGCAGCTTGCTCTCGACCAGCTTCATCATCGCTTCTGCGGTGATGTTGGGCTGGGTGAATACGCCTTTCCGGTAGCAGTGGCTGCAGTACTCACTGCTGGGACTGCCGTCAGCGTTCGATCCGCCGCCAATTGGATCTTTGCTGAGCGGCATCCCACAGCTTTGGCAGACTGGCCCCTTTGGTCTGAACATTCGCGTCAAAATCCTATTGAGCGCGTTGGCCAGTGACAGTGAGCACTAGAACCGAGTCAGCGCTCTTCACCTTGTAGTGCGCGGTGGTGGTCCCGTTGAGCTGGCCACTCTGCAGTCGAGCCACGCCGTAGGTCGTGACCTGGACTCCTTTGCGGCGCACGCTGGAGTACGGGCCGGCGGCGAACATGATGCTATCGCCCTCGACGGTGACTTTCACTGGCACGGGCGCGCGCCCCGGGAAAGTGAATGTCCAACCCGACGTGTTCGACGTGGCAGTGAGCACGTACGTCGTCGGAGTGGTGTCGCCGCTCATGGGAACGGCTTTCATGTTCCACTTCCCGGCGAGGTCAGCCAGGTTGACTGTTGCCGATGTGGTAGTGGTGGTGGTGGTGGTGGCGGCAGTGGATGACGCCATTGCGCCGGAAGTGTCTACCCCGGCGTTTTCCTTCTTGGCGCATCCGGCGAGGACCGCAGCGCTGCAGCAGAGTGCGATGCGGGTGGTGCGGTGAAGCGTGAGCATGGAACCCCCCGTGTCAGATTACGGACGGCTTGATGCCGAGTAAGCCGAACGTACGTCTAACCAGGTGTCGCGGCAAGTCACCGCTGTGCCCGCCGACCTGGAGCGGGCTGCGAGCAAGGGCAGCAGCGGTTGTCGGGAGACGCTATTTGTTGCGGACGTCCCTTAGTGCTGCTCGCAGCTCGTCGGTGATGAGATTGGACGAGTAGTCCATCAATTGATTGAGCGCGCCCTGAAAGTCCGCTACGCTCACACTGCCGAGCGTGCTGGCAGTGATTACGGAACCAGGGATGGGACTCGTGCTCTGGACATACGGGGTGAGACGATCGCGTCCGTGCACATTGATATTCCAGATCTCGCGCCCGGTACGGCGATCGAGCAGCACCGCCTCGGCGTAGGTGAACAAGTACGCCGCTTCGTCCGCCTTCGCGTTGATGCCGAAGCGCTCCATTCGCACTTCCATCAGATAGTCGGCCTGGTTTTCATCAGCGATGGGCCGAGTGCCGAGATAGCGACTAGCGCGCTGCAGAGTGCGCTGCGCGAGGACGGCAGGGATGTCGATGCGGGCGGTTGCGCTATCCAAACGAGCGCTGGCCCGCCGCCCTTCCTTCTCACGCGCGACATCAGCACCGGCTCTCACCACTGCTTCCACCGGATTCTGCGAATTCGTCAGATCGTAGTAGCTGGTGAGTAGCACGGGTGCAGGCGGCGCGATGTAGACGACCGCCAGCGTTCTGCTGGTGAATGGATACTCGGCGAGATGGTGGCCACCACCGCACGATACGAGTGATGCTGCTATTGCAGCCGTTGCGATGATCGCGGGCAAGAGGCGGCGATTGCGCCGACGGGAAGGCGTACTCATTTGGTTTTCCTGGTGAGGTAGATGCGAGCAGCGGCGACCATGAAGGCCGCCGCTGGACTCACTACCTAGACGACAGGTGCGCTGCCGGGGTTACGCGCGCTATCGCCCTATTTGGCGGACCCGCGATAGACGACCTTCCAGACGCGGCCCCCCTTGTCATCGGCGATGTAAAGCGAGCCGTCCGGCCCTTGGGCCAAGCCGGTCGGCCTGTGGGCGGCCTTATCGTTCGCGTCCGGTCCTAGTGGACCGCCCGCGAATCCGTCGGCGAATGTCTCGTACTTGGCTGGGTCTACAGGCTTGCCGCCCGAGAAGGGAACGAACGCCACCTGATATCCCTGCTGCGGCGCCGGCGCGCGGTTCCATGATCCGTGAAATGAGATGAAAGCGCCATTCTTGTAATGCGCGGGGAATTGGGTCGCGGTATAAAAAAGCAGCCCGTCGGGAGCCCAGTGGGCGGGGAAGTATGCTTCGGGTCCCTTCTTCGACGGGCAATCGCCGACCGCCTTGCCGCCATCGCCGCCGTTTTCGGGGGCGAGCACCAGCTTTTGCTGCTGATTGTCGAAGTAGCACATCGGCCACCCGTAATCCCCACCCTGATCGATCTTCAGTAACTCCTCGGCTGGAAGATTCTGGCCCTGTTCCGGCGTGTACAGTTTCGACCAGTTCTCCGCGAGCTGATCGCGGCCGTGCTGCGTCGTGTGCAGCTGTCCGCTCGGATCCAACGCAATGCCGACCGCGTTTCGGATTCCGGTTGCGTAGCGTCCCGCCGCTGAGAATCGCTGGTTGGTTTTGTTCGCGTCATACTTCCAGATTCCGGCGCGAGTCTGGAGCTCGGTGCACGGCTTGTGACCAGGTGAATTGAGGGTGCGGTTTTTCAGCTGGCAGGAGTTGGTGGCGGAGCCGACGTCCATGAATAGGTTCCCCGACGCGTCGACGACGAATGGATGCATTGGGTGATCGCCGTTCGCTGGTAAGCCGTCGACAATCACATCTGCTTTGGCTGCCGTCGGAGTCATGCTGTCGGTCGAGATTGCATAGCGTACGATCCGCTTGGAGCTGGTATCGCCCTCCTCGGCGTACAACGCGCCCTTGTAGAGACCAATGCCCGTGCCGCCGCCATTTTTCTGGCTGGCGTCGGGACCAAAGCGCTTGATGACGTCCGCCTTGCCATCGTTATTGGTGTCGCGGAGCGCGATCAGAAATCCGCCGGGGTGCGTCGGACCATTGTAGTACCGCCCGCTCCACGTGTTGACGTAGACATCGCCACTGGACCCAACCACAATGTCGCGCGCGTGACCGATGCTGTCCGCAAACACTGTTGCGCAAAACCCGCTGGGAAGCGTTATCCCGCCGTTGTCGCCGGCGCACCTGCTGGCGCTGGCCGACTGCGTGCTGCTCGCCGCGGTTGTGTCGGCGGCGCCGGTTCCTTCGGTTTTAACGCAGGCAAAGAGCGCGAGGGCGATCGCCGCCAGCGAGCCCGACCGCAGACCATCCCTTGGCGTCGACATCAGCGGCGGCTCGGAACGCGGCGCCCGCTGACGGGGCCGAGGTCAATCAAGAGTGAAATCACGAGGCCGACGACGGGCCAGAACGTCCAGTGTCCCCCGAACCAGTTGTGCACCGCTGAATACCAGAGCAGCGTCGTCGGCAGAAACACGAAGCCGATGATGGGCCAGAGGATGTTGTCGAAAACGCCGCGGAACCAGTGGGTGAAGAACCAGAGCACCGCAACCACCAGTCGCGGTGCGGCCAGAGCCAGAAGTGTCATGATGCACGGCATCGATCAGGATTCCCCTCGCCATTGGCGAATTGAGGTTTGGCTGAATGATTCGGTCACGCCCGGTGTTCGGTCCGACGCTGTGAGCTCCCTCTGCCGACGCTGTTTTGTTGGGGCAATCTGTTCCGCATTGTTCGTGCGAGACGATGCGCCGCGAGTGTGTTATCGCGGCAACGCGGGCGAATCGGTTCGCTCAGCCAGCAGCTTCGCTGAGAATCGTTGTGCCTCAGCAATGCGCTCGACTTCCACGGCAATGGCATCGACGGACTGTTGTAGTTGATCCAGGCGCTGCTCGTACAGAGGGTTCGGCAGCTCGCGCGCCGGGGTCTTCTGCTTCAGGTCGCGGATCAACCAAACGGCGATTTTCGAGAGCGACCCCACCATTCCCACGATAACGACTGCAACGATGGCGAAGTTTGCGACTTCAGGATCCATTGCTGCCTCGAATTTGAATTTTCAGCATTGAATATCCTACGAATCCGCCGCCGCAGAGTTACACGAATCAGTGCAACTTAGTGCGCGATGACTCAACCGCGTAGCTACGACGTGATTGTCGTCGGACTTGGCGCTATGGGTAGCGCGACCCTCTTTCATCTCGCCCGGCGCGGCGTGCGAGCGCTTGGACTCGAGCAGTTCGGGCCAGAACACACGATGGGTTCCTCGCACGGGGATAGTCGCATCATACGGGAGACGTACTTCGAGCACCCGTTGTACGTCCCCCTCGTTCAACGGGCGCATGAGCTGTGGCGCGAGCTGGAGGGTGTCAGCGGGAAATCGCTGATGAAAATCGTTGGCGGACTGATGATCGGTCCGCGGGACGGCATGGTCGTCTCGGGAACGCTGCGGAGTGCGCAGGAACACGGGCTTCCGCACGAGGTGCTGACTCCCAGCGAGATCGGCGAGAGGTTTCCCGCCTTTCGGTTGGAGGGTGATCTCGTGGGGGTGCTCGATCCACGGGCAGGATATCTCGATCCCGAGGCGTGCAATCGCGAGCACATCGCCGGCGCCGTGGCTGCCGGCGCGGAGACTCATTTCGGCGAAGCAGTGCTCGAGTGGTCCTCGAGCGGCGGGGGAGTGCAGGTCGAAACGCGTTCCGGTACTTATGCCGCTGACCGGCTCATCCTGGCTGGAGGCGCCTGGAATCCAAAGCTGCTTCGCGGTCTGGAGTTGCCGCTCTCCATAGAGCGACAATCAGTGTTCTGGTTCGAGCTTGCTGACTCCAACCGGCTTTATGATGCGAACCGATTTCCGATTTACGCCTACGAGTTCAAGGCCGGAACGATCTGCTATGGATTCCCCAGACTGGCGCGTGGCGTAAAAGCTTCGGTGATGCACGATGGCTCCGCCGTGTCCGATCCGGACCGCCTCGATCGCCAGATCAGAGACGAAGAAGTCGAGCCTTTGCGCGCTGCTCTCCGTCCGGTCCTCCCGGAATTGTCCAGTGCCCCCGTTCGTGAGACGGCGGTGTGCCTCTTCACCAACACGCCCGATCATGATTTCGTCATCGATTTCCACCCCCAGCATCCGCAGGTGCTGGTGTCGAGCCCGTGCTCGGGTCACGGATTCAAGTTCGCGAGCGCCATCGGCGAACTGCAGGCCGACCTGATCACGAGCGGACGCACTGGTTTCGATCTTTCGCCCTTCCGGATCGACAGATGGCGGCGATGAGGTTCGCTCTGATTGCCGTTTCTAGGGCAGTGAAGCCACGATCTTGCGGAACTCGGCCTCGCTGAACGCTCGGAAGGTCTCGCTGCGAATATTGCCCTGGCCGCCCAGCGCCAATGCCATTCGTGCCACTGCTTCATCGTTTGGCATGTCGGCGATTGCCACGAGATCGTACTGTCCGAGAGTAAGGTAGATCGCCTTGAGCTCTCCGCCTGCTTTCTTGTAGGCCTCCTTTGCGGCATCGATGCGATCGGGGGCTTTCTTGGCTGCGCTGATACCCTGTTGGGTGTAGCGTAGGAGAGAGATGTAGGTCGGCATGCTATCCTCCTGATTGGTGTCTAGGCACTGGGAGCCTTCGCGTGCTCGGCGTAAGCTTCGCGCATCATCGACTCCAGCGCGGGGTCGATGTCACCAGGCTGCTGAAGTCGAAAGTGATGACCATAACCGAGTCGGCCAAAGTTCTCGGTCCGAACCAAGCGCGGGTGATCCACCGGGCGGCGAAGCCAGAGCGCGGCGTCCAACCAGTCGGGATGGACGACGGCGCCCGAAAAACGGACGCGCTGCTGCAATACTATCCGCGTCTTTTGAGCGTATACGGTTACCGGGCCGGCGGTCCTCGCGACAGCAACCCAACGACGAAACGCAGCGCGAAGTCCGGGTGGTTTCCCCTTAAAGTGTGCATCGAGGCGATAGCGTCCGCAGGAATGCCAAAGATTAGCGGTCACGAAGCGATGACCGCACTTGGGACACCTCCAAAGCCTGCGCTTCGTCGACCGCATTACCGCACCAGTCTCAGAATTCCAGTTGCGAGATGTACGCGTAATCCCGCTTGACGCTGTCCAGTGGAACGCCGGGATACGTTTCCTGCTCCACGTACAGATGCTTCTCATCGATGTGATCGATCATCGCCAGCAAGCGACGAAAGTCCACGATGCCCTTACCCAGCTCGACGTCGTGATCCGCGCCGAGACTCGGCGCATCCTTGATATGAAAAAGGGAGTACCGGCTTCCATAGCGCTTCATGTACTCGAGCGGATCCTTGCCGCCAACCGCCGCATTGCCCGTGTCCAGCTGCAGCGCCACCACTGATGGATCGGTGCGCTGGACGAAAATGTCGTACGGAGTGGTGCCGCCGATCGAACGGAAATCCCAGGCTTCGTCGTGGAAGCCGACTCGGATATTGCTGCGCAGGGCACGCGCTCCCGCTTCATTGAAACGGTCGGCCCACCGCCTATAATCGTCCAGACCCAACTTCTCGCCGTCGGGCAAGCTGGCCACGATCAGGTATTGATGACCGAGAATCTTCGCCGCATCTATCTGCCGATCGAGATCGTTGAAGATCCCTGTCTCGACGTGGGTCGAAGGAGCGCGTAAGCCATTTCGGTCAAGAATCGCGCGCAATCGCTCCGGCGGCATGCCGAAGTTGTTCATGGAGCTCAATAGCTCGACTTCCTTGTAACCAGTCTGTGCGATGTTGACGAGCGTGCCTTCCAGATCTCGGCGAGCGTCGTCGCGCAAAGTGTACAGTTGAATCCCGACCTTCTTCAGCCGACGTGTGCCTGTTGACGCGCCGGCACCGGCGGAAGCGCAGCCCAGTTGCGGTGCGACCGCGGCCACGCCAAGAGCAGTGAGAAATTCGCGCCGATTCATTTTATCGCCTCCCAAGGCTCGAGTGTCTGCGTGGTGCGGTAGCCATCGATAGCGAGGCCGGTGGCACTAATGATTGCTGGATCGATCGAGTGCGCATGCAGTGGTTCCTATCGGTGATGGGCAGGTGATACGATATTCCGTCCCAGGGAACTAGCAAGCCAGGTAGGGCTCCGCCACCACAAGCTGGGAGATCCGATGACGAAGAGCAATTTTTCGCGACGGGAATTTCTGGAGATGAGCGCGGCAGCCGCGGGCGGATCGATCGCCGCCAGAAATGTTCTCCTTGCCCAGCAGCCGGCACCCGCACCAGGCAAGCGCGTTGCGGCGAGCGATACGGTGAGATTCGGAATGATCGGTGTCGGCATGCAAGGCTCGGGACTCCTCGGGAACTCGATACATTTGCCGGGCGTGGAGTGCGCCGGCGCCGCCGATCTCTACGATGGCCGCCACACTCTGGCGCGCGAGATCGTGCGTCCGGATCTACCCGTGACGCGGAGATACCGCGATCTGCTCGACAACAAAAACATTGATTGCATTGTGGCAGCGGTCCCCGATCACTGGCATCGGCAGGTGGTCATCGACGCGGTAAGCGCGGGCAAGGATATCTACTGTGAAAAGCCGATGTCACACACGCCGGCTGACGGCGTGGCGATGGTGGATGCGGCGAAGAAGGCCGGACGCATCGTTCAGATAGGATCCCAAAGAGTAAGTTCGCAAGTTTGCGCGAAAGCGAAACAGATCATCGCGCAGGGCTCACTTGGCGATTTGATGCTGGTCGAAGGCTCTATGGGCCGCAATGATCCTTGTGGTGCGTGGCAGTATCCGCCGCCCTTTGATCTCTCGCCGGCAAATCTCGACTGGGATACGTGGCAGGGTGACGTGGTGCCGAAGCGTGCATTCAATCCGAACCTTTTTGCGCGGTGGCGCTGCTGGAAGGAATACGGAACCGGTGTGGCTGGGGATCTGCTCGTTCATCTGATCAGCGGCATGATGTTCATGCTCGGCATCAACCAGCCGCCTCGATATGCAGCCGCAGTCGGGGGGATTCGTCACTGGAAGGACGGGCGCAACATGCCGGACGTTCACGGCGCGGTTTACTACTTCGGGGATCTGCCGGTCTACATGCGCCTGAATCTCGCGACGGAGACGCCGGAGGTGTATCGCATTCAGGGCTCGAAGGGACTGCTCGAGGTCACCGGGTCAAGCGTTAGTTTCACGCCGCAGCTCGGCGTCGACACTTACCCGTGTTACTACAGCGGTAGTTTCCCGCGTGCTATGCGCGAGCAATATGAGAAGCAGTGGCACGCAGAGAACGACGAGAAGCTGGCCAAGCTGCCGCCTCAGGAGTCGATGACGTACCGAATGCAGGACTTCGACGATACCCGGCCGCATCTGGCGAATTTCTTCGATGCTGTGCGGACGCGGAGACCGGTCGTCGAGGACGTCGTGTTCGGCCACCACGCCGCGCTGGCGTGTCACATGGCGAACGACTCGTACTTCAGAAAGACCGCTGTCACCTGGGACGAGGCGTCCAAAACGATCAAGCCCGTCTGACCCGCGGCGGTGTCTCAGCTCCTTGCTGTGGCGCTGCGCCCAATGCGATTGAGAAGGTAGCCAGCGACGAACATTACTCCGCCTATTACCAGCGATCCGGTCCCAAGGGACATCATCGTCGGGAGCTGAAGGCGCCACTCGTTCATTCTCGTAAAGATCGAGATGACGAGGATGGTGACTCCGAACGCCATGAGAATGCCGCCGATTCCCATCAGTGCCGCAACTAGCCCTCCACGCATTGAATCCTCAGTTGGATTGGATCGAAGGATAATCGAGGTGTCTATCGAGCTGGAGTCAGCACGATGTTGCGAAAATCGACTGGTCCGTGGTCGCCCTGCAGATAGATCGGACCAGGCGCACCCTCATTGCTGTCGATCGCTCCGCCGGTGATCCCCGGGATCTCCTGGTTGCAAATGACTTGTTTGCCGTTGGCGACCACGGTCACCATTCGACCGACGAGAGTGATGTCATAACTCTGCCACTGCCCGGCGGGACGCGCGGTGTTTTCACTCGGCTTGATGAACCCGTAAACACCGCTGAAACGATGCGAGTCGGGTTCCTGGCCGTAATCATCCTCGATCTGGACCTCGTGCCGGCCGCGCAAATACACGCCACTATTGCTCTCCTTCGGATAACGGAACTCGACGTGAAGCTTGAAGTCGCCGAATGTGCGTGACGTCCGAATGTTCACTCCAGACTTGGGACTGGAGAGCACGCCATTCCGAACGAACCACTGATTCGGCGAGCCCATTGGCTCCCAGCCATTGAGATCACTCTGGTCGAGAAGCCTGATCGGTACGCCCCACGCCGGCGCGCGCGCGCGAACGAGACGAGGCGCGCGAACGCCTTGCCAGCTGAACGTCTTGTTGTCGGGAAAGGTCATGTGGCCAACAAGGCGGTCGCCTTGCAATCGGAAAGCGACGCGTAGCTCGCCGTTACCGTTTTCCCACTGGTGTGGCACTGCGAAACGCAGCGAGTCACCTTCAGCGATGATCTCGGAGATGGGGCGCGCGCTGCCGACTATTCCAACAATTCGACCGACCAATGCATCGCGCCCGGATGAATCGATTTCGATCCACGACGGCGCTGTGCCCGTTGGTGTGGTGATCGTGATGTCCCAACTGCCGATCAGCCTTACATCCCGCGGGACTGGCGCCGCCGGATGTGCGTTTGGCGACGTTGCCGCGCCGGATACGAGCGCGGCCAGCGTCAGAGCGAGAAACCGAGTCATCAATTCCGTCTCCGAATCAGGCGTGGCCGGCCCAGGCGGGCTTACCGTCGTACGGGATGCACGGATCATAACGCCCCGGTGACTCGACGTATCGCTGTGCCTGCGTCATGCCGATCTCGGAAGTGAAATAGCCGAGCAACGCCAGCTCTTTCATCATCCGGAAATATCCCTTCGGCGGCTGGTCGGAGATCTTCGTCGCCGTCGTTGCGGTGGGTGCCGGAGCGGCTTGCTGTTTCTCACTCAGAAACTCGTCCGACCTCTTCTTCGCTTCAGCCTTCCGCTGTTCCGACAACGTGAACTGCTCGCGATCCAGAGCCTGGAGCAAAGCGAGTCGCTGCTGCGGTGTCGCAGCAATGAAGGGGACACCGTTCTTTTCTGTACTGGCGTCGTTGAGCTCGCGCATTCCGTCGCGAAAGGTCTTTTCGTCTTCCGGACTGTAGGCGTCCCTCACCATCAGCGCCATGAATGCACCGGTCTTCGCGGCCTTGGCTCCGGGAGTGCTCGTCGTCGGGAGAATGGTGTCGGCGATTTCGTCAAGGTAGGCGATGTCATCCGCCGTGAATGCTTCGCCAGCCGTCGAAGTCTTTTCCGTGCGGCAGCCGGTGATGAAGGCGCTACTGCCGATCAGAGCGACGCCGCCCAGTAGCGCGCTGACGCGCAGCACAGCCTCGCGGCGCGTGATCATTTCCGGCGTGTCCAGAATACCAATATCGTTATCCGTCATTGATGGCTCCGATCAGATGTTGCGGCGATTAAGCTCATTCACCGCGTAGTCAGCCGCCCGCGCGGTAAGCGCCATGTAGGTGAGGGATGGATTCACGCACGCGGCCGAGGCCATGCAGGATCCGTCGGTCACGAACACGTTCGGCGCATCCCAGACCTGGTTGTGCGAGTTGAGTACCGACGTCTTGGGATCGCGTCCCATTCGCGCTGTGCCCATCTCGTGAATGCCCTGTCCCGGAAAATACCCGGCGTCGTACACCCCGACATCCTTGACGCCGCACGCGTTGAGCAGCTCGGCCAGGTCGACCTGCATGTCGCGTCGCATCGCCCGCTCGTTCTCGCCGATCGCACAATCGATGGCGATCACCGGCATGCCCCACTTGTCCTTCTTCGTCTGATCGATTGAGACCTTGTTGTTGTGGTTTGGGAGCATCTCGCCGAACGCGGTGGCGCCGATCGTCCAGCCACCCGGCATTGACATCGCGTCCTTGAAGGCGCCGCCAACGCCCAGCTCGGCGACGGCTCGTCCCCAACCTTCTCGCCCGGCGCCGCCCTGATAGCCGAAGCCGCGCAGATACTGACGCTTGTCGCCAAAAAGGTTTCGGTAGCGCGGGATGTAGAAACCGTTGGGACGACGGCCGAAGTAATACTTGTCGTCCAATCCCTCCAGCTTCCCGTTGGCACCCGCTCGGAAATGATGGTCCATGAGATTGTGCCCGAGCTCACCGGAGCTGCTGCCAAGTCCTCCGGGCCAGACAGCGGTGGCCGACCGCATCAACAGCCACGTCGAGTTGAGCGTCGAAGCACAGAGGAAAACGATCTTGGACTTGTAATCCGTCACCTGATTGCTGAGCCCGTCCATCACACGCACGCCTGTCGCGCGCTTCTTGTCCTTGTCATACAACACTTCACTGACTATTGCCCACGGCTTCAGAGTGAGTCTCCCGGTCTTCAGGGCGTGGGGGAGCGTCGATGACTGGGTGCTGAAGTACGCGCCGTAGGGACATCCGAGCCAACACGCGTTTCGATACTGACACTGTGTCCGCCCATCATGCGGCTGGGTGAGATTGGCGGAGCGGCCGGGAATGATGCGGCGGTGCGGTCCGAAGATTTTGTTGGCTTTATCGGCGACTACCTGCTCACCGCAGTTTAGCGGCATCGCGGGAAGAAATTGTCCGTCGGGTAGCTGTGGCATTCCCTCGTGCGATCCATTGATGCCCGCGTGCTTCTCGACGTAATCGTACCAGGATGAGATGTCGGCGTAACGGATGGGCCAATCGATCGCGATTCCATCCTTCGCGTTCGCCTCGAAATCGAAATCGCTCCAGCGGTAACTCTGGCGCCCCCACATCAGCGAGCGTCCACCGACGTGATATCCGCGGTACCAGTCGAAGCGCTTGACCTCGGTGTAGGGCGAATCCCTGTCTGATGCCCAGTAGTCGAGATTTGTCTCGTTGAGGGGGTAGTCTCGCTTGAGGACTGGATACATCTCCTCCATCGCTCGCGTCCGTCCACCGCGATGCGGATACTCCCACGGCGCCTTGGTCGCGTTGACGTAGTCTTTGATGTGCTCGATGTTCTTGCCTCGCTCGAGGCAGAGGACACGAAGGCCTTTTTCGGTGAGCTCTTTGGCTGCCCAGCCACCGGATATTCCGGATCCGACTACGATTGCATCGTACTCCTGCGTCTGCATCTGGTCCTCGCTATTGGTTCAGAGGGACGACGGGCGATTGTGGTTGGACTCGATCAGCAGTTGCGGACCGAATATGCGCGTACGGACCGTGAGTCCTCAAGGTCGCTTCCTTTCAAGTCGCACCGAACGTAATCGTCAAGGCGATGGCATCCTGAACGACGTGCGCAACGATCACCGGCCAGAGCCGGCCCGTTCGCACGAAGTAGAACGTCAGCACCAAAGCCACCGGCAGTATCGCAATAAACGCCAATCGACCCTGATAGGCGTGAGCCGCGACGCGAAGCGACACGCTGGCTACGCTGGCGACCTTGATCCCGAAACGATTTCCGAGCGCCGGAAGAGCGTAACCCAACAAAAGAAATTCTTCGAAGATGGGATCGAGGACCGCCGCTGCTACGATCACTGGAGGCGAAAGAGCGCCGGTGAATGGGTGAGCCCGCAATGGCGCGACGAAATTCGGCGCGGCGATGAAAAGCGCGAGCAACGTCACGTAGAAAAAGGCCAGGAGCCCGAGCCACAGTCCAACTCCCCGAGCAAAGTCCCCCGGCTCGGGATGCCCCGCCACTGCCAATGGTTTCCACCCTCTACGAACCAGATACGGCAGCAGGCAGGCAGCGATGACGACCTGAAACCCCAGCGACACGAGGACATTTCGATCGTTGAACGGTATCGGTCCCGGCCGCCGTAGATGCCAGACGATCGCGGAGGCGAGTGACAGCGCGATCGGTGGCCCGAGCACGAGCGCTATCTCTCCGGTGCTGGCGGGGCGAAGCATCGCCTGCGATAGTCGCGCGCGCGAGGCGGCGTCGTCGCTCATCGATAATTAATCGAGGGAAGCGAGAGAGAGACTCGCAGCACCCACCATTCCTTCCCACCCCTCGAACCCCGAGCCGACGATGGGCACCTGCCCGCGGAAGTCGTCTGCTGCGTGCTCGTCGTAGCTCTTTCTCGCCGGCTCGATGAGGAGATCTCCGGCCGCGGCGAGCCCGCCCCCGATCACGATTTTTTCCGGGGCGAAAGTTGGCGACAGCGAAGCCAGGCCCATCCCCAGGTATCGGCCCGTCTCCGTGACGGCGTTGATCGAAGCCGCGTCACCCTTTTTCGCGACGCTGAGGATGTCCGCTGGCTTGCGCGATCCTCCGCGCTCGGATAACGCCGCTGAGTTCACCATCGCTTCGAGGCATCCTCGCGCTCCGCAGGTGCAGCGACGACCGTTCGGCTCGACGACAATATGGGCAACGTCACCAGCGCACTCACCGGTGAATCGGAGGAGCTTGCCGCTGACGATCACCCCGCCGCCGACACCTGTGCCCAGTGTCAGACCGAGCAGCCGCGATACACCGCGGCCCATTCCGAAACGATACTCGGCGACCGTCGACGCGTTGGAGTCGACTTCAAGATGGCAGTGCAACTCGAACCGCTCCTCGAACGCGCGGCGCAGCGCAAAATTGCGGAGCGAAGGCAGGTTGGCATTAGCAACCATCATCCGGTGCTCACGGTCGAGGAATCCAGCGACGGCGATTCCGATTGCCGCCACCTGGTTTCTTTCGTCGGCGACCGCATCGAGCATTTGCCGCAGCTCGAGGGCAATCGCGTCGACCAGGTGATCGGGCTCGGTTCCCGTCTTTGTCGGGATCGTCGAACGACGAATGATCCTGCCGTCTTCGCTGACGATTCCGATTTTTGTATTCGTCCCGCCGATGTCAACAGCTCCCGCGAGGCGCATCAGAGCTTTGATTTCGCGAGCTCAGGATTCATCCAGAGATCGATCGGTTTGGCGATGCCCTTGGGGCGGAAGGGAAGGAGGATTTTCCTGCCGAGTCCGGCGGACGCGTAAGCGGCGTAGAGAACCTCCATCACCGTGCGTCCGGCCTCTCCGTCGGAGATAGGCGTCTCCTTGCCGCGAACGCAGCGCGCGAAGTGCCGCATCTCCTGCGGAAATCCATAGTTCCATGCTTCCTCGAACACCGGGTACGTCCAGCCTTTGGTCGACGCCGCTTTTTCGACGGCGTAGCCGAAGCCAACTTCGGAGTAGGTGGGGAGCGCGTTTCCCATCAGCATGTCGGCGTACGTCTGACCCTTGTCGCCGAACACCTCGATGGTGTCGTCCATTCCACCCGGCCTATTCCAGCTGTTCTCGACCATGCCGATGGCGCCGTTCTCGAACTCGAGAATTGTGATCGCTTCGTCGTCGCCTTCGGTGCGCGCCTTGTTTACCTGCGTCGAGAGCTGTGAGTACACGCTTTTCACTCTCTGCTTGCCGACGAACCACCAGCAAAAAGCGATGCCGTGGCAGCCGAGGTCCATCAGCGCGCCACCACCGGACTGCTTTACGTCCCAGAACCAGTCAGAGTGGGGTCCGGAGTGCTTTTCGCCCTGCTTCACGAGATGTATGCGTCCGAACGCGCCTTCGTCCGCCATCTGCTTTGCCTTCACGTATTTTGGGGCGAAGAAGAGCTCTTCGGCATAGAGCAGGAGGACGCCGGCATTCTTGCACGCATCTATCATCGCGTCCGCCTCCTCGAGCGTCATGCAGAGCGGCTTCTCGCAGACAACGTGCTTTCCGGCTTTGGCGGCATCGAGCGTCACCTGTGCGTGCAGACGGTTGGGAGCGGTGATCGAGATCATTTCGACGCTCTTTTCTTTCAGTAGCTCGCGGTAATCGGGGTAGTACGCAGGAATGCCGTGGCGACGTGCGAATTCTTCGGCGTTGCCTCGCGTGGGTGATGCGACCGCAACCACCTCGGCCTCTTCCGGCATCGCTTTCACCGATGCCGCAATGCAATCCGCCTGAAAGCGTGAGCCGACGATTCCTATTTTGACTTTCGACACTTTCGATCTGTAAGTGGGGTGGTTCAGGCCGAGGCAGGCTGACCGGGCGCCAAACCGGCCGCGACCGCCTCAAACGTTCTTGGGTCGCCCATCGGGCGAAAATACGAACGGATGAATCCCGTCTCAAGAAGCTCGGTGCCACGGTTTGACCCAGCGATTAATTTTCAATTGCAGTTTCGTTCACTCATCGCCTGAAAGACCAATGCCCGATAAATCCCGCATTCCCGTCATCGTCGGCGCCGCTCGAACCCCAATCGGCAAATTCCTCGGCGCGCTCTCTTCTCTCAGTGCTCCTGAGCTGGGCGCGATCGCCATCCGTGAGGCATTGAAGCGGTCGAAGGTTCCGGTCGAAGACGTGCAGGAAGTGATAATGGGGCACGTCATCCAGGGCGGCACCGGCCAGGCACCGGGGCGTCAGGCCGCACTCCAGGCAGGAATTCCGGCGACGGTTTCGGCGGTAACGGTCAACAAAGTGTGCGGGTCGGGACTCAAAGCGGTGATGCTCGCTTCGCAGGCAATCAAGGCTGGCGATGCTGAAGTGATTATCGCCGGCGGACAGGAGTCGATGTCGAACGCGCCCTACTATGTGTACGGCATGCGCAGCGGCGTGAAAGCGGCCGATCAGACGATGGTCGACGGCATGATCAAAGACGGACTCTGGTGCGCGTCGTGTAACGTTCACATGGGTCGACACGCCGAGTACACAGCGAAAAAGGCGAACGTCAGTCGCGAAGATCAGGACGCATTTGCAGCCGCATCGCACCGCAAGGCGGTGAGCGCAATCGACGCCGGCAAATTCAAGAGCGAAATCGTGCCGGTTCAGATCCCCGGCAAGAAAGGTCCCACGACGGTGGACACTGACGAATCGCCCCGCCGCGACACCAGCATCGAAGTGCTGGCGAAACTCAAGCCGGCATTCCCGGCAACGAACGGCGCCAATGAGGATCTCACCGTTACGGCTGGCAACGCTCCCGGACTGAATGATGGCGCCGCCGCTCTCGTTGTAGTCTCTGAGGCATACGCCGAAGAACACAAGCTGGAGATCCTTGGACGCGTGACGGGCTACGCGACAGGTGCGACGAATCCCGAAGACCTGTTCTTCGCGCCGATCAAAGCGGTGCGCAACCTGATGAAGAAAACCGGATCCCGGATCAGCGATTACGATCTGATCGAGGCGAATGAAGCCTTCGCGTCGCAGTCGATCGCCGATGGCGAGGAGCTTGGCTGGGACTGGAATCGCGTCAACGTCAACGGCGGGGCGATTGCGCTGGGGCACCCCATCGGCGCCAGCGGCGCTCGTGTTTTGACGACGCTTCTCTACGCGATGAAGGATCGCGGAGCCAGGAAAGGGCTGGCAACTCTCTGCCTGGGCGGGGGCGACGCGGTTGCGCTCAGCGTCGAGCGCGCGAACTAACATCGATTGACAACGGTATCGCCACCACGATCCAGAGCCCGCCGGTCGTTGCGGCCGCTCTGGCTGGCGGGCGGGTTTTACATCATTTGCTTCGTCGCCCTCGGGATTCTGCAGACGGGCGCGGAACTGGTCGGCGGACCCGCAGTTTCCAACACGCGCGAAATCCTCTTCCAGTGGCTGTCACTCGCCAGCGTGGTATTCGCCACCTGGATCATGCTGCGCAAAGTGGAGAAGCTGCCCTGGAGCTCGGTAGGTTTGGACCGTGCTTCCCTCAATCCGCCAGCAGTGCTCGGCGGAGCTGCGCTGGGCGCGTTCACGATTGGCATTGCCAGCCTGCTGCTCCTCGCTGGTCACATGCTGCGCATCGATCGCACCATTGGAGGCAGCTGGTGGGGTCAGGCGGAACACTCGGCGCTCGCCCTGCTGCCCGCCGCGTTCTTCGAGGAGCTTTTCATCCGCGGCTACCTATTTTCAGTGTTGAGGCGGTTCGCCGGCTGGCGGGCGGCGCTTGTCGTCACCAGCGTCGTGTTCGGGTTGCTGCACCTAGGGAATCCGGGAGCCGACGCCGAATCCATTCTCGCCGTCATCGTGGCGGGATTCTTTCTCGGTGCGATCCTGCTCGCTACGCGCAGCCTCTATGCGGCGGGCGCCGCACACTTTGCCTGGAACTGGGTGATGGCCGGCGCTCTCCACATTGCCGTGAGCGGCATCGCATCGCGTGACGTTGATTATCGGATGGTGGAGACGGGTCCGGACTGGCTGACTGGCGGGCCATGGGGTCCTGAGGGCGGACTCGCGGCGGTGGCCCTCATGTTCGTGGCGATCTTTTATCTGTACGGGCGCTATTTGCGCGGGATGGAGTGGAAAGCATGACCGACCGCATCGCGGTTGTCGGAGCAGGCCAAATGGGGAACGGCATCGCGCACGTTTTTGCGCAGCACGGTTTTCCGGTGACGATGATCGATGTTTCTCAGGAAGCGCTAGACAAGGGAAGATCGACGATCGCCAAGAACGTCGAGCGGCAGGTCAAGAAGGGCACGATCGCCGCTGAAGACCAGGTGAAAATCCTGTCGCGCATCGACCTCAACATGGAGCTCGACTCGGCCAGCGAATCGTCACTTATCGTCGAAGCGGCCAGCGAAGACAGCGGTCTCAAGTTCCGCATTTTTGCCGACCTCGATCGCATCGCCAAGCCGGACGCGATTATGGCGACAAACACCAGCTCGATTTCGATCACCGAGATCGCGCGCCGTACGGCTCGTCCCGATAAAGTCATTGGCATGCACTTCATGAATCCGGTGCCCGTGATGAAGCTGGTCGAGATCATTCGCGGTCTGGCAACTTCCGACGACACGACCAGGCGCGTGACGGACATCGCACTACAGCTGGAGAAGACACCCGTCGAAGTGAACGACTTTCCGGGGTTCGTCTCCAATCGCGTGCTGATGCCGATGATCAACGAAGCGGTCTACTGCCTGATGGAAGGCGTAGCCGAACCGGCAGCCATCGATCAGGTGATGACGCTCGGCATGAATCACCCGATGGGTCCTCTGGCGCTCGCCGATCTCATCGGACTCGACACGTGTGTCGCGATTCTCGAAGTGCTGCGCGATGGACTTGGCGATCCCAAGTATCGTCCGTGTCCCTTGCTCAAAAAGTACGTCGCCGCCGGCTGGCTCGGTCGCAAGACTGGCCGCGGTTTCTATACCTATAGTAAGTAAGACCCCACGTGTCCTGGGCTTTACACCCGCTCACCGAAGAACAGACGGAAGTCCAGAAGCTGGCGCGCGAGTTCGCGAAAGCCGAGATCGTCGCGCATTCGGCAGAGTGGGATCAGAAAGCCTACTTCGAGCCGTCACTGGTGAAGAAGCTGGGGGAGCTCGGTTTCCTCGGCATGATGCTGCCCGAGCAATACGACGGACTCGGGACCGACACCGGCACCTACCTGATTGCCCTGGAAGAAATTGCCGCCGCCGATGCATCGGTGGCGGTGCTCATGAGCGTGCACAATTCGCTTCCAACCCAGATGATCCTTCGCTACGGCAGCGAACAGCAGAAGGATCGGTTCCTCAGGAAAATGGCGCGGGGTGAGATACTGGGCGCCTTTGCTTTGTCCGAGCCGGACGCGGGCTCGGATGCGGCGGCCCTCTCAACGCAGGCAGTGAAGGATGGGAACTCCTGGATCCTCAACGGCACCAAGAGCTGGGTAACCAACGGCAACACCGCCGGCGCGATTCTCACCATGGCCCGCACCGATACCGGTGCTGCGCGGCGAGGAGGACGCGGAATCGGCGCGTTCATCATCACGCCCGATCTTCCAGGGTTCAAAGTCGGGAAGAAGGAGGACAAGCTGGGGCTGCGCGCCTCGCCGACCGTGCAGCTCAACTTCGACAACATGCGCGTGCCGGCGGAGAATCTTCTCGGCGATGAGACTCAGGGCTTTATCTACGCGATGCAGTCACTGGACAACGGTCGCCTCGGCATCGCTGCCCAGGCAATCGGAATTGCCCGCGCGGCTCTCGAGCACTCTGTCGCCTACGCCGCGGAACGAAAGCAGTTCGGGAAGCCGCTAAAGGAGTTCGAGGCGATTCAGTTCAAGCTCGCCGACATGGCGATGCGCGTGGCTGGATCACGCGCGCTGTTGCACGCGGCGGCGGCGGCGAAGGATCGCGGCCAGAGCGTTGGTCAGTTCAGCTCGATGGCGAAGCTGATGTCGAGCGAGACGGCAATGTGGGTGACGACGCAGGCGGTGCAGATCTTTGGCGGGTACGGTTACGTCAAAGACTATCCGGTTGAGCGGCTTATGCGCGATGCGAAAGTCACCGAAATTTACGAGGGAACGTCGGAGATCCAGAGGATCGTGATCGCGCGTGCTCTCTACAGTCAATCCTGAAGTTTCACACGGGATCAATAACGAAATGAAGCTGTTCGACACGCTGGCGGAGATGGGACACGAGGAGGTCGTGATGTGCAGCGATCCCTCGGCTGGCTATAGAGGAATCCTCGCGGTTCACAGCACGAAGCTTGGTCCAGCCCTCGGCGGCACTCGATTTTGGCAGTACTCGACCGACGACGAAGCCATTACCGATGCTCTTCGACTTTCACGCGGCATGACCTACAAGAATGCCATAGCCGGCCTGCATCTCGGCGGCGGCAAGTCGATCATAATCGGCGACAACAAAACCAAAGACCGTGAGAAGATCTTCCGTGCTCACGGTCGTTTTGTTGAAAGCCTGGGTGGCCGGTACATCACCGCCGAGGATGTCGGCACGAGCACCAAGGACATGGCTTACGTCAACATGGAGACGAGCCATGTGGCGGGTCTGGCCGGCAAGTCGGGCGACCCGTCGCCGGTGACGGCGCATGGAGTTTTTCGCGCCGTGCAGGCGTCCGCCAAGCGAAAATGGGGATCGGATAGTCTCGAGGGGAAAACGGTTTCCATTCAAGGCTGTGGGAGCGTCGGGACGCATCTCGCCAAAGAGCTTCACGAAGCCGGCGCCAAGCTGATCGTTTCGGACATAGATTCGGCCAAGGCAGCGCGGGTGAAGCAGCTGACCGGTGCTGCGATCGTCGAGGGCGACGCGATTTTTACCGCCGCTGCGGACATTTTTTCGCCGTGCGCTCTGGGCGGAATTCTCAACGAAACCACGATTCCGAAACTGAAAGTGGAGATCGTCGCCGGTGGCGCCAACAATCAGCTGCTGCTTGAACGCGACGGTGACGAGCTCGAGAAACGGGGGATCCTCTACGCACCGGATTATGTGGCGAACGCCGGCGGCGTCATTAACGTCTATGGTGAGGTGGCCGGCTGGGACGCGCAGCGCGCGCTCAACAAGGCCGACGATATTTACGATACGGTATTGAAGGTGTTCGACATCGCCGACGCCAAGCACATTCCGACGTACGAGGCGGCGGACAGATTGGCGGAGCAACGGCTGGCGGAGGTTAAATGAGCGAGACGATTCCGATAGCATCGGATCATGCGGGAGTCGAGATGAAAGATCGACTCGTGTCCGAGTTGAAGAAGATGGGCTACACTCCCGACGACCTTGGCAGCAAGGACGCCAATCAACCGGATGATTATCCTGATTTTGCCCATCCGCTGGCGAAGGAGATTTCGGAGGGCCAGGCGAAGCGCGGCATTCTCCTCTGCGGCAGTGGAGTCGGCATGGACATCGTCGCCAACCGATATCCGGGCGTTCGCGCCGCACTGGCTTGGGAACCGGAGATTGGCGAGCTATCGCGGAAGCACAATGACTCGAACGTGCTGGTGCTCCCGGCGAGATTCATGAGCGACGAAGAGGGCATCCAGACCATGAAAGCCTGGCTGAACGCTAAATTCGAGGGTGGACGCCACGAACGGCGTATCAAGAAAATCGATGAGAAGTAAGCCCTGACTACAGGACAGATGATGCCGCAGACAAAAGAGGCTCCACCAAAATCCCTCTCCAGAAGCGCCATGCCGGAGGGCCGGCTGGCAACGTCCGATCCGGAGGTCGCGCGCATCATCGATCTCGAGGTCGATAGACAGAGGCACGGCCTCGAGCTTATAGCCAGTGAGAACTTCGTGTCACCGGCGGTGCTAGAAGCCATGGGCACGCCGCTCACCAACAAATACGCCGAGGGTTTGCCCGGCAAACGCTACTACGGCGGCTGCGAGTTCGTCGACATGGTGGAGCAGTTGGCCATCGATCGGCTGAAGAAGCTTTTCGATGCCGAGCACGCCAACGTTCAGGCGCATTCGGGCGCGCAGGCGAACGCAGCGGTCTACCTCGCGTTCCTCAAGCCTGGCGACGTCGTCCTTGGCCTCGACCTCTCGCAGGGTGGACACCTCACGCACGGCTCACCGGTCAACTTCTCTGGACTCCTCTATCACGCGATTCACTACGGCGTGGGTGATGATGGCCGCATCGATTACGCCCGGATGCAGCAGATCGCGCGTGAGCAGAAGCCGAAGCTGATCATCGCCGGAGCCAGCGCGTACGCGCGAATCATCGAGTTCGAGCCATTCGCCGAAGTAGCGCGCGAGATCGGCGCGAAATTCGTGGTGGACATGGCCCACTTTGCCGGCCTGGTCGCGACGGGATTCCATCCTTCACCCGTACCCCATGCCGACGCGGTGACGAGCACCACCCACAAGACGCTGCGGGGTCCGCGCGGTGGTCTCATCCTCTGCAAGGAGGAGCACGCCAAGGTCGTCGACAAGGCGATGTTCCCCGGGACACAAGGTGGTCCGCTGGAGCACATCATCGCCGCCAAAGCCGTCGCCTTCAAGGAAGCGCTGGAGCCGTCGTTCAAGGACTACTGCGGGCAGATCGTGCGCAACGCGCAGACTCTCGCCAACGCTTTGATCGAGCTTGGCTTCAACGTCGTCTCGGGCGGGACCGACAACCATCTCATGCTCGTCGACCTGCGCAACAAGAACGTCACCGGCAAAGTGGCGGAGAAGGCGCTCGACGCCGCCGGCATCACCGTGAACAAGAACACCGTGCCGAAGGAGACGCAGTCGCCGTTTGTCACCAGTGGCATCCGGATTGGAACGCCGGCCGTTACCACACGCGGGATGAAGGAACCGGAGATGGAGCGGATCGCCGCGCTCATCGACCGGGTGATCACCAGCGCTGGTGACGCAGCGGTCGCGTCGTCAGTCAGAGAGGAAGTACTCGACTTGACGAATCGCTTTCCACTCTACAAATCCTTCCCATCAATGGCGGAAAAAAAGTAGAAAATGGCTGAGCTGGCATTTCGCGAAGGGATCATGGACCGGATTCGCGTCCGGGAGCCGCGTTTTCACGAGCAGGCGTATTTGTTCGTGCTCTCGGCGCTCGAGATGTGTCAGGCCCAGCTGACCGTGAGACGTCACATCACCGGCATCGAGCTCGCCCATTCCTGCCGCGAGCTGGCGCTCGAGCGCTACGGCGTGATGGCGCGCGTCGTCCTCGAGCACTGGGGAATTTCTACCACCGCCGACATCGGCGACGTCGTCTTCTGCCTGGTCGACCTCGGCTTCCTGCTCAGCCAGCCGCAGGACACTCGCGACGAGTTCGTCGACGTATTCGACTTCGACCTGGCGTTCGAGCGCGACTACCCCTGGAACTGCGCGCAACAAGCGTAGCCTCACCAACTCGGACCAATGCCCGTCTGGGTGGTCGGCGCCAAAGAATCAGCAGAGCGCGATCGGGCAGCCATTGAAAGAGGAGCTCCTTCGCGCGCGCTGATGGAGCGCGCCGGTGCCGCTGCCGCCAGGGAGATCGAGCGCCGTTACGTCGAGCGGCTGCGCCAGGGCGCCACTGTGTTCACCGGTCCGGGTAATAACGGCGGCGATGGTTGGGTTGTCGCCGGCAATCTGGCGCGATCCGGGGTCGAGGTGAGTGTGATTGAGATCGGCCAGCCGAAATCGGCTGATGCGATCGCGCAGCGCGACGCAGCGATCAAATCGGTGACACTTGTTGATTCTGCGCCTGATGGCGTTCCGGTGGTTGTCGATGCGCTTCTTGGCACCGGCTTCGAGGGGGTGCCACGTGGCGGAATTGCCGAAGCCATAGCAACGATCAACGATCTGCATGCGCGAGAGGCGCGAGTCGCCTCGCTCGATTTGCCGAGTGGCCTCGATGCGACCACGGGCAGCCATGCGTCATGCGTCGTCGCCGACGTCACCCTCAGCTTTGGCGGAATCAAGCGCGGGACCTTACTGGCCAGAGATTGCTGCGGCGAGATCGTCGCCATCGACATCGGTCTCGAGGAGGAAGCGGGTTCCCAGAAGCCGACGTCTGATCGGAGCCTGCCGGAGCTCGTCGACGCAGACTTTGTCCAGTCTCGCATTCCTCCAATCCAGTACGACGCGCATAAAGGAACCCGAAAACACCTGGCCATCGTTGGCGGCGGCAAAGGGATGCCGGGAGCGGTCGTCCTCGCCGCCAGAGCTGCGCTCAGAAGCGGGATCGGCCTCGTGCGAACTCTCGTCGCGAAAGAGAACGTCAGCGCCGTTCTGGGTGCGGTTCCGTCGGTCCTCAATTCTGAATGGCCATCAACGGCCAATCAGATCAAGGCCGAAATATCCAGTTGGGCCGATGCCGCACTGATCGGCCCCGGACTCGGCAAATCGAAGGAGACCCGCGAGCTCGTCGAGCAGGTGCTCAAGGATTCGAAAATTCCAGTCGTACTAGATGCCGACGCGCTCAACGTTTTCGAGGGCGACACGCGCTCTCTCGCTAAATTGCTCGCTGGACGCCAGGCGCTCGTTACTCCACACGTTGCGGAGTTCGCCAGGCTCACTGGTCTCGACGTGAAGGAAGTCATCGCCAATCGGTTCGACGTTGGTGCCGACACTGCTCGGACGCTCAACGCTACGGTGCTGCTCAAAGGAGCCCCGACGGTGGTCTTCTCACCTGGAGGTGAGCGATGGGTCATCGCACGCGGCACCGCTGCGCTCGGAACGGGTGGCAGCGGCGACTTGCTGGGCGGAATTGCGGGAACTTTGCTCGCGCAGCTAGCTGATGCGATGAACGCGGCGTGTTGCGCCGCCTGGGTTCACGGCCGCGCCGCTGAATTCTGTGAATACATCCGCGGCACCACCCTCGAGGATGTTCTCTACGCTCTCCCGCGCGCCTGGAACGAGCCTGAGCTGGAGCCGGAACCCCCGGTGTTGACCACACTGCCCGCGGTGGCGCGATGACCGACAAACCCAGCAACGGCCGAAATATCGAACTTGGTCCCGGCAAGGAATTCGATCTCGTGCGCACCCTCCTCGCCGAGTGGGGGAAGGCGGCGCAAAGGATCGGCGACGACGCCGCCGTGCTCGAGGTTCCGCCGGGGGAGCGACTCGTCGTCACCACTGACACGTCGGTGGAAGGAGTTCACTTCCGCCGTGAATGGCTCAATCACTTCGAGATTGGATACCGCGCAACGGCGGCGTCGCTTAGCGATCTCGCCGCCATGGGTGCGCGTCCGATCGGAGTCGTCATCGCACTCACGCTTCCCGAAGGAGATCGCCGGGAAGCGCGTGAGCTGGCGACGGGCATTCGCGATGGCGCAGCGGCCGTGATGTGCCCGATCGTCGGTGGAGATTTATCGTCCGGGAAAGTCCTATCGCTCACGATAACGGCGTTGGGTAGCGCCGCTCGACCGCTCTCGCGTGCGGGGGCGAAAGTCGGCGATCGGGTTTACGTCACCGGGGTTCTTGGCGGCCCCGCTGCGGCCGTGCGTGCCTGGAAAGCTGGCAAAGAGCCCACTGAAAGAGATCGAGCGCGATTTGCGCATCCAATTCCGAGGGTAGACGCTGCGATCGGTCTGGCGGCACGCGGTGCGTCGTCGGCGATCGATATCTCCGACGGTCTCACCGCGGACCTGGCGCACGTGGCCGCAGCGAGCAAAGTCCGCATCCAGATCGACGCCGATAGAATTCCGCATCTGGACGGTTTATCTGCCATCGAGGCTGCTGGCGCCGGCGAGGAGTACGAAATCGTCGTCACTGCGCCGAACATCGATACGCGCCGCTTCACCGAGGAGATCGGCCTCGAGCTGACAGAGATCGGCCGGGTTGTTGCCGGTTCTCCAGTAGTGGAGCTGCTTCAGGCGGGTAACCGAATTAGCTCTCCAACCGGCTTCGATCACTTCCGATAGAGATGATTTCCTTTCTGCGAACGATTCTCCTTTTCGTCACTGCGTTCCTGGCGACGCTCATTCTCGGCATCACCGTCATCGTCGCGGCGATGCTGGGAGTGAAGGACAAGCCCAACGGACTCTTCGAGAAAGCGCCACGGTGGTGGTCGACGCTGGTACTCTGGGCGGCCGGCATCAAGCTGCGCGTGCACGGTAGGGAGAAGCTGAGGCTGGGGGAGCCGCACATTTTCGCCTCGAACCACGTCAGCTGGTTTGACGTACCAGCGCTGGCCAAGATCCTTCCGCGCTACAAGTTCGTGGCGAAGGCCGAGCTGTTCAAAGTGCCGATCTTCGGCCGGGGGATGCGCGCAATCGGGATGATCGAGATCCAGCGCGACAACAGGAAGGCGGCGTTTGGGGCGTACGAGATAGCCGCGGAAAAAATTCGTGGCGGAAGCTCTGTCGTCGTCTTTCCCGAGGGAACGCGCGGGCATGCCTATCCGCTGCGGCCATTCAAGAAAGGTCCCTTTGTCCTCGCCATTGCCGCGGGTGTGCCGATCATTCCCGTAATCGTCCATGGAACGATCGAGATCATGCCAAAGGGCTCGCTGCGGGTTCATCCGGGGACGATTGATGTACATTTGCTCGAGCCGGTCAGCACTTCCGGTGTGGACTACGATCACCGCGAGGCGCTCATGCAGACTGTGAGATCGAGAATGGTGAACGCGATGCGCGAGCTCTACGGCGTCGATTCTCCGTCCATCACCGTCTCGCGGCTTCCATCCTCGATGGAAATGGCATCATCGAAGACTCTGCCCACCGAAACGCGATAAGCGCAACAATCAAACTGGGAAAATGTCAGGCATAATCGAGATCAAGGCGCGCGAGATTCTGGACAGTCGCGGCAATCCAACCGTCGAAGCGGATGTCTCGCTCGATAGCGGTGCGTTCGGAAGAGCCGCGGTTCCAAGCGGCGCCTCCACTGGCGAGCACGAGGCGCTCGAGCTCAGGGATGGAGACGCCGAGCGATATCTTGGGAAAGGAGTCGAGCAGGCGGTGCAGAGCGTGGAGGAGCGCATTGCGCCGGCGCTCAACGGTTTGCCGGCGAGCGATCAAGTGACCATCGACCGCACGATGATCGAGCTCGATGGCACCGACAACAAGGGCAAGCTCGGGGCGAACGCGATACTTGCAGTTTCGATGGCGACCGCGCGCGCGGCGGCGATGGATGTCGGGCTTCCATTGTACCGCTACCTCGGTGGACCCATGGCGCGAACGCTGCCGGTGCCGATGATGAACATTCTGAACGGCGGCGCGCACGCGACAAACACCGTGGATTTCCAGGAATACATGATCGTGCCGGTTGGCGCGACGAGCTTTCGCGAAGCATTGCGGATGGGCGCGGAGGTTTTTCACGCGCTCAAGAAGGTGCTCGTCAAGCGCAAACTTTCGACTGGTGTCGGCGACGAGGGTGGATTCGCCCCCGACCTGAAGAACGATGAGGAGGCGTTGAAAGTCGTAGTCGAAGCGATTGAAGCCGCTGGTTACGCCCCCGGGCGCGAGATCGCGATCGCACTCGATCCGGCCGCGTCCGAGATTTACAAGAACGGGACTTACACCTTCAAGAAGAGCGGGGCTGGCTCCCTCGACTCCGACGGGATGATCAAGCTCTACGGGAAGTGGCTGGATGAATATCCAATAGTCTCGATCGAGGACGGCCTGGCAGAGGATGATTGGGATGGCTGGGCCAAGATCACTGCGGCCCTCGGCGATCGCGTACAGCTGGTAGGCGATGACCTGTTTGTCACCAACACCGAGCGCCTCGCGCGCGGAATCGAGTCGGACGTCGCCAACGCCATTCTCATCAAACTCAATCAGATTGGTACGTTGACGGAGACGCTGGAAGCGATCGAGATGGCGCGAGCGAATGGCTATCAATCAATCATCTCGCACCGTTCGGGTGAGACTGAAGACACCTTCATCGCCGACCTCGCCGTCGCGACCGGCGCTGGTCAGATCAAGACCGGCTCCGCCAGCCGCACCGATCGCGTCGCTAAATACAATCAGCTGCTTCGCATTGAGGAACAGCTCGGTTCCGTCGCGGAGTATCCCGGCGGATCGATTTACGGTCTTTCTTGAGCGATGAAGCGATTCGTTTGGTGGGCGCTCATTCTTGGCGCGCTGTTCTTCGCGGCCCAGGGCGGTGAATACAGCACGCGTGACCTGTTCGTCCTCAACTCACGGACGCGCAAGCTGACGCACGAAGTCGATTCCCTGCAGCGACAAGTTGATTCGCTTGGTCGATTCCTGAAGATGGTGAGGAGCGACAGCGCGACGCAGGAAAGGATCGCGCGCGAGGAGTTCGGCATGGTGCGCGGGGATAAGGAGATTCTTTATCGGTTCGGCGAGGATCCTGGGTCTTCCCGCGGGAAATCGCGATGATTAGCTTTGGAGTCTCATCGCGGGGTGGAGCAGCCTGGTAGCTCGTCGGGCTCATAACCCGAAGGTCGCGGGTTCAAATCCCGCCCCCGCCATTTGCTGTGATCTCTAAGTTGAAATACCCACTTTAGTTCGAACTTCGCAGTAAGTGCGAACTGCGAACTAGAGTGGGTATTTTTTAGTTGAGATCGCGGGGGCTGGGTAGCTCAGCTGGTTAGAGCACGGCACTCATAATGCCGGGGTCGGGAGTTCGAGTCTCCCCCCAGCTACTTTGTAAGTAGTTATTTGTCATCGCGTTGGAGTGTGGGCGGCTCGCTAATCGGCGAGCCGTTCTTATTGGGTGAACCACATACTGAACCACAGAGGACAGGGTCGGCCTGCTGCGCGCATCAATGAGCGTGCGTTGCTCACGGACGAACGCGAATGATCGTCTTCCCGGGGCGTCGCGCGGTCGGGTGGAAGGCGGCGACAGCGTCGTCGAGGGTCGAGACGGTGCCGATGTTCGTCCGCAGCCGGCCGTCCCGCACCCGCTGGACGATCTCACTCAGTTGGGCACGATCGGCCTCGACAACGAAGTCGACCGCCAGGCCGTCGACGGGCCGCGCCTCGGACGGCCCGACGATGGACACCAGCGTTCCTCCACCTCGAACCAGGCGTGCGGACCGCTTCCCGATGTCGCCGCCGATGAGATCGAACACTAGATCGACTCCGCCCACGTCTTCGAGCACGTCGTTGTCGAGGTCGACAAACTCCTGCGCGCCGAAGTCGAGCGCCTTCTGACGGTCGGCAGCGCGTCCGGTGCCGATGACGTAGGCGCCGGCCTCTCGTGCAAGCTGCGCCACCATCGACCCGACTGCGCCGGCTGCGCCGTGCGCGAGGACGCTCTGCCCCGCCTGAAGGCGGCCGTGCTCGAACAGTCCCTGCCATGCAGTTAGGCCTGAGATCGGCAGGCTCGCGCCTACCGTGAAATCGACCTCGCCCGGTAGCGGCGCGAGGTTGCGTGCCTCGACGGCCGCATACTCCGCCAGGGTGCCGTTGCGATACCAGTCCGTGAGGCCGAACACGCGCTGTCCCACCGACAGCCCCGTCGTGCCGTAGCCGAGGGCGGTGACCACTCCGGCCAGCTCGTGCCCAGGGATCGACGGTGTTCGGTCACGATCGAGGCGATCAGTCCACGTCGAGGGCCACGCCAACTCAGTTCCGACGAATCCCGACGCATGAACCTGAACGACGACGTCGTTTATCGCCGCCTGCGGCTCGGGCCGCTCCACCAGCTTCATCCCGGCCGTTCCTGCCGTCTGGTCCGTCACTACGATTGCCTTCATCGTCCACCCCTTTATGTGTGGTATGTTGTCATCTTCCGAATTCCTTGCAGACTTGGCGAGGCTCTCGCCCGTGTGATCGACACCTGGATTCACAACCATTTGCGAGAAAGCGCGCGCGATCGGTGCGAATCACAGCGCCTTTCTCGCAGCTTCATCTTGGAGACTGGCGATCCTCTGCCAATCGGTGCGCTCCGACTCGCTAGGCCGAAAGCGAGCGTACACCCTGACAACCATCGTCGTATCAGTGTGCCCGAGCTGCGCCGCTACGTGCTCAAAGGGAGCCCCAGCCCGAATGGCCCGCACCGCGTATGAGTGCCGCGAGTCCTTGAGCTGATAATCCTCAATGCCGAGGGCCGCGCACCCTTCCCGATGCTTGTCGCTTGCAGTCCATCTATTCACGTCGGGGAAAATCGGAGCGTTCGGCAGCAGGCGCCGCACTAACTTCTCGACATCTGGCCAGGCCCAATCGGCAACTTTCGCGATTCTGTCGCGCGCCTTTGTCTTTGTGCCGCGAGCCCGGATTTCCGTTCGCATCATATCGATGTCGCGCTTTTTCAACGCCAAAGCGAGGGTAGCTCAGCTGGTTAGAGCACGGCACTCATAATGCCGGGGTCGGGAGTTCGAGTCTCCCCCCAGCTACTCCTAGGCAAATAAAAAAAGCCCCGCCAATCAATGGCGGGGCTTTTTCGTTTTCAGGAGATTAGAAACCGGAAAGAATCACAAACTCGTCGCGGCGGTTCTTGGAGCGACAATCCTCGTCGCGGCTCGTGGTGCAAGCCGGACGCTCTTCGCCGTATCCGACGATCTTGACGCGCGAGCCATCGATCCCGCGATCGGCGAAATAACGATTCACGGCCGCCGCGCGCCGCTCGCTCAACGCCAGGTTGTATTCGTCCGATCCACTGTCGTCGGCGTTGCCTTCGATGCGAATGCGAACGTTCGGGTTCCGCTGCAGCACATCGACCTTCTGGTCGAGTGACCGCGTGCCTTCCTCGGAGAAGTCCGCGCGATCGAACTGGAAGTAAATAGGTTCTCTGATCGCAGCCTGATCGCCCGCTGCTGATCTGGACCGCGTGGCTGCATCGCGATCCGCGTTTGCATCATCTGCATCCGCGTGGAGCTTGGCGTTCTCACGGTTGGCTGCATCGATCGCAGCACGGTCCGCGGAAGTCGTCGTCGTCGGCGTCGGAGCCGCCGCGACTTTGTGTCGTGAGCAAGCGCTGCCGAGCGCCGCAACCGACAATAGAGAAATCGAAAGAAGTGTTTTGCTACGCATGTCCCCAGTCACTGTGAAAGATTCGTTTACAGGACGATCCTGACCTTCGGATGGCTACGCCTCTTCTTAACTTTTTTTTTACACCCCCGATTGGTGCGCTTAACTCCTGCGAGCGCTATCGTTATGCCAACGACAGCTAACCCGGTAATATTTGTGCGAATGCGCTCAGCCTTGGGATTCGTCGTCGTTCTGAACAGCACGCTTGCGCTTGCTCAGGACCCGCAGCAGTGCACGACCTACAGATCTGAAGTCACGCTCGGCGTGCTGTCCGGACATCGCATCGACTCCGTTGCCGTTGAGACGGGGAGTCCGAATCTCGGGAGGCACGGCCGCGCCATCGCCCGACTACACGTGCGTTCACGACCCGAGATAATTCGTCGCGAGCTGCTTTTTGCCGTTGGCGATACCGTGGATACTCTGCGCGTGGCGGAATCGCTACGCCGACTGCGCAGGCTACAGTTCCTGGAACGCGCGCACGTTGAAGGGCGCGAGTGTCCGAGCCCGACCGGAGAGGTCCTCTCCCTGCATGTGGTAACCCGCGATTCATGGACGACGCGTCCCGACATAAAAACGGGCGGCAACTCGCCGCGGGTGGGACTCGCCGAACGCAATCTTCTCGGGACCGGACAGACGTTTGCGCTGAGCGTCGTTTCGCATAACCGCTCGCTCGGTGCCGGAGTCTCCACATACGATGCCTTTGGATTCGGCACCGGTATGACGACGCGCGGGCAATACCAACGCTACTACGAGGGAGTCATCCGAGGTCTCTCGCTGTCGCGTCGCCAATCGAGCGTCGCCGACCCATGGCGAGCGGAGGCGGATTTCTGGGATCAGAATTACGAGCCAAAAGCCCCTGGCAGCGAGCAGATAGAGCGAACTGGCGGGAACTTCGTCGCCGGAATTCGAGCTGGACCGGCTAACTCGAGCCACATTTTCTATTTGCTCGGCGGCGTCGAGACTGAGCACACTTCTCTCGCCGCTTCTCAACAGGCACAGGTACTCGGCCCGATCCGCATCGATCGGCGCTTCACGGGACCGCAACTCGGTCTGTCGGTGGTGTCAGCCAGCTACGACACTCTCACTTGGGTGCTCCCCGGCGGCGCCATCGTTGACGTTCCGCGCACATTCGAAGGCGAGATCGTCGTTGGCCTGGGCAGGGGCGCGATATCGTCAGTTGACGCCGATGCATCCGTGGAAAGCATCCGATCGAGCTTGATGACCCACTATGACGCATGGGTTGGCCGGGAATGGCTTCCGAATCGCAGTACTCGAATCGTGACTGACCTCTGGGCGTCAGGATACGACGGCGATGATTGGCGCTCGACGCGTTTGCGCGGAGCAATTTCCGCCGACCACGCTGCCACCAATGGATTGTGGCAATTGACGCTTGCCGCCGAGCAGTTAACCGATCCAGATCCTGATGTCAGAGCGCTCACGATTTTCGATCGCGCGCTACCGTTCGTGCCTTCGACCGTGCGATTGGCTGAATCGGCCCTGACAATGTCGCTGGACCGTACCAGACACCTTCACCAACTCTGGTCTTCCTACGAGCTGGATGGATCAGTCTTCGGGGCGATAGCGAGGCGGTGGGATCCAGCTGCGACGACTCCTACCGCCGAGAATTTCACCGTCGGTGTGGTCGGCCTCAGCCTGGCCGTAGCGCCGCGTCGACCAGGCCGGCCGACGATTCGACTCGACTATGGAGTTCCAGTCACTGCTGGACCGGGAGTCCGCCGCGCGCCACGCTTCGGCATAACCCTCATCCCGTGGCTCGAAACGGGTCGCCATCGGGACAAGAACGGTTCGTTCTAGCGCTCCGCCGGCGCGGCTACCGGAAGTAGCTCGCCATGTCGTAGTAATCAGTGAATCTCTTGATTTTCCCGTTATCGACTTCGGCGAGCGACATTCCGCGACCTGAGATCCGCTTATTCGTTACTCGCTTGCCCGTCGGATCCGCTCCGCTGTAGGTGGCCGTCCAGGTCCATTCCAGGGCGACGTACTTTCCATCCTCCAGTGCGTTCGTGACGGTCCACTTGTAATCCGGCTCGGCTGCCGCCACACCGCGCATGAAGGTGATCACTTCCTTCGGCCCTTTACCGCGGAAATTCTGGACAACGTCCTCGTGAATGGCGTCGGCGGCGAGGAGCGTATCGAGCGCGATGGTGTCGCGCTGGTTCCACGCGCTAACGTAGGCATCGACGACTGCCTTATCTCCTTCGACTGTCTGCTTCTTCTGATAAACGGCGCACGCGACGGCTGTTAGAGCGAGGAGTTTTGCTGCGGCGGTAGACCATCTCGTCATAGCGTCCTCGGGAGGCGGGGGGAACATCAAACCTCGTCGACCTTTTTTTCTTGCACAAGATCGAATTCGGGCATAAGGTGTTGGCGCGGTCCGCAGGATCCCTCCACTCAACGAGGCTTTATGCGATGCTCCCGTTGGAAGCTGATGATTCTTTTCGTGCTGCCTCTTTTCGCACTGCTTCTCACACCCAATGCAACTATCGCGCAGGGTGGAACCATTCGCGGCCGAATCGCCGATTCGACCGGCGCCGCCATCGGTCAGGCGGTCGTCGTTCTCGAGCCGGGCGGGATGCGGGCGACAAGTCGGGACAACGGAGAATATGCAATCACGCGCGTACCGAGCGGCACTTACACGCTGCGTGTCCGTCGGTTGGGTTATGTCGCGCCGACGGAGTCGATCACCATCGCTGAGGGTCAGACGGTTGTGCGCGACTTTCTCGTCAATCGCGCTGCTGTTTCTCTCACCGAGGTCGTCATTGGCTCGCGCGCCCGACATACGGCCGCTGACGAGTTAGCTGTTCCCGTCGATGTCTTCACTCCCGAGCAGATTCACTCGCAAGGGACGACTGAGACGGCGCAGATCCTTTCCCAGCTCGCCCCGTCGGTCAACTTTCCGCGTCAGAGCGTTTCGGACGCGACGGAGATCGTCAGGCCGTTCACCATGCGCGGCCTGAGCCCTGATCACACGTTGGTCCTGCTCAACGGTAAGCGCCGGCATCACACCGCGCTTATCCACTACTTTGGTGCCGGCGAAGGAGCGGGCTCCAGCGGTATCGACATGAATGCCATACCGGCCGGTGCAATCGGGCGGCTTGAGGTTTTGCGCGACGGCGCGGCCGCACAGTACGGCTCGGACGCGATCGCCGGCGTCGTCAATGTCGTTTTGAAGGAGGGTGTCTTCGCGCCTTTTCTCACGGGCGACCTTGGCGAGTACATGACGAGTAAGGAGAATCCGGCCGCTCTTCCAGAGGCAGGTGGCTCTCGACCGGCGTATCCCCACGACGGACGCACGGTCGACGTCAACGGTGGCTGGGGAGTTCCATTGGGACGCGGATCGCTGGGGCTTTTCGCCGAATACCGGGATCGTCAGCCCACCAACCGCGCGGGTCCTGACCCGACCGACATGTTCGTCGCCGGCGACGCCGATGCGGTTGTAAATGGGGAGCTCGTGACAAAGAACAATTCGATCGCGATGCCCAACCATCATTGGGGAGATGGCGCATCCAAGGATCTGATGACATTCGCCAGCGCATCGTTTCCATTTAATCCGGCGAGTGAGTCCGCCGGGCTGTACGCGTTCGGCGGTTACAGCTATCGACAAGGCGCTGGCTTCGGATATTTCCGGCCCCCATCGAGCCAACGCAACTGGCCGGCGATCTATCCCAACGGATTCCTACCAAAGTTTGCGCCCGATGTGCTTGACTTCTCCGGTGCCGGCGGTGTGCGCGGCGTGATGTCCGGATGGTCATACGATCTCGGAGGGACGGTCGGACACAACGGATTCAAATACAATCTCGAGAACACCCTCAACACATCTCTCGGGCCTTGCCTCACGACACCATGCGCGCCGGGTCCTGACGGGACTCTGGGCACCGCCGACGACCCGGGGATTCCGAACAAGAAGAACATCTTCGCCGGCGAGCTCAAATACACCGAGGCGATTCTAAGTCTTGATGCCAGCCATGAGTACGCGATGGGATTGGCGTCGCCGGTCAACGTCGCATTCGGCACGGCGTTCCGAACGGAGCGTTATCAGATTGGCGCCGGCGAAGCGGCGTCGTACATCAACGGGTTTCATCCAGCGCAGGATGGCTCGATCGCGCCATCCGGCTCGCAGGTTTTTCCAGGCTTCCGTCCCGAGGATGCATCCGACTCGCATCGAAACAACATCGGAGCCTACGTTGATCTCGAGGGCAATCTCGTCCCGCGTCTCCTCGCTGACGTCGCGGCCCGGTACGAACACTACAGCGATTTCGGGAGCAAGCTCACCGGGAAGTTGGCGATGCGCTTTCAGCCGACCCAGCGTCTGACGCTCCGCTCTGCGGTTAGCACCGGATTCCGTGCGCCTTCGCTCAATCAGAGCTTCTACTCCAGCGTGGTCACGAATTTCGAGGCGGATCCGACAACGGGGAACCCGGTACCCTTTGAAATCGGGATCTTTCCCGTCAATTCCCGCGAGGCGCGAGCACTCGGCGCGCGGCCGCTCAAGCCCGAGTCGTCGCGTAATTTCAGCGCTGGATTCGCCGTGACGCCCGCCGACAATCTCACCTTCACCAGCGATTTCTACTACATCGCCATCGACGACCGAATTACGATCACCGGGTTCCTTGGCAATGGAACGGACAGCGTTTCCGCGATACTGCGCAATATCGGCTCACGCGCGACGACGGCGCAGTTTTTCACCAACGCCATCGATACCAGAACCCGGGGCCTGGACCTGACGGGGAACTACACCTTCGAAACCCTGGGAGGCTTCGTTGGTCTGAACGGGGTCTTCAACTTCACACGCACCACGATTCCGAACGAAGACAACATTCCCTTGCCGCCGGAGTTGCAGGGCACTGGAGTAACGCTTGTCAACAAATTCGACGAGGGCGGCTTGCTGGCGATTACAAAAGAGCGACCAGCCTGGCGCAGCACGGTCACCGGCGTTTACAACCGCGGTATGTGGAACGGTATGGCGCGCTACGCCTACTACGGGAAGTACACGTCAGCTCTGTACAGCTATAGCGGCAGTGACGTTCAGAATTATCGCGGCAAGAGTCTGGTCGATGCGGAGATCGGCTTCACGCCGGCGCGTGGATTCAAGCTATCGATCGGCGGCCGCAATCTTTTCGACGTCTACCCCGACAAGATGAACGAAGGAAACGGGTTCGATATCTTCCCGTGGCCGCCCGCTTCTCCTTTCGGATACAACGGTCGTTTCGTTTACACGAGGCTCGAGTTAACGGCTCGCTGAAACTCCGGCGGGGCGCGAACTCTCTTGTTCGCGCCCCGACCATCACCCGCCGACCCAATGCCCGAGAACCGTTTTTGCTTAACGGATTCCCTACCAACATAGGCGCGGAGCAGGGATGCCGACCGATCCCTATAACTACCCTTTCGAGCTAGCCGCAATCCTCTCCGACCGCCTGCGGGCGGCCAAGCAGGAGCTGGTGACGCAGTGGCTCGAACGCATCACCGCTCGGGTGGCGCTTTCAACCAAGCGCGTTTTTCCGACCCACGAGCTGCTCAATCACATCCCGCTCCTGATCGAAGGAATTGCCGGATATCTCAAGCGGCCGGAGCGCGACATCGATGCAAAGGCGCCCGTCGTCGCCAAAGCAATGGAGCTCGGTGCTCTCAGACACGCACAGGGCTTCGACGCCTACGAGCTACTGAAGGAATACGAGATGCTCGGCGCGATCATATTCGCATTCCTGACCGATACCGCGGACACGGTTCCCGGCGATTTCGCGAGGCGCGACTTTCTCGTATGCTGGGAGCGCCTGGCACAGGCGATGGAGCTCATTCGCCAGGCGACGGTGAGCCACTTCCTGCGGCTGTCTTCAGCCCAGGTCAACGAGCGGGAGAACCGCCTCCGAAAATTCAATCGCACCGTCGCCCACGAGCTGAAGAACAACGTCTCCGCCATAACGGCCGCGTCCACCGCGCTTGCCGAGCAGTGGACAGCTCCAGAGCAGAGGAAAGAGTTCGAGCAGATAATCGCGAAGAACGCGGAATCGCTTCGCCACGCGCTGGAGAATCTGGAGTCACTCTCCCGCACACAGGCCGACTCCAGGCATTGTCGAAACGTTATGTTGCCCGAAGCCGCCAGCGAAGCAGTGCGCGAATTGCAGGACGCCGCCAAAGCGAAAGGAGTCAGTGTCCGCGTCGCCGACGACATGCCGCCCATTGAAGTCGACGCTGCCGTCGTCGAGCTGTGTCTGATGAATTACGTCTCCAACGGGATCAAGTATTCGGACGAGGCGAAGGCCGAACGCTGGGTGTCGATTGCTGCGACTGTCGAGGGACCGGATACCGAGCGCGACAGGGAAGTGGTCATCCGCGTCAGCGACAATGGCATCGGCATACCAGCCGATCGTCGAGAGCAGCTCTTTCAGGAGTTTTACCGAGCCCACGACGAGACCGTGACTGAAGCGGCCGGCACCGGGCTCGGACTCAGTATCGTGCGCGAGACAGTGGAATCGATCGGGGGCCGCGCCTGGGCGGAGTTTCCCGCTGACTGGGGCAGCGTCTTCGCGTTTTCAGTTCCGTCGCGGAGACGGGAGGATATTCAGGCCATCACGGGCTCGAGCAGTACCTCGCCCGCTAAAGCCGATCTGCCTTAGCCGTCGGCGCCAAGGCAGCCTAACCACGCGGCGTAGCTTTGTTGCGGAGCGCGGCGCGGCGGCGCATACTAGCTGGACTCTCACCCTTCGACCGTGACACTACAAACTCGCCGCTCATTTCTCGCAACACTTGGTGTGACAGCCCTTGGCATCGCGGGCGTGAACGCCAGCGCCGCTTGCGCTACCATTCCCGCTCGACGGAAGCTCAGCAAGGTCGGTCTGCAGCTCTACACCGTTCGCGATCTGATGCAAGCCGATTTTCCCGGGACGCTCGCGAAAGTCGCTGCCGCCGGATATCAGGAGGTCGAGTTTGCCGGCTATTACGGCCGCACCCCCGCTCAGATTCGCCAACTGTTGCAGCAAGACGGCTTGACATCACCGTCGTCCCACCTGCCAATCGACGCCTTCGAAAAGAATGCCGCCGCCACGCTTGCCGACGCGAAGGCGATTGGAAACGAGTGGGCAACGCTGCCCTGGATTCCGGAGGAGAGAAGAAAGACAGCCGACGACTGGAAGCACATCGCCACGCTCCTCAACGGATTCGGTGCTCAGGCAAAATCGCAGGGACTTCGCTTCGCTTATCACAACCACAATTTCGAGCTCACGCCGATCGGTGGTACGAGGCCGCTCGATATTCTTCTCAGCGGGACTGATCCATCGCTCGTCGACTTCGAGATGGATCTGTACTGGGTGGTGTTTGGAGGGGGCGATCCGCTCGATTTCTTCAATCGCTATCCCGGACGGTTCCCAATGGTGCACGTGAAGGATTCGGCGGGGCCGCCCGACAACAAGATGGTGGATGTTGGCAGCGGTAGAATCGACTTCCGCACCATCTTCGCGCAAAGCGACAAGGCGGGAATCAAACACTACTTCGTCGAGCACGATCAGCCGGCGAATCCGATTGCAACGATCTCGAACAGCGCCAACTATCTGCACGCACTGACATTCTGATCGAGCCGCTGAATAACAATTACGGGAGGAGCTGCCTTTCATGACGGGTAAGAAGGTCACGCGTCGTCAATTCGTCGCGGACACAGGCAAGATTGGCCTCGGGGTGATGATCGTTCCGCGACACGTGCTCGGCGGTGTTGGATACCAGGCGCCGAGCGACACGATGAACTTCGCCGTTGTCGGCTTCGGCGGGATGGGTTCCGAGAACGCATTGGAGCTGACAAAGACCGAGAATCTCGTCGCCTTCGCCGATGTCGACTTCGCGTTTTCCGAGAGCAAGGTCGCCGAGAAACTGAAGGACGACCAGAAGAAAGACAGGCCCGAAGGCATCACTCTCAAGCAGAAGTTCGACAAGGCGGCGCGGTACTCCGATTTCCGTGAGATGCTGGACAAGCAGAAGGACATCGACGGCATCGTCATCGCCACACCTGACCATCTGCACGCAGTAGTAGCGAAAGCGGCGATGCAAACCGGCAAGCATGTCTACGTGCAGAAGCCGTTGACCTATTCCGTTCACGAAGCCCGCGTCCTCCGCGATCTCGCCCTCGCCAATCCAAAGATCGTGACGCAGATGGGGAACCAGGGGCATTCCAGCGAGGGAGCGCGGCTCGTCAACGAATGGATCCAGGCGGGAATCATCGGACCCGTGAGAGAAGTGCACGTCTGGACCAACCGTCCCGTCGTGTATTGGCCGCAGGGAGTTCCGCGACCGGCAGGCGGACCGCCGCCCTCTCCGCCGCCGAGTCCGTTCGGGAATCCGTGGAGCTTCCGCTACGTGAATCAGGTCCTGGCGTCGGCGATGGGGTCTTATCCGGTTCCGCCGGGGTTGCACTGGGACCTCTACGTGGGTCCCGTCGCCGAAGACGTTCCTTATCATCCGATCTACCACCCGTTCAACTGGCGCGGCTGGATTTATTTCGGAGTCGGCGCGCTCGGCGACATGGGCGCGCACCTCATCGATCATCCTTTCTGGGCGCTGGGACTGACGTATCCCGAGAGCATCGAGGCGACGTCGACGCAGTGGGGAACGATGCCAATACCTCCCGATCCGAAAGCGCCCGCGGGAAGTCGGGAAGCGCGCGGATACAACCGGCCGGTTTCTTATCCGGTTGCGACGGCGGTGCATTACCAGTTCCCAGCGCGGGGCGCCCAGCCGCCCGTGAAACTGAACTGGTACGACGGCGGGCTTTATCCGCCGCGGCCGGACGTTTTGCCCGATGACGTCACCCTCAAGAGCGAGGGTGGCGTCATTTTCATTGGTGAGAAGGGAATTCTCATGAACGACACCTACGGCGCCAATCCGCGGCTTTTCCCGATATCGCTCACCGAGGCAGCGTCGCTGGTTCCGAAAACGTACGCGCGAATTCCGTGGAGCCACGAGATGAACTGGGTGAAGGCGATCAAAGGTGAAGCGAAAGCGAGCTCGCCAATCGAGTACGCCGCCCAGCTGACGGAGACGATGCTGCTCGGCATCGCGGCGTTGCGCACCGGGCAAGGGAGAAAGATTCTGTACGACGGCGAGCAGATGCGCGTCACCAATATCGCCGAAGCAAACCAGTACCTGACGCGAGAGTATCGCGCTGGTTGGGCGGTCTGAAAAATCCTTTTGCGAGGAAATGAAAGCCATGAGTCATGGAACTGCCGCACGCGCGGCAATGATCACGCAGTTGGCGCTGGCTGTCGCCGCCTGCACACCGATGAGCAACAATCCGCCGGCCGAAAGCGCGAGCAAGACGGCGTCGGGAGTGACTCCATTGACCGCTGAACAGCGCGCTGCCGGCTGGCGCTCGCTCTTCGATGGCACGAGCACGTCCGCTTGGCGCGGATACAAGCAGCAGACATTGCCGGCCGGGTGGCACATCGTCGATGGCGTGTTGACCAAGACCGGCTCAGTCGACGACATCATCACCAAAGATCAATTCGGAAACTTCCAGCTCGCCCTCGACTGGAAGCTGAGTCCGGGCGGCAACTCCGGCGTTTTCTATCGCGGCACCGAAGAATATGATCACATTTACTGGAGCGCGCCCGAGTACCAGCTGCTCGACGACGCCGGACATCCCGACGGCAAGAGCAGACTGACGTCAGCCGGCGCGGATTACGCGCTCTATCCTTCGCCGGCCGGAGTAGTGAAACCCGCCGACCAGTGGAACTCCACGCTGATCGTCGTCAACGGCAACACGGTGCAGCACTGGATGAACGGACAGAAGCTTCTCGAGTACGAGCTCGGAAGCTCCGATTGGACGGACAAGGTCAAGGCGAGCAAGTTCTCCGCTTATCCGAACTACGGCCGCGCCGCCAAGGGCTACATCGGCATACAGGGTGACCACGATGGAACGCTGTCAATCCGCAACGTCCGCATCCGGGAGCTAAAGTGAACGCTAGAACGCGACTGTCGACGATGATGTTCCTCCAGTATTTCATCTGGGGGGTTTGGTTCGTGACGATGGGAACGTACCTGGGCCAGACGCTGCACTTTACCGATCGCGAGATCGGCCTGGCGTATGGCGCGACTGCGATTGCAGCCCTGGTATCGCCGTTCTTCATGGGAGTCGTCGCGGATCGATACTTCTCCAGCGAAAAGCTGCTGGCGCTGCTGCATTTCATCGGCGGCGTCGTGATGTATCTCGTCTCGCTGCAGACGTCGTTTGGCGCGTTCTATCCGCTGCTCATTCTCTACGCGCTCTGCTACATGCCGACGCTTTCGCTCACTAACTCGATCTCATTCCACCACGTAAGCGACCCGGGCCGCGACTTTCCGTTCATCCGCGTGCTAGGCACCATCGGCTGGATCGTGGCGGGTATTCTGGTCGGCAAAGTCTTTCACGCCGACGCGCTGGTGCTGCCGATGCGCATGGCCGCCGGGGCGTCGATCGTGATGGCGGTTTATTCTCTGGTGCTGCCACACACTCCACCGCCCAATGCCGGGGGAAAATTCAGCGTCCACGATGCGCTTGGGCTGGACTCGCTGGCGCTGCTCAGGAATCGGGACTTTTTCATCTTCGTCGCCGGATCGTTCCTGCTGTGCATTCCACTCCAGTTCTACTACACGTTCGCCAATCCATTTCTGAACGAGGTCAAGGCCCCGGATCCCGCCTTCATTCAGACGTTCGGCCAGATGTCAGAGATCTTTTTCATGCTCCTGCTGCCGTTCGCCCTGCGCAAGTTCGGCATCAAGGTGATCATGCTGGTCGGCATGGCGGCGTGGGCGATCCGCTATTTCGCGTTCGGTATGGGAGCAGTCGGGCCGGTCATGGCTTTACTCTACCTGGGTATTCTGCTCCACGGTGTGTGCTACGATTTCTTCTTTGTTGCTGGTCAGATTTACACCGACCAGCGAGCGGGGCAGAGGATTCGTGCTGCCGCGCAGGGCCTCATCAATTTCGTCACCAACGGTCTTGGTTATTTCATCGGTGCTTTCGTGTCGGGAGCGGTCGTGAATCGCTTTGCCACCCCGAATCCTGCTTGCAGTGATGCCGCGGCCGCGGCGCACGAATGCCTCAAGGTGACGCATGACTGGCACTCGATCTGGTATGTGCCCTCTGCTGGCGCGCTGATAGTCTTTATTCTCTTCGCACTTCTGTTCCGGCCGCGTGGAGGAAGCACGGTGCCGGCTGGCGCAGGCGTACCTGCGGGGGCGCCTGCATAACACTGCAAGCTCATTGGTAACCAATTGCTCGAGTCCGACGTAGGGATTCGAGACCATACCGTGCGCAGGAGCTCATGGATCCAGCAGATGCATTCGTCGCGATCATACTGATCACTTCGATCGCCTACACCGTGGTTTCGGTGACCAAGTTGCTCATCGGCCGTCGCGCCAGCCAAAAACCGGCGGATCCTCTCGCCGATGCCCGGCTCGCGCGGCTCGAGCACGCTGTCGACGCGATCGCGCTCGAAATCGAGCGCATTTCTGAAGGGCAGCGATTCACGACCAAGCTCCTCAGCGAACAGGCGCGACAGAAAGAAGATGCCGCGCACCAGTTGCCATCTCACACTCCTTCGTGACCTCGAGGACGAGAATGTCGAACCGCGGAATCGTAATTGGCAGCGCCCTTCTTTCGCTCGCGTTGGTTGGCTGCGGAAAAGACGACACGACGCAGACTACCACGCGCACTCAGCGTGAGAAGGACAGTATTCTGGCTGGCTCACAGATTCCCGGCGCCAAGGCGGTCAAGAAAACGATGACTGTCGCCGATTCTGCCGCTGCCAGGCAAGCTCGCATCGATACGTCTCAGCAAAATCCCTAGCACTTGAAAACGGGATGACACTTGCACTGACTGAAGGCAATGTCAGTCGCAAGCGCTGTCGAGCAGGAATTACCTGACGGCGAGCCCCTAGTAGAGCCGATCGCCGCGCCGCCCGAAGGCGCGCCGCACAAATATCTCATCGCATTCGCCGTCGTTCTGGCGGCGCTGATGCAAGTGATCGACAGCTCGATCGTAAACGTCGCTCTCCCGGACATGATGGGAAATCTGGGAGCGAGTCTCGACGAGATAGCTTGGGTATCAACCGGTTATATCCTCGCCAACGTCATCATCATTCCGCTGACGGGATGGCTCGGCGATTTCTTCGGGCGCAAGCGCTACTTCGTCGGGTCGATAATCATCTTTACCGTCACCAGCTTCATGTGCGGAGCGTCTACGTCGCTCTCAGAGCTGGTGTTCTGGCGCATCGTTCAGGGAATGGGCGGCGGCGCGCTGATGACGGTCTCCCAGGCCGTTCTTTTCGAGTCGTTTCCGCGACGCGAGGCGGGGATGGCCATGGCCCTCTTCGGCCTTGGCGTGATGGTCGGTCCAACGATTGGACCAACCCTGGGCGGCTGGCTCACCGATAATTACGGCTGGCCGTGGATATTCTACGTGAACCTTCCCGTCGGCGTCCTCGCCGCGGTGATGATCATCGCCTACGTTCACGATCCTGAGGACCAGGAGCGCCCTCGCACCATCGACTACATCGGGATAGCGCTGCTGGCGATGAGCGTCGGCTCCCTGCAGTACCTCCTCGAGTACGGGCAGCGCGAAGATTGGTTCGACTCCAGGTTGATGACGTTTCTCGCAGTCACCAGTGCTATCACCGGTGTAGTTCTCATCTGGCGCGAGCTCACCACCGACGAGCCTGTGATCGACTTTCGCGTTCTCAAGCACCGCCAGATGTGGGTGGGAACTCTGCTGGGCGTGGTGATGGGCGTCGGGCTATACGCGTCCGTGTTTACGCTCCCCGTATTTTTGCAGAGCAACCTTCGGATGACCGCCCAGCAAACCGGTATCATTCTGCTTCCGGGGGCCCTCGCCACTGCGGTCTCGATGGCAATCGTTGGCCGGCTCACCAACAAGTTCGATGCTCGCATTCTGATCGCGATTGGTGCGTTGCTCTTTGCAGGCGCGATGATCCGACTTTCCCGCATCACCGGTGAGAGCGGCAGCACCGATTTCTTCTGGTCCCTCATCATGCGTGGCGTCGGTCTGGGGATGATGTTCGTCCCGTTGACGACTATCACGCTCGCGGAGCTGACTCACCGTGAGCTACCGCAGGGCACCGGTCTATACAACTTCTTCAGACAGTTGGGCGGCTCGCTCGGCATCGCGGCGATCGCGACCCTGTTGTCCCACTACACGGCGCAATTCCGAGCGATACTCGCCGAGCACGTATCGCTCGGCGACCCGACCACTGTGACCAGACTGGATATGCTGACGCGAGGTCTTATAGGGGGAGGCGCCGATCCCTGGACGGCGCGCCAGCGCGCGCTCGAGATCATGGATCGAGAGCTAATGGGGCAAGCGAGCGTAATCGCCTACAGTCGTATTTACGTGCTGAGTGCGGCGCTGATTCTGGCACTGATTCCCCTGCTTGTTCTTATCCGACACACGAGGCCCGCGGGTGGGGCCCAGCACGTCATGGAGTAACGAGAGAAGAACTGCGAGCTGCGAGACAACGGATAAGTGCGAGCTGCGAGCCAACGGATCAGTCCGAGCTGCGATCTAGTTGCGAAGTGCGAGCTAAGTTCGAACTCGGAGCCAAAGCCACCGTTAAAGTCGGTGCCGCGCTAGTCGGCTTTGGGCCTTATCAGGCGGCCGCGTTCGCGTGGTATCGTTGCCAGCAGGAGCCGGCGGATCTGTTCGAGCTTGTCGAGCCTTTGATCTACAATGTCGCGTCCCAGTATTCGCACTGAAGTGCGATACCACATCATGCTCTCGCGAACGGAGCCGAGCGCATACTCGAAAATCTTCGCGCGATCCCGTCCGGAGCTTCGGGAATAGCCCTCACCGAGGTTCGCCAGGATGGAGCCAAGGGACGCGTATAACTGGCCGGCAATTTTGTGCGTTACTTCGTTCTGCGCCAGCTTTGCAGCGTCGTCCCACGAAGCGGCAACAACTTCCCGAGCCAATCTCACTGCCGCCATTCGGGACAGCGGATCATCTCTTTCATCCGCTGGTGGAATGGGCGAATGCGGCATGAGTCCATCTTAGATGCTACCCGGCCCGAGGCCGCATCACTTGGCGCCGCCGTGGATTATTTGCCCGCATTGAAGAACTATCTGCCAACTGGCTGGGAGTTCGGAACTAGCTCGGAGTTCGGAACTAGCTCGGACTTCGCAACTAGATCGCAGCTCGGACTGATCCGTTAGCTCGCAGCTCGCAGTTTCCTACCGCTTGGCAGTTGGTTTCGCCGGGGCTTCTGCGCCTGCACCCGCTGCGCGCGCGTCGTCCGGGTCGGCGAAGCTCACGTCCTTGCCACGCTGCTTGAGCATGTTGATGATGCCGACCTTGTCAGTTGCCTTGAGATAGGCTTCCTGCGGCTCGACCTGCTTGGAGTCAACCAGCTCGATCAGCGCGTCGTTCATCGTCACCATGCCGAGTCTGCGCGACGTCTGCAGGACCGATGGGAGCTGGAACGTCTTGCCTTCGCGAATCAGGTTGGAGACCGACGGCGTCGAGAGCATGATCTCACGAGCAGCCACGCGGCCGCCACCGATCTTCTTGCAGAGGACCTGCGAGATGACGCCTTTCAGTGACTCGGAAAGCATGACGCGAATCTGAGCCTGGCGATCGGGTGGGAACTGGTCGATGACGCGGTCGACGGTGCTCACCGCCGTCGATGTGTGGACGGTGCCGAAGACCAGGTGACCGGTCTCAGCGGTTTCGATCGCCATTGAGACCGTCTCGAGGTCGCGCAGCTCGCCGACGAGCACGATGTCGGGATCTTCACGCAGCGCGGCGCGTAGCGCGTGCTTGAAGGAAGACGTGTGCACGCCGACGTGGCGCTGTGTAATCAGGCACTTCTTGCTCTCGTGGACGAACTCGATCGGGTCCTCGATGGTGATGACGTGATCGGAACGGGTGCGATTGATGAGATCGATCAGCGCGCAGAGCGTGGTGGACTTTCCTGAACCGGTCGGGCCCGTGACGAGCACCAGTCCCTTGGTCAGGTGGCAGAGACGCTGAACCTCCGGAGAGACTCCCATTTGTTCGACCGTAACAACGGCGGCCGGGATCGCGCGGAACACTCCCGCCGCGCCCTTGCGGTCGCGAAGGGCGTTGCAGCGGAAGCGCGCTAATCCTGGAATCTCGTACGCGAAGTCGCTGTCGTTGATTTCCTTGAATTCCTGCCGATTGTGGTCGGACATCAGCGCGTGCAGCATCGTCTCGATTTCGTCCGATGAGAGCACAGGCTCGTTTGGAATGTTTGCGATCTCACCGCTGGAACGGAGCATCGGCGGCGAGCCGGCTCGCAGGTGGAGGTCGGAAGCTTTGTTGCTCACCAGCACCCGCAGCAGGTTTTCCATCCGGTCAAGCGCGCGGTTGCCCGTTGCTGTTACGCGCGGCGCGCCAGCAACGGCGGCTTCAGTGCGAGCGGCTTCGTTGCGGGGTGCTGCAGTCGAGGGTGGCGTCGGCGTTCCATTCTCGGGCGCTACCGCCTGAGCCGGAGTGACGTTTTGCTTTGGCGCATTGCCGGCCGAGCGTGGCTCTATCCGCGCGGTGATCTTGCCGTTCTGGGTAAGCGAAACCTCGAACGTTCCGTCGGCAGAGGAATACTCGAATCGCACATTGCCGGCAGCGTCCAGCGAATGCGGTTGGTTTTGTGGTGCGATCTCCCGGACCAGAGTCAGGATCTGAGCGCTCGTAAGCGGCTGCTTCATCACGGGGCGCGGTGAATCCTTGATGGTCACCGTGGCGACTTCTCCCTCGATCATGAGAAGCGCCGTGGCGTTGTTGGTTACAAGAAGGTTGAGAAAGCGATCTAGCTGCGCCATGTCAGTCCAGTGGACGAACACGATCGATCAGAGAACGATTGATCAATCGGGCTTCGTTTGATGTGTAGAGTGTCAGAAAGCGCGAGGTAAGCGCGTTGAGATAATCCAATACGCGAGCGCGATCTGGACGCGTCTCCAGTCGAATCGAGCCGAGGCGAACTTCGCCTCCAATGAGAATGATCTGCAGTAGCGCGGTCGGTATGGGTCCATCGCCAGGCTGCTGGTCGGACGCCGCATCACCGCGGTTGGCCGCGACTTCAGCGACACGCTCCTTTGCCACCAGAATCACTTCTCCGCCATCGAGCTCCAGCGGGAAAAACGTGCTGTCGGCGTTGAATAACTCGGAGACGTCCTCGAGCTCGAATGGCCGGTACGAGGAGAGGTGGATGAAAACGTTTCCCCTCAATTCCTCACCGGTGACCATGGTGAGAATGACCGCTTTTCGAGTCGTCTCGATGCGGTAGAGGTTCGCGCTGACACTTGTGAATTGCATGGGCACGCGCGAGTGGGTTGGGCGTGGGTACTTCGCTTGGTAAAAGGACGGTTTTCTGGCCTGGGTAGTCACGTTTTTTCGCCGTAAACACCCATCTGTTTCAGACGAACGCCCGCGGGAGATGACACAAAAATGATGCTTACTGGGGCCTAGTGCCGGGCGCCGGCCGGGGGTACTTTCCCGTGTCTTTCAACGGCGGATTTGAGATGCTTCTGGGTTCCTCTCTCCCACTGCAGCGCAAAACGTACGACGTCGTGATCGTCGGGTCGGGCGCGGGCGGTGGAATGGCTGCCTACATGCTCACTCGCGCTGGCGCCAACGTCCTCCTGCTCGAAGCTGGAGGGCCGTGGGATAACACCAAGGATTCCGCAATGCTTCGGATGCCCTACACGTCACCGCGACGCGGGGCGTCCACACCCGATCGGCCATTCGGTGAGTTCGATGCCTGCATAGGCGGGTGGGAGCTGCAAGGCGAGCCGTTCACCAAAGCCGAGGGCACCGATTTCATGTGGTGGCGCGCGCGTATGGTCGGCGGACGTACCAACCACTGGGGTCGCATCTCTCTTCGCTTCGGCCCCGACGATTTCAAAGCAAAGAGCCGCGACGGGCTGGGCGATGACTGGCCGATTGGTTACTCCGATATCGCTCCGTACTACGATCGGATCGACAAACTGATTGGAGTGTTCGGCAACAACGACAATCTTCCCAACCATCCTGGCGGATATTTTTTGCCGCCGCCGCAGCCGCGCTGTTACGAGCTGATGGTCAAGGATGCCGCCGATCGGCTGAACGTCACCTGTGTCGCCGCCCGCCTCTCCATTATCACCAAGCCGCACAACGGCCGTATGGCGTGCCACTACTGCGGCCAGTGCAATCGCGGTTGCAGAACCAACTCCAACTTCTCTTCCACGAACGTTCTTATCGCGCCGGCGCTGCGCACCGGACGGCTGACTCTGGTGACGAACGCGATGGCGCGCGAAGTGACCCTGAATAATCGAGGCGTCGCCGGCGGTGTCACTTATATCGACACAAAAACAGGCGCCGAACGACACGCCAGCGCTCGCATCATTGTCCTGGCAGCGAGCGCGTGCGAGACCGCGCGCCTGCTTCTCAACTCCAAGTCGCCGCAATATCCGCATGGACTGGCGAACTCGAGTGGAGTTGTCGGCAAGTACCTCACGGACACCACCGGCACCGACGTCTCCGGCTTCATCCCGAAGATGATGGACCACGTTCCGCACAACGAGGATGGTGTTGGCGGAAACCACATTTACATGCCGTGGTGGATCGACAACAAGAAGCTCGACTTCCCGCGCGGTTATCACATCGAGGTAGGCGGAGGACTCAACCCGCCAAGCTACGGGTTTATGGGCGGTATCCAGCAGTACGCGGGTGGCGGCGGTTACGGCAAGTCGCTGAAGGATGAATACCGCAGACTCTATGGCGCGCACGTTTACTTCGCCGGTCGCGGCGAGATGATTCCGAACGACAAGAGCTACTGCGAGCTCGATCCGACAGTAAAGGACAAATACGGCATCCCCGTCCTGCGCTTCCACTGGCAGTGGACGGACTACGAGTACAATCAGGTTCGCCACATGCAGCAAACCTTCCGCGCGCTCGTCGAACAAATGGGCGGGCAGGTTTTCGGCAAGATGCCGGAGCAGAGCAAAGGCTACGGCATCGCCACCGGCGGATCGATCATCCACGAGCTAGGAACGACGCGCATGGGCACCGATGCATCGAAATCGGTCCTCGATACCAACTGTCGCGCCCATGATGTGAAGAATTTGTTCGTGACTGACGGCGGACCTTTCGTGTCGCAGGCTGACAAGAATCCCACCTGGACGATTCTCGCGTTGTCGATGCGCACGAGCGAATACATCGCCCAGGAAATGAAGCGGAGGGCGCTCTGATGTCGAATTCGAATGACGAGCCGATGAACGCCGCCCCGGACGACGAGCAGGCACCGCCTAAGGCGCTGAGTCGCCGCGATGCCGTTCAACTAATGGCTGCTCTACCCGTCGCCGCATTTCTCAGCTGGCCAACCGCCGAGCAGGAGAGGGCGCGTCGGTTTGTCGAGAATGCACTTCGCGCTGCCGCCGAAGGTAACGCCTACGCTCCCAAATTTTTCACGGCCGCGGAATATCGCACAGTGGGCGTACTCGCTGACATGATCATCCCGAAGGACGAGCGATCCGGAAGTGCGACCGATGCCGGCGTTCCCGAGTTCATGGACTTCACGATGACGGATCGCCCGCGCAGCCAGGACTGGATGCGCAAAGGCCTCGCCTGGATCGATGCCCAATCCAGTTCGCGATTCGGAAAACCGTTTGCGGACGCCACGCCAACGCAGCGCGAAGCAATCCTCAACGACATTGCCTGGCCCGCGAAGGCGCCGGCGGGAATGGACGACGGCGTGACCTTCTTCAATCGCTTCCGGGACCTCACCGCTTCCGGCTTCTGGTCGAGCGAGATGGGCGTGAAGGATCTGCGCTACATCGGCAACGTCTTCAATCCGAATTGGAATGGATGTCCGCCCGAAGCATTGCGGAAGCTCGGTGTCACCTACGCGAAGTTCGATCGCAGCAAACTGCGCCTCACCCCCGACTGATCTCTTAAGCGTTAACCTCTTCGGCGACTGAAATGAGCACAGAGCGTCTCGGCATCGGTTTCGTCGGCAGTGGCTTCAACGCCCGATTCCATATTCAGTCGTTGACTTCTGTCCGCGAGATAGATGTCCGCGGCGTCTGGAGTCCAAATGAAAAGAACGCCGCATCGTCGGCCGCTCTGGCCAGAGAGCTCGACGTTGGCGAGGCGCGCCCGTACAAGTCGATCCGCGATATGGTGGCGGACCCGGCCATCAATGCTCTCTGGATCTGTTCACCGAATCATGCGCGCATCGCCAACATCAAAGAGATCGTCGACGCGATCAAGAGCGGGGCGGGGACGTTACGAGGGCTTGCCTGCGAGAAGCCTCTCGCGCGCAACGTCGCCGAGGCGAAGCAGGTGGTGGAGTTGGTGAAGAGCGTCGGGCTCAACACCGGCTACCTCGAGAACCAGCTTTTTGCTCCGGACATCACGCGCGGGCGCGAGCTCATTTGGGCGCGTGGCGCGTCGCTCACAGGTCGTCCTTACCTGGCGCGCGCCGCCGAGGAGCATAGTGGTCCACACATGCCGTGGTTCTGGCAAGGATCGCTTCAGGGCGGCGGCGTCCTCAACGACATGATGTGTCACTCTGTTGAAGTGGTGCGACACCTTCTCACCAAGCCAGGGTCGCCACGTTCGTCCATCAAGCCCGTGCGAATCAGCGCCCATATCGCCTCACTCAAATGGTCGCGCAGCAAATACGCGAAGCAGCTCTCGGAGACGATGGGGAAGGAAGTCGACTACACCAGGCATCCATCCGAAGACTTCGCTCGCGCCACCATCGAGTACGACGGCGAGAGCGGAGAGACTCTGGTAGGCGAGGTGACGACGTCATGGGCCTTCATCGGCGCCGGACTGCGACTCTCGGCGGAGCTGCTCGGCCCTGAATACTCGATGTCGTGGAACACACTCGACTCGAGTCTCAAGATGTTCTTCAGCCGAGAGGTAAAGGGAAAAGCGGGCGAGGATCTGGTCGAGAAACAGAACGCCGAGATGGGACTGATGCCGGTCGTGGCCGAGGAAGCGTCGGTCTACGGATACAGCGGCGAGAACCGGCATATGGCTCGCGCTTTCCTGAGCGGGGAGAAGCCGATGCTCACTTTCGACGACGGGTTCGAGGTCGTGAAGATTCTCATGTCGGCTTACATGAGCGCCGAAAAGGGGCAGACAGTGGAGTTTCCGCCGCCCGGTCTGGAGTCTTTTCTCCCAGCGGTCGCCAAAGGGAATTGGAACCCCTGACTAGCTAACTGATGAGCTTGACCCCATTATTCAGGGGTTAAGTGGGCTGGCACGGGCAATGCTTACTGATGAGGTTCGACGCCACCTCGGGGAAACTGGATATGAAACTCGCTCATCTGACCTTCACTCTCGCAATCGTCTCAGCAGCGACCGCCTGCACGGCCGAGCGCGCGCTGTCGCCGCAACCCGCAACGACTTCTGTCGCCAGCTCAGTCGGCCCGGCGATGATGCAAGTGCCTCTGCTCTACGTCGTCGACGGCGTTCGCCTCCAACGAGATCAAGTGCCGACGCTGACCAAGGATGAGATCCTAGCCGTACAGGTGATCAAGGGACACGCGGCGCTCAAGCAGTACGGGCCCGATGCCTCATACGGCGTTGTGGTGATCACGACAAAGGCGGCAGCAGGCCCGCATTCCTGAGGCGAGAGTTCGCAATCCGTAGAATGAAAAAGGGCACCCGGTTCGGGTGCCCTTTTCGTTTCCTGGAAGGCTCGATTATCCGCGGTGAGAGTTACGGCCGCCCTTGCGCATCGGTTCGTGACTTTCCTCGTGCCCGTAGCCGCCGCCTCCCGGTTTTTCCCCGCCGCCATGAACCTTGTTGACGGTGGCCCAGGCGCGACGCTCGGCCTCTCTGTCAGGCACTCCTCGGCTCTCGTACCCTTCCTCTATGTGCTCAGCCTGCCTCTTCTGCTTGTCCGTGTATTTGGATTTGTCTCCGCGTGGCATCGTTCCCTCCTGTGAATTATCAAAAACTGGTGCAGATGGTGTACCGCCAGCATCAGGATTTCTCCGGTGCCTGGTGGCATGCTTCCGCGTTAGGTGACAATTTCATGATCTCATGAGCTCACCATTCGAGCGCCCGTCGGCCGCGAGGCTACCGCCACTACCACGATCGCTGAGGCGAATAGTGCTGTGGGGGCTGGCCGCGATTTTCGTGGCGATGGTGGTCGTTCCCTGGCTGGCCAGTTTCTTCACCGACTGGCTGTGGTTCAAGGAGATCGGTTTTCAGACCGTCTTCATGACCTCGCTGATCTGGCGAGTCGCTCTTTTCTTTCTCGGCGCGGCGTTCGCCTTTGTCTATTTCTATGGCAACGTGAGATTGGCGCGCGGAGCAGGCACCGGGTTCCCTGTGCTCTACGTCAATCGTGGCGACGGCGTGAACGTCGATATCTCCAGAACCATCACTCGTCTCTTTTTTCCCGCGGCACTGCTCCTCTCATTTCTGACGGGGATTTCGCTGTCAGCCTGGTGGCTGACACTGCTCAAAGGGATGAATGGCGTTCCGCTCGGCAGCAGCGACACGCTTTTCAACCGGGACATTTCCTTCTACCTGTTCCGTCTTCCCGTAATCGACGGCGTGCTGAGCACGTTGATCACGTTGACGTTCTTATCGCTGCTGGCGACGACGGCAATGTATTGGCTCCGCAGCGACATCACCCTGCCGCCTCGTCGAGCGGCGGCGAAACCGCGGGCGGCCAGACATCTGGGCGGATTGCTCGCTTTCTGGTTCGTGCTGCTGGCGGTGCGTCACTGGATCGTCGGCGCGGCGAAGCTGCTCTATTCCACGACGGGCCCGCTGGTCGGCGCGAGCTACACCGACGTGCACGTCGCGCTACCCGGTCTTTACATCACGGCGATCGCTGCGCTGCTGGCAGCAGTGTGGATCGTCTTCGGGGTCGTCCGCGACAAGCTGGTTTGGTCCGCCGTGTCTGCAGCCGTCTTTTACGTCATCGTCAGTGTCATTGCACGCGGACTGGTTCCGGCAGCGTTTCAGCGCCTCGTCGTCTCGCCAAACGAGCTGGCACGCGAGACGCCCTACTTGCGCTACCACATCGATGCCACTCGCCGGGCGTGGGGACTCGACAAAGTCGTCGGACGCGACTTGTCGGGAGAAGTGCAGCTGTCGATAGCCGACATCAAGGCGAATGGCGCCACCGTCGACAACGTGCGCCTGTGGGAGCGCGATCTCCTGATGCAGACCTTCAAGCAGCTGCAGGAAATCCGCACCTACTACGACTTCGTGTCCGTCGATGACGACCGGTACACGATCGACGGGCGATACCGGCAAGTTCATCTTTCCGCGCGTGAGCTGAACACGGCATCTCTGCCAACAAGGACCTTCATCAACGAACGGCTCACCTTCACTCACGGCATGGGCATCACGCTGGCGCCGGTGAACCAGGTGACGAGCGAAGGACTGCCGGTTTTGTTCGTGAAGGATCTTCCGCCGGTGTCGACGATTTCCATCAGGCTTACCCGGCCGCAGATCTACTATGGTGAGCTCACGAACGACTACGTATTTGTCGGGACGCGGCAGCAGGAGTTCGACTATCCCGCCGGCGACCAGAACATCTACTCGAACTACACTGGTCGCGGAGGAGTTCCCATTGGCTCCTTCGTGCGGAAGCTCCTCTACGCGTTCCAGTTCGGCTCGCTGAAGATTCTGCTCTCTGACGACATCAGGGACAAAGCGAGAGTTCTGTATCGCCGCAACATCATGGACCGGGCGACAACAGCGATGCCGTTCCTCGATTTTGATGCAGACCCATATCTGATCGTGACCGACGCCGGCCAGCTGAAGTGGATCCTCGATGCCTACACCTCGAGCGACGCTTACCCGTACGCAGCGCGGCGGCCAGACGGAACGAGCTACATGAGGAATAGCGTGAAGGTCGTAATCGACGCCTACGATGGCAACGTCGATGCGTACATTGCCGATCCTGCGGATCCGGTCGTGCAGACCTACGCCAAAATTTTCGGGGGAATCTTCAAACCACTCAGTGCCATGCCTGCCGATGTGCGCCGGCACGTTCGCTATCCAGGCGATCTGTTCAGGATTCAAACCTCCCTGCACGGCACGTATCACATGACCCAGCCGGATGCTTTCTACCACCGCGAAGACCAGTGGCAGATTCCCGGCGCCGTCACCAACTCCACCAACGAAAATCCGTTCATGCGTCACATTGTGATGCGGCTGCCGGGTGAGAAGAATCCGGAGTTCATCTTCATGACGCCCTTCACGCCACGCGGAAAGGACAACCTCGCGGCGTGGATGGTCGCGCGCATGGACGGCGACAACTACGGCAAGCTTTCCGTGTACCGCTTTCCCAAGCAGAGTCTCGTCTACGGGCCGCGGCAGATTGCCAATCGCATCAATCAGGACACCGATATCTCACGCCAGCTGACGCTCTGGGATCAGCGCGGATCGCAGGTGATTCGGGGGGAGCTGCTAGTCATTCCCATCGAGGAGTCGTTGATCTACGTGCAGCCGATCTATCTGCGCGCCGAGGGCGGCAACATTCCCGAGTTGAAGCGAGTAGTGGTGGCGCACGAGAACCGCGTGGTGATGGGTGAGACGTTGGAAGAAGGACTCAACGCGCTCTTCGGCGCCGGAGCGGCAGCTCAAACCAGAACCGCTGTCCAGGATTCGGTGAGCGCTCTCGCCACGCAGGAGCCGCCTGTGGTCGGCGGGGGAGTTGCACCCTCGCCGTCTGCCGCAGCAGCGCCTTCAGGCGCCGTCGCTGAGCTGCTTCGCCAGGCCCAGACGCATTATGACCGGGCGATCGCTGCCCAAAGGGCGGGGAACTGGGCGGAATACGGGCGCGAGCTTGAATCGCTTGGCGCCACGCTCCGTGCTCTCCGCGCTGGAAAGCAGTAGCGGTACTCCGCTGTCCTCCGCGGCGATCAGGAATCTAGGGTCGCGCGCTTGAGGAATTCCTGAACGGCCTTGCGGTAGCTCCGCCCGGTGGTGATGCGCTTCCCGTTGCGCAAGATCAATAACTGATCGCCCTGATCGAACGGCTGCGCCTCGCGGACCTGCGCGGTGTTGACGATCGTCGAGCGGTGAACGCGCAGGAATCGGTTGTGGGGCAGTCTCGCTTCCAGCCGGCTCAGTGGCTCACGGACGTCGTACGCGACTTCAGCGAGATGGATTCTGGCGAGGTCATCTCGCGCCTGTATCCAGTAGATCTCGTCGGGATCGAGGAACAGGATCTTGCCGTTGACCTTGACGCCGATCCGATTCTTCGGCGCATCGAGTTGACCGACGTATTTGAGAAGAGCGCTCAGCTGCGTCGAGACACTCGGCGCCGGCGCCTCCTTGAGCCGCTTCTTGGCGCGATCGAGGGTCTGGTGAAAGCGGACGTGGTCGACGGGCTTGAGCAGGTAGTCGAATGCGCCGAACTCGAACGCCGAGACCGCGTAGTCGTCGAAGGCAGTCACGAAAATCACGGGCGGCATTCTATCGGTGCCAACTTCAGTGATCACGTCGAAGCCATCGAGCTCCGGCATCTGGACGTCGAGGAACACGAGATCGGGTTGCTGGGCGCGGATTGCCGCGACGGCTTCCAAGCCGTTCTGACATTCGCCAACCACTTCAACATCTGGCACACGCGCTAGCAACGAGCAAAGCCGCTGACGCGCCAGCGTTTCGTCATCTATGACTAAAACACGCACCGGTTGCTCGATCATGAGTGCACCGCCGTGATGAGATTACCGTTCAACTGCGCTCCATTTCGTGGGGGTGAGAGTCGGCCGAGCTTGAAGGGGATCGTGATGCGAACCGCGTACCCCCCTTCGTCGCGGGGCCCACTCTCGAACTCGTGATTGTCTCCATAAAGGTGGATAAGTCGCGTCGTGGTGTTGGTGAGGCCGAGGCCCGTGCCGCGCGAGCGCTCACGTGATCTGCGCGCGCGCACGCCGACGCCGTCATCGAGAACCGTGATCGACAGCTTGTCGCCAACGCGTCTGGCTGTGACCTGGACATATCCGGCGCCGGCACGCGGACTGATCCCGTGGCGGATGGCGTTTTCGACCAACGGCTGCAGGAGCAGGCTCGGCACGAGTGCCGCTCGCACGCCGTCTTCGATGTTGCAGCTGACCGTCAGGCGATCCTGGAAGCGGAGGCGTTGGATCGCCACGTAGCGATCGAGCAGGCCGAGCTCGCGCTCGAGCGGCACCTCCTGCTCGCTCGACGTCGACAGCACGAGACGCAGGAAGTCGCTCAGCTCGGAGACCATCCGCTCGGCGGCCGGCGGATCGGTGGCAATGAGCGCCATGGCGCTGTTGAGGGCGTTGAAAAGGAAATGCGGATTGAGTTGCAGCTTGAGAGTGTCGAGCTCTGACTGAACCAGCCGCGTCACCACGCGCTGGCGCTCCGCGGACTCCTTGCTTGCTTCGCGCACCAGGTGCTCGACCCACTGCGTCGCGTATGTCGAAACAATGCCGAAGATACCCAGCAGGATCAGCTTCGCTGCTTCGTCAAGAGGTGTCACGCGCGCGGTTAGCACGGCATCGATCGGATTGATTACCAGCGGAACGCGCTGGGTGGACCAAAGCCAGACGAGGAGAATCGAGTACTCGAGGACCGCCAGCACCGATATGAGCGCTGCCTTGCGCACCGAGGACGCGACCGGGCGTCCGGCGAGAACGACGAAGTACATCAGAAAGATCGGCGAGCGCAGTGCGAGCACGCCCGACTGTGCCACAGCGTAGCCGCCTATGATTGCGGTTACGGCTGTCACATCGACGATCGGGTTTACCGCCGACAGCCACGGGGGAAGCTCCGGCCGCCGGTACCAGATCAGGTACTGTCCAACTGTCCAGAGGAGTGTCGGGCCGAGGACCAGAACATTGGCAACGTTGAGGGCCGGCGACAGATGAGGCGCATACATCAGCGCGGCCGCAGTGAGCAGGAAAACCACTGCGGCGCGCAGGCCATTCAGAATTCGTTCCGCGCGATCGCGTCTAAGGCGAAGACTCTGTGGTGGCGCGAACGATGACGTCGCGAATAACTGCATCAATTGAATTTGCTAGATGCGGGTTGGCTGGGGTAGCAGGCCGACGAGGTACCTGCTACCCCCGACGCCGGCTTAATCGTGCCCGCCGTCGTCGTTGCCGTCATGCCCCTCATGGTGATCTTCGCCGCGCTCCTCGTTGTCCTCGAAAGCATGGAACGACCGACGAATGTTGTTTTCAATCAGCGCCAGGTTGAAACTGCCGGGCGTTGCCGTGCTTGGATCGATTACGCCGTTGGACGAGTTGAGGAACCACTTTCTGACGTCGATGGCGACCGTGGCATTTTTGGTCGTGGCATCGATGACGAGTGGCGGATCGAACTCCATCTCCAGGTTCGCCCGAACCGGCGTAGTGAAGACGAACGGGGTTCCTTTGAAGGTACCTTCGACACGAACGCTCTTTCCGACCAGATTCGGGTTCTTCGTGTTGAAGTCGGTGAAACGTGCCGGGGCCGGTTCGAGGCTGGCCTCGAGCTCGCTGAACGTGCCATCGGGAAGCGGAACGTTGATCACCGGGTGCAGTGCATCGTCAACCGGCACATTGACGAGAACGGGATCGAGCGAAATCTCCTCGCAATCCTCGTCATTCATGTCCCCGTGGTCGTCGCCCCCACGGTTATCATCTTCGTTCTCGACGTCGCCGACGCAATTGGCATCGGCCCGGCGATCGAGCTCCATCTTTCCAAAAACGAGCTGAACCTTCTGTAGAACGAGTTCGTTGTTCGGTCCCACCATCAAGTCGGCGGCAACGCGATCGGCTGCGCTAGTCACCGTGGCATTGGTGGTGAATGACAGTTGGACGTTGTGTCGGTTGCTTCCCATCACGTCGCTCGAACAAGCGGCGACGATGATGACAGCGGCAATGCCGGCCACCGGCCGTGTAAGCTGTAGTGAGCGAGAAATCATTGAGGTCTCCTCGGGCTTTCGCCGCGAAAGGGTTTCCTCGTCGGCTGCGTTGAAGCTATGTCGTCTCGATGGTCAGACGAGTCGTGCACAGGCGGAGGAACGCGCGATTGGGGCGAGCGACTTAGTGCAAGCGGTGAAGGACATTTTTGACGCCAGCAAATGTCAACTGAAGAAGAGTACGAGCGAGCGCGAGCGCTGATTCTGGAGTACGGCTGGAACGCAACGGCGTATCAGATTCTCAATCCGGGCATTGCGCGTTGGTTCTCCGCTGCACGTGACGGGGTCGTCGGATTTGTGAGGCACCGCCGGACGCTCGTGGTTGCCGGCGCGCCGGTGTGCGACATTGCTCGTCTTGCGGCCATCGCGGCGGAGTTCGTCGCTGATGCTCATTCCCGCGGCTACAAAGTCTGCTACTTCGGCGCCGGCAATCGCCTCGAATCGGCGTATGTGAACGATCCCCGCTGGTCTCGCGTGCTGCTCGGCGCGCAGCCGGTGTGGGATCCGCATGGATGGAGCGCCGCCGTTGCGAAACGAGCATCGCTGCGCGGCCAGTTCAACCGGGCGCGCAACAAGGGCGTGCGCGTCAGTGAGTGGAACGCAGAGAGGACGGAGAATGATTTGGCGCTTCGCCGCTGTCTTTCCGAGTGGCTGGCAGCGCGACACCTTCCGCCACTGCATTTTCTCGTCGAGCCGGAAACGCTCAGTCATCGCCGCGATCGCCGCGTTTTTGTGGCGGAGCGGGGAGAGCGGGCAGTCGTCGCTTTCACGGTCTTATCGCCGGTGGCTGCTCGCAACGGATGGCTGGTCGAGCAGATCGTGCGTGGGCTGAACGCGCCGAATGGAACAGCGGAGCTGCTACTCGACAGCGCGATGCGCGCCATCGCCGAGTCGGGCTCGACCTACGCTACGCTCGGGTTGTCTCCGTTGTCGCAGCGGGCGCAGTTGCAGCCGCCGCACCAGGCGCTTTGGCTGCGCCTGTTACTGAAGTGGGTGCGACTGCACGGCGCGCGATTCTACAACTTCGGCGGGCTCGACGCCTACAAGGCCAAGTTCAATCCCCGGAGCTGGGAGCCGATTTATGCAATCGCCGAAGGAGCCAAGTTTTCGCCAACGGCTTTGTACGCGATTGCCGGCGCATTCAGCGGCGGCGCGCCGATCCGGCTCATCATTCGCGCGCTGCTGCGCGCGGCGCTCGAGGAGCTAACGTCGCTCAGTGGAAGGCTAAGAAGCCGGATGAGAAAAAACCCGGAAGCGCCGCACAAACGTCGTGAGCGACGGTTGTCCTGAATCGAGTAAAATGACGTCCACTATTCCGGACAACAGAACCGCTGTTGCGCGATTATCCACTCGTCAGTCGTCTCACAGCGGGCCCAACCGAATAAGCTGCCCGGCACGCTTTCGGCACTATCTGTTGGCGATGGAAGGCCGGAACACCGGCGAATAATCAGCGAATACAACGTACGAGAATTGCATACAATTTTACGGTCGGGCCGCGCACGTTCAGCGGCTCCTCCCTCAACCAGTAACGCGCGAGGTCGATTGCTCATGAGACAGACTAAGAGACTCTTGAGCCTCATTGGAATCCTGCTCATCGCTGCATGCACGGACTACGGCATCTTCAATCCGTTGACCAATGCGGCCGGGACTTACACGCTCACCGTGTACGCGGGTAAGACTCCGCCGGCAACGTACACCATTCAGCCGAACGATCCCAGTTATCCCAGCTACCCCAATGGGGCGACCTTCGTGGTCACCGACGGAACGATCCTCCTCCGGAACGACGGTTCTTTTACCGAGATCAACTATTACGTCGTCACTCCAAATGGAGGCAGTGCTCAGAACATCACGTTTTCGCGGACCGGAACCTGGACGCTGAACAGCACCGATCTGACGATGTACATACCGGCGCAGAACGGCTTCTCGGCGCTCACTGACACCGGCACCATAGCTGAGGATGCCAACGGCAGACTCACGATCAACTATGCCGAAAACAACGGCACCGGCGGCTTCGATTCCTTCGAGTACAAGCGGTAAGCCTCGCGACAGCTTCAAATCTGCCTGAAAAAAAGGGCGCTCTCGTCGGAGCGCTCTTTTTTTGTTATGCTACCGTTATTGGAACCCTCTCCCACGCCGCACCGTAAGGCTCAAAAACTCTTTCGAGGACGGACACAATGGGGATACTCGCCTGGATCGTGGTTGGTCTCGTCGCCGGAGTTCTTGCTTCGCTGGTAATGGGCGGTACCGGATACGGGATCATCGGTGACATCGTCATCGGCATCGTCGGGGCGTTCATCGGAGGATGGCTTTTCAGTGCCCTCGGAATTTCGAGACCGTTTGGCGGCATGGGGGGTACGATCTTCATCGCATTCATCGGTGCAGTCGTGCTGCTCTTCATTCTGCGCCTCATCAGAGGCTCGACGCGACGAATCTAGTTAAGTTGCGTATAGCCATGCTCGGCCTCGTCGAGCACATTCGCGTAACGGTGATCGCAAGAGTTGTTAATTGAAATCTGATCTTGGGCACGGCTCGCGGCAGGAAGGCTCTCTTCCCATAGCGGCTGGACTCGCCCCCGAGATCGAAAGCACAGAAACCGAAGCGGCCTCGCCTGAAGGTGGGGACATCCGAGCACCTCGCGATTACGAGGTGCTCGGATGCCGCACTGTATTCATTTCCGGGCTCTCGATCCTGATTGGTGGTGCGGCGGCCCTCGTCGCGCAGATTTTAGTCCGCCTCATTGGGCTCGCCACCAACATCTCGTTTTACGGGAAGTTCGCGGCGGGCTTCGTCGACCCAGCGGGCGGCATTCGCGGGCCGCTGCTGATACTGATCATTCCCGTCATCGGCGGCCTCATCGTTGGCCTGATGGCCCGGTACGGCTCGTCGGCGATCCGCGGTCACGGCATTCCGGAAGTGATGCAGCGGGTACTGTACGGCGAGAGCCGTATTCCCGCCCGAGTTACTATCCTCAAGCCGCTGTCCGCGGCCGTTGCCATCGGCACGGGCGGACCCTTTGGCGCGGAGGGACCCATCATCGCGACTGGTGGGGCGCTTGGCTCGCTCGTCGGTCAGCATCTCCACGTCACGGCCGATGAGCGAAAGACTCTGCTGGCGGCGGGTGCCGCGGCAGGCATGGCCGCGACATTCGGCTCTCCCGTCTCAGCAGTGCTGCTCGCCGTGGAGCTGCTCCTATTTGAGTACCGGCCGCGATCGATCATTCCGGTAGCGCTTGCTTCCGCCGTTGCGGCGAGTATTCGCGTAGCGATCAGCGGCTCCGCACCGGTCTTCCCAATCGCGGATCTGTTGCAGCCGAGTGATTCGGCGCTCGCCTTTTACGTTGTGCTCGGCGCGGTGATCGGCCTGGTGTCGGTCGGCATAACGAGGCTCACCTACGGCATCGAGGACGGTTTCGAAATCCTCGGTGAGCGCTTTCACATCCACTGGATGTGGTGGCCGGCGATCGGAGCAGTCGTGGTCGGCGGACTCGGGATTATTGAACCGCGGATTCTTGGCGTCGGATACCCGAACATCGTTGGGGCTTTGTCGGGGTCGATCGTGGGTCGTGCGCTGATCATCCTCGTCCTGCTCAAATTCATCGCCTGGGCGGTTTATCTGGCCAGCGGCACTTCCGGTGGTGTGCTCGCTCCATTGTTTACCATCGGCAGCGGACTCGGCGGCTGGCTCGGCGCAATAGTCGCCGCGGCGGCGCCGTCGATCGGAATTGATCCCCGAATCGCGGCGCTCGTTGGGATGGCGGCGATTTTCGCGGGCGCAACGCACGCACTCCTCACCGCCATCGTCTTTGCGTTTGAAACGACGCGCCAACCAGTCGGACTTCTGCCGCTACTTCTTGGTTGCGCCGCCGCGTACCTGATCTCTCTTCTATTCAATCGTCACTCTCTGCTCACCGAAAAGCTTGCCCGGCGGGAGGGAAGTGTGCGTACCGAGTACGAGGTCGACCACCTCGCCCACGTGCTCGTCAGGCAAGCAGCGAGCGGGAGCGTCGTCTCTTTGCGCGCGAACGAGACTGTCGGGGAAGTGCGCCGGTGGTTGCAAAACGCCGTCAACGGCGCTGGTGGCCCGTCGACTCACCAGGGATTTCCCGTGCTCGACGAGGACTCGCTGTTGATCGGCGTCGTCACGCGACGAGACATCTTGGATCCGACCTACGCTGACGATGAAGTTGTGGCCGAGACAATCAAGCGCGCGCCCGCGGTCGCTTACGAGGATAGTACGCTCCGCGATGCGGCCGACCACATGGTGCTCGAGGGTGTTGGCCGCCTGCCGGTGGTGAATCGCGACCAGCCCCGTGTCGTCGTCGGAATAATTTCCCGCAGCGATCTGATCAGTGCGCACGCGCCAAGGCTGTCGGCAGCACTCGATGCCAAAGTAACCGCGAAATGGAGATGACTCCCCGCGCTCCGAAGACGTTCGGCTATTCGGGGACGCCCCTCATCAAGAAACTGGGCATAAAGCCCGACTCGCGGATCTCTTTCGTTTCCGCGCCGAAGAATTTGCCTGCACTGCTCGGCCCGCTGCCGAAAACGGCGGTGGTCGCCGGCAGGGGCCTCCTCGATTTCGCCATTCTCTTCGCGAAGAGCCGATCAGCCCTGGCAAAGGATTTCGCCACGCTGCGGGATCGGCTCGAGTCGAACGGGATGCTGTGGGTGGCCTGGCCGAAGAGAACGTCTGGCGTCGACACTGATCTTACGGAAGGAGTAGTGCGCGAGTTCGGACTCGAGTCCGGCCTCGTCGATGTCAAGGTTTGTGCGATCGACGACACATGGTCGGGACTCAAATTCGTGCGGAGGGTGAAAGATCGCTGAGATGACAGCGGTCGACGCGCTGCTCGCGGGCCTGGTCGACTACGCCGGCCTTTTTCCGCCGGCGGGCGAAGACATGAGAGAGGCGCTCCTGAACTACGCGTCGTATCTCGAGGGACCCGACCGCCGCGCGCTCGGCAGATTCATTGTTCCCTTCGCGCGGCTGAAGGAGCTCGAGGAATCAGGCAGCGATCTAATGCCCCGCGCAAAACGCGCGCACCCCTGGCAGCTGAGCGTCCTTGTGTCGGACGACGTCCCTCCAGAGGGTGAAGAAATTCTGCGATTCAATCGCAGGCACTCGGCCGCGAAGAACGGCCTGGTCGTGATCGACGTGGCGGAGTTGAAGGCGAGCACGCCAAATGAAATTGAGCGCCAGAAGCGTGAGCTTCCCGATACGTTGACTGCTTATTTCGAGATACCGCTGGCGGGCGATGTAACGCCCCTGGTCAAGACCATGAGCAGTGTAGATGCGCGCGCGAAAATGCGCACCGGCGGTGTGACGCCGGCGGCGTTTCCCCCGCCGGAGGAGATCATCGATTTCATCCTGGCGTGTCAGCGACAAGGGGTGCCATTCAAGGCGACGGCGGGACTCCATCACCCGGTGCGAGGCGAGCACCGTCTGACATACGAGCCGGATAGCCCGAAGGGCTACATGTACGGATTCCTGAATGTCTTCCTTGCTGCTGCTTTCCTTTACGACGGCGAGACAGAAGACACGGCGTTGGCGTTACTGGAGGAGACGGACGCCACGGCGTTCGTGTTCGAGAATTCCGCGGTCGGCTGGCGAGCGAAGCGTCTAAGCTCCCATCAACTGGCGCGTTCCCGTGCGGAATTTGCGATTGCGTTCGGCTCGTGTTCATTTCGTGAGCCGGTGGACGAGCTCGCCCATCTCACCCGTCAAGCGAGAGCAATCAACAAGTGAACGAAACGCACGACCCCTCCCTGACTTCGTGGATCGAATCCGCAAACTCCGCCGACACCGACTTTCCAATCCAAAACCTTCCCTTCGGAGTTTTCTCACGAAAGGGTGATGCGGAGCGCCGCGTCGGCGTGGCGATCGGGGATCAGATCGTCGACATCGGAGAATCGCTGAGCGCGAATCTGTGGACCGGCAAGGCGCGGGACGTCGCACGGTGGTGTGATCGCCCGAATCTCAACGAGCTGATGGAGGCGCCGAGAGATTCGCTGTCGGAGTTTCGAGCGCGCCTGAGCGAGCTGCTGTCGGGAACGCCGGGCGACACCAGCGTCATCAATCCGCTCCCGCCGGGGGCGCTTGTCCCGATGTCCGAGGCCGAGATGTCAGTACCGGCTCAGATCGGCGACTACACCGACTTCTATGCGTCGATCTATCACGCCACGAATGTCGGCAAGATCTTTCGTCCCGATAATCCGCTTTTTCGCAACTACAAGCACGTCCCGATCGCGTATCACGGTCGCGCGTCGTCTATCGTCATCAGCGGCGCTGATGTAATTAGACCAAAGGGGCAGAGCGTGGCCAGCGAATCGACCGCTCCAACCTTCGGCCCGACGCAGATGCTCGATTACGAAGCCGAAGTTGGTTTTTTCGTTGGTCGTGGGACAAAGCTGGGCGAGACGATTTCAATCGAGGACGCTGAAGAACATCTATTCGGAATATGTCTCGTCAACGACTGGTCGGCGCGGGACATCCAGTCGTGGGAATATCAGCCACTCGGCCCATTTCTCTCCAAGAATTTTGCGACAACAGTCTCCCCGTGGGTCGTCACCTGGGAGGCGCTGGAGCCGTACCGCGCGCCAGGCTTTTTTCGGCCACCAAGTGATCCGCAACCCCTACCGTACCTTTCATCCGACAAGGATCGGAACGAGGGAGGCCTCGACCTGAACATCGAGGTCTACATCCGGTCGATGCTCATGCGCGAAGGACGGCTCCGCCCGTTCCGCCTGAGCGCTGCCTCGCTGGCGGACATGTACTGGACGCCGGCGCAGATGCTCACCCATCACGCCAGCAACGGCTGCAACCTCAGGGCGGGCGATCTCCTCGCCAGCGGCACTGTTTCCGGCCCGGAGTCGGGCTCTCAGGGATGCCTGCTCGAGCTCACGCGGCGAGGAGCCAATCCGATCGTTTTGCCGACGGGGGAAGAACGGAAATTTCTGCACGACGGCGATGAGATCATCATGCGCGCCTACTCCCAGCGCGAAGGCGCCGCCCGCATCGGCCTCGGGGAGTGCTCTGGCCTCATAGTCGCATCCTCGAAGCGGTAACTCGAAGTAATTCCCCGATGTCGATTCCCCAAAATGGGCGAGAGCCCTTGTACTTCGTGCGCCGTTCACCGATCCACGGGCGCGGCGTGTTCGCAGCGCGTTATATCCGGAAGGGAACGAAAATCCTCGAATACAAGGGCGAGCGGATCAGCAACAGGGAAGCGGACCGGCGCTACGACGACAGCAGAATGAAGAGGCACCACACCTTCCTCTTCACGCTCGACAAGAACACGGTGATCGACGGCGCGATCTCCGCCGGTGGTGGGGACGCGAGCTACATCAATCACTCGTGCGATCCCAATTGCGAGGCGATCATCACCGGCAAGAAGATCTTCATTCACGCGAAAAAAGGAATCGAGTCGGGCGCCGAGCTGGCCTATGATTATCAGTATGAGCGGACCGGCAAGAACGACTACGAGCTGGAGAAGTTTTATTTGTGCCGCTGTGGCTCAGAGACATGCCGTGGCACGATCATGAAGCCGGCGCGCAAGTCTAGCCGCCGCCGGGAGTCGAAAAAGAATCGTAAATGACACCGAGCTGACGCCGATGGTCAGGACTGGACTTGGACCGTGGGCGAGGATTATGGTCTAGGCGTCCAAAAAACATTCGGAGTAGCTAAATGCGTCTCGTTCTACGTGCGCTGGCGCTGACGTTTGCGCTCGCGACTTCGGCGACCGCCCAGAACGCCGTCCCGATGCAAACCAAACCGCTCGACCCCGCCAATCTCGATCGGTCGGTTTCGGCCTGCACCGACTTTTATCAATTCGCCAACGGCGGATGGATCAAGCGAAATCCGATCCCGGCTGCTTTCTCACGATGGGGCAGCTTCGACCAGCTTCAGGAGAGCAACCAGAGCAACCTGCTGACGATCCTCAAGGCAGCAGCCGCCAACGGAAACAGCCAGGCCAACGCCGACATTCGCAAGCTCGGCGTTTTTTATTCCTCGTGTATGGATTCCGCAGACGCCGAGCGAGCAGGTTTTCAGCCGATCAAATCCGAGCTGGATCGCATCAACGCCATCAGAAATCGCCGGCAGCTTGAGGCAGAAATAGCGAGGCTTCACTCGCGTGGCGTCCCGCTGCTCTTTGGATTCGGCGCCCAACAAGACTTCAAAAACAGCTCTTCGATAATCGCCGGCATCAATCAGGGCGGGCTGTCGCTACCGGACCGAGACTACTATCTGAATACCGAGAAGCGTTACGCCGACATCCGCATGAACTACGTCGATCACGTCGGGCGGATGTTCCAGCTCCTCGGCGAGACCGCTGCCCAGGCGGGCGCCAACGCGCAGAAGGTCATGACCATCGAGACCGCACTCGCCAAACCGGCAATGACGCGCGTGCAGATGCGCGACCCGAATGCGAACTACCATCGGATGACTTCCGCCGAGCTCGCACAGCTCGCTCCCGGCTTCAACTGGCCGAGCTTCTTCACTGGCGAAGGGCGGCCGGACATTTCGACCATCAACATTCAGAATCCGGAGTTCCTGAAGGCGGTCGATTCGCTGCTGACATCGACTTCGCTCGATGACTGGAAGGCATACCTGCGCTGGCATCTTCTCGATGGTGCCGCGCCGAGCCTCAGCTCGGCGTTCGTCAACGAGGATTTTCGTTTCAGCAGTACGCTCAGCGGAGCAAAGGAGATGCTGCCGCGCGACAAGCGCTGCACTCGTGCCACTGACGTTGGATTGAGGGACGCGCTCGGTCAGGCGTATGTGGCGCAGTATTTCACGCCGCAGGCCAAGGCCCGGGCGCTGGAGATGGTGCGCAATCTGGAATCAGTCTTCCACGACCGGCTGCAGACGCTCGGCTGGATGACCGACACCACCAAGGCCCAGGCGACCGCCAAGCTGGCCGCGTTCACCAACAAGATCGGGTACCCGGATAAATGGCGCGATTATTCGACGCTGACGATCAAGCCAGGCCATTTCCTCGACAATCAGATTGCCGTGCGTCAATACGAGCGTCGTCGCACGCTGGCGAGGATCGGCAAGCCGGTTGATCGCACGGAGTGGGGAATGACGCCGCCGACGGTCAACGCGTACTACAATCCGTCGATGAACGAGATCGTGTTTCCGGCGGGCATCATGCAGCCGCCATTCTTCGATCCAAGCGCCGACGATGCGGTCAATTACGGCGGAATGGGTGCCGTCATCGGCCACGAGATGACGCACGGCTTCGACGACCAGGGTGCGCAGTTCGATCCGCAGGGCAATCTTCGCAATTGGTGGACTGCGTCCGATCTGGCGAAGTTCAAGACGGGAACCGGGCTGGTGGCGTCGCAGTTCGACTTGTACACGGTGCTCGACAGCGTGCACGTGAACGGCAAGTTGACCCTGGGCGAAAATCTCGCCGATCTCGGCGGACTGTCGATCGCCTACGCAGCGTTGGAGAAGGCGCTCGCCGAGAAAGGCCGCCCGCCGCTCATCGATGGCTTTACGCCAGAGCAACGATTCTTCCTGGCGTGGGCGCAGATCTGGAGGCAGAACATCACTCCCGAGGCACAGCGGGTTCGCATCAACACCGATCCGCACTCGCCGGGGCAGTGGAGAAGCAACGGTCCACTGTCGAACCTGCCGCAGTTCGCCGCTGCGTTCAACTGCAAGCCTGGAGATCCGATGGTGCGTCCCGATTCGGTACGCCCCGTTATCTGGTAAGCAAGCCTCGTGAATTCGAGCGAGGTGCCGGCTCAGCCGGCGCCTCGTTTCGTTTTTCTCGCGCACGTGGCGCGCAATAAGACTCAGCCGCTAAGTTGCAGTCATGACCGCGCGAAGTTTTTTCTACCGAGAGACCGATGGAATTCGCGTCACAGTGCGGCCGGTCTACCTGCGTGATCACTCGGAGCCGTCGCAGAGTCACTACGTGTTCGCTTACTTCGTGCGCATCGAGAACGTCGGCAAGCTGGCGGCGCAGCTGCTCACTCGTCGCTGGCTGATCCACGACTCCGTCGGTGAGGGAGTGGACACGGAAGTCATCGGCGAGGGCGTCGTTGGTGAGCAGCCAACCATTATGCCCGGCGCGGTTCACGAGTACCAGAGTTTCTGCATCCTGAAGTCTGGGGAAGGCTGGATGGAGGGCCATTATGGACTGCTTCGCCAGGACGGAACCTCCTTCGAAGCTGCGATCCCGCGCTTCATCCTCAGCGCGAGCGAATCGACGAGCCTCCCATCGTAAGCCGCGCACGACAGTTGCTTTGCATCCGGCCGTGAGCCGTATCTTCGACATCTCGGTGCCGATCCGAACAGGCGGCCTCGTCTATCCGGGGAATCCCGAGATCGACATCACGCTGCAACAGGCGGTCGCCAAAGGCGCCAGCGCCAACGTCTCGACGATTCGGTTCGGCTCGCACACCGGCACGCACGCGGATGCGTCTCGCCATTTTTTCGACGACGGCCAACCCGTCGATAAAATCCCGCTCGAGCGGCTCATCGGCCCGGCGCTGCTGGTAAGCTTTGACGACAGCGTTCTTTCGATCGGCGTCAATGAGCTCCGCCCACGCGCCATCAAGGGTCACAAACGGGTCCTCTTCCGGACTCGTAACTCGGCGCTTCTTTCACAGTCCGATTTCGTCCGGAACTACACGTTCGTCGCTCCGGATGCTGCGCAGTACCTCGTTGACAGCGGTGTCGAGCTGGTCGGGGTCGATTATCTGTCGATTGAGCAATTCCACTCGGGACACCACCGCACTCATCGCACGCTTCTCGAGCACGGAGTGGTAATTATCGAAGGTCTCGACCTCTCGGTGCCTCCGGCCGGCGAGTATCAGCTGATTTGCCTGCCGCTTCGGCTCGAAGGGTGCGACGGCGCGCCGGCAAGGGCGATTCTCATCAAATAATGGATATCAAGCACATTTTTTTCGACATTGGGGGAGTACTCGGTTCCAACGGCTGGGACCGCGAACAGAGGCACAGCGCGGTTGCACGTTTTGGTCTGAATGCCGAAGATTTTCAGTGGCGGCACGAGGAGGTGATCGGCGAGTGGGAGGAGGGGCGGATCACGCTCGACGAGTACCTCGACATCGCCGTCTTCTACACCGACCGCAATTTCTCGCGCGAGGAATTCGCCGATTTCATGTGTGCGCAAAGCGTTCCGAATGAGGAGACGATCAGGATCGCCAGGACACTCTCGCGTGATCCGCGCTACACGCTGATGACGCTTAACAACGAATCTGAGGAGCTCAATATTTACAGGATCGAAAGATTCGGCATCTCCGAGATATTCGAAGCCTTCATCTCATCCTGCTGGCTCGGCGTTCGCAAGCCGATGCGTCGATTCTACAGTCGGGCGCTGGGAATCGCGCACGCCCAACCCGAAAGCTCGCTGCTGATCGACGACCGGCAGCAGAACCTCACTCCCGCGCGCTCACTCGGCATGAATACGATTCTCTTTCAGTCGGCAACGCAGCTTCGCTCGGACCTGGAACGGTTGCTAGACCTCGAACTTTCCGGAGCCTAAGCCATGCGCCTTGCGATGATCGGTCTCGGACGAATGGGCGGCAACATGACGGAGCGCCTGATGAAAGGTGGGCACGAAGTCGTCGCCTTCGATCGCACCAGAGAAGTCGTCGATAAGTATGTGATGCAAGGGGCGACCGGGGCCTATACGGTGACAGACGTTCCGCCCAAGCTCAAGGCGCCGCGCATCGTCTGGATCATGGTTCCCGCCGGCAAGCCCGTGGATGAAACGATTGCCATGCTCCTGCCCGGCTTGTCTAATGGGGATGTAATCATCGACGGCGGCAACTCAAACTTCCGCGATTCGATGCGCCGGGGGGCCGACCTCCAGGCGAAGGGAATTCACTTCGTGGATTCCGGAACCAGCGGCGGCATCTGGGGTCTCGCCAACGGTTATTGTCTGATGATCGGCGCCTCGCCCGAGGCGTTCAAGCTTTGCGAGCCGATCTTCAAGACGCTCGCTCCGCCCGATGGCTACGCTCACATGGGCCCAACTGGATCAGGTCATTACGTGAAGATGATTCACAACGGTATTGAGTACGGCGCGTTGCAGGCGTACGCGGAAGGCTACGAGATTCTGCATGCATCGAAGGACTTCAAGCTCGATCTGCACAAGATCGCGGCGGTCTGGAATCGCGGCAGCGTCGTCCGCTCATGGCTCAATGAGCTGGCCGAGATGGCCTTTGCCAAGGATGCCGACCTGAGAGACCTTCGCGGTTACGTCGAGGACTCGGGCGAAGGTCGCTGGACCGTGCAGGAGGCGATCGACCTCGACGTCCCCGCTCCCGTTATCACCCTTTCTCTTCTCGCCCGCCTCCGCTCCCGGCAGGCAGATTCGTTTTCTGCGAAGGTCATCGCCGCTTTGCGAAACGAATTCGGCGGTCACGCGGTAAAAAAATCATGATAACACCCCATGCCGTTCCTCTCGTTCGTGCTCCCCGTCGCCGCGGCAATCGCGACCAGGCTGACCCCTGCACGCTGGTGATTTTTGGTGGTGCGGGCGACCTCACCAAACGGAAGCTCGTTCCGGCGATCTACTACCTCGCCGAGCAGAAGCTCCTGCCGGATAACTTCGCGCTGCTGGGCGTTGCCCGCGATCAGAATTCCGATGACGGCTATCGCCGGATCATGCGTGAGGCGATGGCGCGCTCCGATGAGATTCACAAGGTCGACGATAACGTGTGGCAGTGGCTTTGCGAGCGGACGTTTTACGCCGGTGGTGATTTCACCAAGGATGACGCCTACGCCAACATCGACAATCGTTTGAGGGAGATCGAGCAGCGCTCCCCTGAGTACGATCGGAACCGCTTGTTCTACCTGGCCATCCCGCCCAGCGTCTTCGAGACCACTCTCAAGCATCTCTGCAAGAGCAAGCTTGCCTCGCGCACTCACTCATATGAGGAGCGGCCGTGGGGGCGAGTAGTCATCGAAAAACCTTTTGGATACAGTCTGGAATCGGCGATGGCGCTCAACAGACTCGTCCTCGACGAGTTTGGTGAGCACCAGATCTACCGCATCGACCACTACCTCGGCAAAGAAAGCGTCCAGAACATCCTGGTGTTCCGCTTCGGCAACTCGATCTTCGAGCCGTTGTGGAACAGGCATTATATCTCGCACGTCCAGATAACCGCGGCGGAATCGGTGGGCGTGGAGGGTCGCGGAAAGTATTACGAGGAAGCGGGTGTGCTGCGCGACATGTTCCAGAATCACTTGCTGCAGCTGTTGACGCTTGCGGCGATGGAGCCGCCCAGCTCGTTCACTGCGGACGCGGTACGCGACGAAAAAGTGAAGGTTCTTCATTCGGTGCGACCGCTGGTGCAAGGCGATTGCGAGCCGCCGGTGGTGCGCGCTCAGTACGACGCGGGAACGATCGACGGCAAATCGGTTCCCGCCTACAAGAGTGAGCCCGACGTGGCGCCCAACTCGGTTACGCCGACTTTTGCGGCGATGAGAATCTCCATCGACAATTGGCGCTGGAAGGGTGTCCCGTTCTATCTGCGCTCCGGAAAGAGAATGGCGCGTCGCATCTCCGAGATCGCCATCCAGTTTCGCTCTCCGCCGTTGCTTCTGTTCGGGCAGAAGGCGGTAGAGGAAATGTCACCCAGCACTCTGGTGCTGCGCGTACAACCAGACGAGGGAATCTCGCTTCGATTTCAGGTCAAGACACCCGGTGCAATGCACGAGCTGACTCCGGGTCTCGAGATAACGCCAGTCGATATGGACTTCACCTACGCCGAAGCGTTTGGAAACGATGCGCATCCAGCCTACGAAACGCTGTTGCTGGATTGCATGATTGGAGATCCGACGCTCTTTACGCGCAGTGACGAAGTGGAAATGGCGTGGTCGATCATCGATCCGGTCCTCGACTATTGGGACAAGCATCCAGCGACGACGCTACCCACTTATCCAGCGGGCAGCTGGGGACCAGCGGAGGCAAACAAAATCCTCGACGGAGATCACACACGTTGGCGTTAGGTCCAGTCCTGCTGCCGCTCGTTGCGCTCGTACTCTCTTCGACCGCCTGCCAAAATCCAGCACCCACCCACAAGGACTCCGCCGCCGTTCTCGCCGGCGATACCACCGAACATGTCCTGCCGGCAGAGAGCCGCGCACTCGTCGTTCGCGCCCGCGAGCTGGATCGGGCCGACAGCCTCGAAGAGGCGCGTGCAGCCTATGAATCCGCCGCGAAAAAACTGCCCCAGCTCTCGGACTGGCTATATCTGCGCGCGGCGGGGGTTACGGCCGACAGCGCGGCGCGCGCGGGATACTATGCCAAGCTTCGGACCGATGTCGCCCGCGACAGAATTCGCTGGACCGATGCGATCGCGCGAGAGCGGACTCGCGATTTCGCCGGCGCGATCCGGGTTTACAACGCGCTCGGCGCCAGGCTCGATGCGCTGAGGTTGCGCGTGAACCCGCCGGCGGACGAAGCGTCGCGTGCGGCCGCGCGGTCGGAGCTGCTTTCCTACATCGCCAGCTCGAACAATACCGCCGACACGCGACAGGCGATCGACCTGTTCGACAAGGTATTCACGACGACACCGCCTGCTGACGAATTGGTGATCGGTCGTGCGGCGGGCAAATCAGGTCTACCCGACCGCGCCGCCACCGGATACTCGAAGGCGCTGGCGGCTGGGCTCGGGGATATCTCCGACAACCTCGCTTACGGGTCCGTGTTGTTCCGCTTGCGGCGCTACGCCGATGCTTCCACCCAATTCGCCAACGTGCGGGCACCGGCAAACCTCGCCGCGGCCGCTCAATATCAGCGAGCTCGCGCCCAGATAGCATTGGGGAACACCGCCGCGGGACGCGCAACATTGCGCTCGATCACAACCGCGTACGCAAAAGACACCAGCGCGGCATCCGCATTGTTGCTGCTGGCCGATCTGGCAACCGACGACAATCGAGACCAGGATGCGCGACAGGCGCTGGTTACCCTGCTCAAGCGGTTTCCCCGGGGCAGACATGCCACCAGCGCGCGTTTTCGCGCGGGAATCATTTCCTACATCCAGGGTGATCGGCGAGCGGCTGCTGCGCAGCTGGATTCACTCGTCGCCCGCGACTCCAACAGCGTCGAGGCACTGGCTGCCGAATACTGGGCCGGTCGATCATACGCTGCGCTTGGCGATAAGACCCGCAGCAAGGCGCGCTGGCGCTCGATCATCGCAGCCGACCCGCTCAGTTACTACGCGGTGCTGGCGGCCAAGCGAGTCGAGACGACGATCGTCGCGCCGGATCGATCGCCACCCAACTACGCCAGAATTCCTGTCGTTGACTCGGCGGTGAATCGCGTCGTCGCGCTGAAAGACGTTGGTATGGACGTGGAGGCGGGCTTCGAGAACGACAAGCTCTTTCGCGACGCGTTGGCGAATCCGACACGGATGGTTGCTACGGCGCACGCGCTCGCCGGCGGCGACCAGGCATCGCGGTCCATCGCCCTTGGCCGTCGCGCGCTCGACGAAATCGGCCACAGCGCCGAGAACTATCGCCTCTATTTTCCGGTGCTCGAACGCGAAACGCTGATCTCGAGCTCGAAGGAAAACGGTCTCGATCCCGTTCTCGTCGCGGCGCTCATTCGCCAGGAGTCGAATTTCAATCCAATGGCGACTTCACCTGCTGGCGCCCGCGGGTTGATGCAGTTGATGCCGTCGGTCGGAAAGGATCTCGCCGCCGCAAAAGGCATCGGTCCGTGGGATCCGGAGCTACTCTACCAGCCGGCGACGAACATCAAGCTGGGCACGGCGCATTTGAGCGGGCTGGTTCGCAAGTATCCGGAGGTCGTCAAAGCATTGTCCGCCTATAACGCGGGCGAGTCACGCGTCGAAAAATGGTCAACGAAGGCAGGTGCAAACGACCCCGAAGTGTTTACCGAGCGCATCCCCTTCGTTGAAACGCGCGACTACGTGCGGACCATCCTTCGCAATCGCGCCTACTACCAGGCTCTCTACCCCTGGTAGGCCTCGGTCTCCGAGCGTTCCTCCAGCTCGCCTTTGCGGCGTTTCCGCCAGTCGAGTAGCCAGCTCAGCGGAATTCCGGTCAGCAACGGCGTCAGGAAGATGCCGAGCAAGGTGTTCAACCAGATCAGCGCGATGTAAAACGCGATCAGGCCAAACGACACCCACAGCGTTCCCAGCGGACCGTGCGTCTCCAAGCGGAACTCCCCGGTGAATAGGTAAATTAAAACTATCATGGCAAGCGCCCGCGTTGAAGGATCGGAGGTAGAGAGCGCCGTCGAGAAATTCCTCCGCGGTTGCGACTGCGCCGTGCTCGCCGTCAGCGGCGGGCTCGATTCCATGGTGCTTCTCACCGTTGCGGCGAAGCTGCCGGCACGCGCGCGCCAGAGAATCACCGTCGCAACTTTCGATCACGGCACGGGACGGGCGGCCGGTCGCGCAGCGGCCCTTGTCGCACGTCGTGCCTATCGCTCCGGATTCCTTTGCGTTAGCGGGCGTGCCGCCACGGTCGGTCGGCGCGAGGAGGAGTGGCGTCGGGCCAGGTGGCAATTTCTGGGGCAGGTCGCGGCCAGACGGGGCGCCAACGTGGTTACGGCGCACACTCTCGACGATCAGATCGAGACCGTATTCATGCGCATTCTGCGCGATGCCGGTCCACGCGGCCTCGCCGGTTTATACGCTGAATCCGAGATCGTCAGGCCCTTCCTGAACTTTTCTCGCGCCACGCTGGCGGCGTACGCCAAACAGCATCGGGTGGCGTTCGTGGAGGACCCCTCGAACTTCGACCGCAGGCATCTGCGCAATCGAATCCGTCTCGACATTCTGCCGTCGATCGTGAAACAGAATCCGGAGTTTCCAAACGAGCTTCTCTCACTCGCTCGCCAATCGGCAGAGTGGCGGCGTTCGCTCGACGATCTTCTGCCCAACATTGAAGCGGCCGAAGAGCGGGACGGTGCGCTCCGAATCCGTCGCTCCAGCCTCGCCGGCTACGACTCAGAATGTTTGCGGGTTCTGTGGCCGGCGTTAGCCGCCCGCGCAAGCGTGGTGATGGATCGCCGCGGAACCCATCGCGCCGCTGAGTTTACTATTAGAGGCGCGACGGGAGGCGCAATTCAGCTCTCTGGGGGAGTCGAAATCGTCATGGGGCGCGATGACATGCTGCTGCGCCGGGCGCCCGCTCGCGGGCAAATGCGGTCGGCTCAAAACGGGGCGCGCGTATGACCAGCGGCGTCAAGCCGGTCGGCATCAAAGACGATCCACGCCTCTCCGGGAGGAGTGTCAAGCGCGTCGCCTTTGACGAAGCCACGATCGCCAAACGGGTGAGCGAGCTCGGAAAGGAGATTACAGCGGCTTATCCCGACGGCGATCTATTGGTGCTCGGTTTGCTCAAAGGAAGCTTCATCTTCCTGAGCGATCTAGTGCGACAGATAACTCGTCCGCTGCAGGTCGATTTTGTAGTGGCGTCGAGTTATGGGGATGGAACGGTCTCGAGCGGTACAGTGAAGCTGGTTTACGACCCCGAAACTGAGCTGGAAGGAAGGAACATTTTGCTAGTCGAGGACATCGTTGACTCGGGGCGCACTTTGAATCGTCTCATGACTATACTGAAGGAGCGCAAACCGCGATCGCTGGAGATATGTGCGTTGCTCCACAAGCGGATTTCTGATGGACTGAAATACGAGACTAAGTTCGTTGGTTTTGATGCGCCGAATGAGTTTCTGGTTGGATATGGGCTGGATCACGCGGAGAACTTCCGCCATTTGCCGTACATAGCGAGCTTGCAG